>Ga0307471_100001065_pt1 | contig 14738 bp, 16 predicted proteins | sample atmos_gasesAM3C__2_FD_204566 | JGI IMG/M metagenome (GOLD analysis project Ga0307471, IMG submission 204566) | Hardwood forest soil microbial communities from Morgan-Monroe State Forest, Indiana, United States - atmos_gasesAM3C_515 | ecosystem: Environmental > Terrestrial > Soil > Temperate... | reverse complement strand
CGCATCACCACCACAGCCCGCTCTGCGTTCCCTCGGGGCAGATCGAGGGCGATCGCCGCAACGCCCAGCGGCGCGAGCGCGTCGACCCACGGGCGCATCGAGCGCGAATCTCCCGACGCGCCGTGGCCGAGCAGCAGTGTGTGCCGGGGCATTGACGCTGCGGACTACACCACAGCGAGCAGCGTGCGCACCTCCGTTCGGTCCCGGATCGACTCGAGGTCCGAGTCCGCGCGCGCCCAGGCGACGAGTTCCGGATGGAGCGCCAGGGCATCGCGCAGACGCGAGATCGCATCATCAGCACGACCCCGTTTCGCGTAGTAGCAGGCGAGATTGAACGCCCCTGCTGCCCGCCCTTTCGGGCTGTCGAACGTCTCGTCCAGATGAAACGCCCATAGCTGAGCAGAGTCGGCTGCGTTCTCGTCCCCCTGCTCGAGGTACCACTGGCTCAGATGTTCGGCAAGGTGGCCCTCCAGATTGGGCGGCACGACCTGCCACGTCTCCATCTCCGGTCGGTCAGGCCTCGGGAGGCGGAAGTCATCCGCTGCCGCCGCCTCGATCTCGCGAGCAAGCGCCAGGTATGAGATGACCGAGTCCTCTCTCACGTCGTCGGCAGACCTGTCGCGGTAGATGCGGTACGTGCGTTCGTTGGCGGCATCGATGTCGTCGAAGCGCTCGACGGGAATGCCAAGGCGCGCGGCGCGAACGACGTCGGCGGCGTGGTTGCGCCACCACGTGAGGTGGGCGACGTGATCCTTCGCCGTCCACCGACCCGGCTCCGCTGCGCCGACGTCGTCGCACAGCGCCAGCAGCTCACGTTCACGGTCACGCGTCGCGTCCACGATGGCGAGCAGTCGTTCGCGCAGTCCGCCGGCCGGCATGCCGGACACGATAGCGCGACGGCCGGCTGCCATTACGCGAATGACGGGACACCTCGTTCCGGGCACGAGGTATCCCTCATGCGCGCAAGCAACGATCGAGCTCGGCATTCGGTACTGCGATCCAGCCCTCATGTTGCGCGTCGACCGTCGCGTCATCGGGAACGGGATCGCAGTGACCGTTGACATGAGCTGTGGCGACGAGGGCGGCGATCAACGCGTCGAAGCAGTGGTCGGAGTGCACGAGCCGGTCGCGCGCCGGCCCTACATCGAGGACGGATGCGGTCGCGAGCAGGTCGCCGAGCGTTCGGCGTCGCACGATCGGGTTGGCCGCGCCCTTGTAGCCGCGGTCGCGCAATCCCCAGCGATGCAGCGCGACCGCCGGATAGACCTCCACCACCAGCCCCTGGCCGCTGAGGTCGACAGGGCCTCCGACGAGCCGGCGAGCGAGATGCACGCCACGCATGGCCGGTATCGCTATCCGATCGGCTGAGACGCTCAGTGGCCAGCTGTACGGCGCCTCGGAGACGGCTCGGTCGGTTCGCCGGTAGCACATCGCGCGCTTGTCGACGTCATGGTCGTAGCCCGGAGGCCACCCATCACCAGCCGTGTGCGCGCTCAACGCTTCGACGAATCGTCGCGGCCAGCCGAGGGGAATGTCGATACCGATCTTCGCGACGCCCACAGCCAGGCGCACGATGTCGTCGTCGGTGAGGCCCAGCGTGACGTCGCGCACAGCCGCGGCGCCTGGCTCGCACTCGAGCAGGCACGCGGCGGTGCCCGCTGGCCGGGACGCGAGATCGATCCCTAGGACGAGCACGTCACCTGCGTCAACGATTAGCCTTTACGCCCAACCGCCATGGACCTGACTCTTTCCCCTGAGGAGATCGCGTTTCGCGACGAGATTCGTTCATGGCTGCGTGCGCATCACCCCGGCCCGGCACCCGACGGGGTCGAGGCAAGGCTCGAGTTCCAGCTCGCATGGCAGCGGACGCTGCACGAAGCGGGATACATCGGGATCTCGTGGCCACGCGAGTACGGAGGGCGGGGCGCCACGCTGATGCAGCAGACCATCTTCAATGAGGAGATGGTGCGGGCCAGAGCACCGTCGCCGGCGAACCTCCTGGGGCTCGTGATGGGCGGCCCCGTGGTGATCGCGGAAGGCACTGACGACCAGAAGCGCCGTTTCCTGGAGCCGATCCTCTCCGGCGAGGAGATCTGGTGCCAGGGTTTCAGCGAGCCCGACTCTGGGAGCGATCTCGCTTCGGTGCGGACGCGGGCCGAGCGCAGCAACGGCTTCTGGAAGATCACCGGCCAGAAAGTCTGGACGTCGTTCGCGCATCACGCCACCTGGTGCATGTTGCTCGCGCGCACCGGCGACGACCACCGCTATCACAACCTCACGTATTTCATCTGCAACATGCGCCAGCCGGGGGTCACGGTCCGTCCGCTGCGGCAGATCACCGGGGAGTCGGAGTTCAACGAGGTGTTCTTCGACGGGGCTGAGATTCCCGATGACAACATCATCGGCGAGGTCAACGACGGCTGGCGGATCGCCCTGACGACGCTGATGTTCGAGCGACCCGGGCTCGGCACCGTGTCCGCACTGCAGATGAGCCTCGCTCTCGAGGAGCTTGCGGAGCTGATCCGCGCCAAGGGGCTCGATCACGACTCCGTCATTCGGCGCAGGTTCGGGAAGATCGCAGTCGACATCGAGACGATGAGGCTCAACGGCTATCGTGGTCTTTCGACGATCGCCAGCTCCGGTGTCCCGGGTCCGGAAGGGTCGGTGGTGAAGATCCAATGGGCGACTGTCAACCAGGCTCTCACCGAACTGGCGGCCGACGTGCTCGGCGACGACGCGCTGTTCGGCAACTCGCTGTGGACATATCGTCTGCTTCGGGCCCGTGGCAACTCCATAGAGGGAGGCACGAGCGAGATCCAACGCAACATCCTTGCCGAACGAGTTCTGCAACTCCCTCGGCTTCGCTGAGGAGGAAACCCGGTGCGCTTCGACCTCAACGACGAGCAGCGTGCGATCAAGAACGCGGTGCACGACCTCGTTGAATCGCATTATGACCTCACCGCCGCGCGTCGACCCTCCGAAGGCGGCCGCAACGATGAGTTGCAGTCAGCATTGACAGCATCAGGCTGGGACGGGCTGGCGATTCCCGCAGAGTACGGCGGCCAGGGCCTCGGGTTGCTCGAGTTGAGCCTCGTCGTCGAGGAGCTCGGCTGCGCGCTCGCGCCATGGACGTTCTTCGGCAACACCGCCGCCGGTGTGGTCATCGCAGCATCGGGCACGGCTGAACAGAAGCGGCGCTGGCTGCCGGGAATCGCATCCGGGGAGGAGCGCGGAACCGTCGGCGCCGTCTCCGCTGACGGCGGGACCATCGTGCTGGACGGAGAGCGAGCGGCGCTCATCGTCTCAGTAGCGGGCGATGACGTCGTGCGCGTGACCAAATCCGCGGACGTCAACCGCGAACCGGGCACATCGCTCGACATCACGCGATGGCTGACCATCGCGTACGGGCCTCCGGGCGAGGTGCTCCCGCATGACACCCGTCGCGCGCTGGACCGCGTCGAGGTGCTGCTCGCTGCCGAGCTCGTGGGCGTCGCCGAGCATGCCATGGAACTCGCGGTGTCGTATGCGAAGCAGCGCCAGCAGTTCGGCAGGCCGATCGGCGCCTACCAGGCGGTGTCACACCGCTGCGCAGACATGCTCATCATGGTCGAGAGTGCGCGCTCGGCCGTGCTCAGCGCCGGATGGGTGGCCGACCACGAACCCGAGCGCTTGCCGCTTGCCGCATCCGTCGCGAAGGCGGTCGCCGCCGACGCGGCATGGCACGTCGCCACCTCTGCGCTCCAGGTGCACGGTGGCATCGGCTTCACCTGGGAGCATCCGATACACCTGTTCGTCAGGCGTGCGGCCGTGTCCGCGCGATTGCTCGGCACCGTCGATCAGCACCTTGACCGCGCTGCGGGCTTGAGCGGTCTCGGCCGCGAAGAGCGAGTGGAGGAGCGCGTCGGCGCTTAGCCAGGCTGCAAGGGGATGTTTGATGGACGCGGATGACTTTCCGGCGCCGAAGGAGGGGTTCATCGTGACCCACTTCCTGGTGGTGTCCGATCAGGATCGCTCCCGCGACTTCTATCAGAAGCTCTTCGACGGCAAGGTGCTGCTCGAGCGCGATCCGGTCATCATGAGGGTGGCGAACAGCTGGCTGATCCTCAACGTCGGCGGTGGGCCCACGGACGACAAGCCGACCGTGACCCTCACGACGCCACCCGACCCCAGCCGCACCAGCGCGTTCCTGAACATCAGGGTCGCCGACATCGCCAAGGCCTACCGGGAGTGGTCGGCAAGAGGCGCCGAGTTCCTCACCGAGCCCAAGGATCACGGGCGCGAGATCCGCGCGTACATCAGTGACCCCGACGGTCACCTGATCGAGGTGGGGCAGGCGACCGGGGTTCTTGGGTGATTCTTCTGTAGAGTTCGAGCGTGGCGGCGGAGAAGGGCAAGACGGTGCTCGTCACCGGCGCCAACTCGGGTATAGGTCTGGCGACGGTCATCGAGGTGGCGCGACGCGGCCTGCACGCAGTGGGCAGCGTACGCACACCTGCGAAAGCGAAAGCAGTGCACGCGGCGGGGCGCCACGCGGATGTGGACGTCGACACCATTCTCCTTGACGTCACCGACCCCGGCCGGTGCGCGCGAGTCATCGACGACCTCCGTCCGTACGCCGTCGTCAACAACGCCGGCGTCAGCAACCTTGGCGCGGTCGAGGATGTCGGCGATGCCGAGGTGCGTCATCAGCTGGAGATCATGCTCGTCGCACCGCTCCGCCTCGCCAGGCAGGCGATCCCCCACATGCGGGAGTCCGGTGGTGGGCGGATCGTGAACATCTCGTCCATCTACGGTCTGATGACGACGCCGCTCTCAGGGTGGTATCAGGCCTGCAAGCACGGTCTGGAGGCGGTGTCCGACGCGCTGCGGATGGAGGTGGCGCGTGACGGGATCCGCGTCATCCTGATCGAGCCAGGAGGGTTCGACACCGCAATCTGGGAGGATGGTGCGCGGGCCGTGCAACGGCGCGCCGGCACGCGCTACGCGACCGCGTACGGGCGCACGCTCCAGGGGGTTCGGTTCAGCCGGCCGTTGATGGGCGATCCGTCAACGGTGGCGCGGGTGATCGCGAGCGCGATCACGGCGCGGCGACCGAAGACGCGCTACCTGGTCGGGTACGACGCACAGCTCGCTCGCGCATACGTACGCCTCGCGCCGGAGGGAGTACGAGACCGCCTCGCTCGATTGACGCTCGGGCTTTGAGGGCGGATCTCCGCGGTTCAGCCGCCCTTCCACTCGGGGTGCTTCCGGAACACGCCGCCCCAGCCAAGATGAAACCACTTCTCCTCGCGATACGCGGGTAGCGCGCCGACCTCGGCGCTCGAGAGCGACGTGTACACGTTCTTGGTGGTGATGCGCAGCACCGCGGCTGCACTGATCTCCACCAACTGGTGTCGATGCCCGCGTTGCGCCGACGGTTTCACCGCGAGGCCATGAAAGATGTCCTCGGACTCGTCGCCGAGCAAGGACTCCGCGGTGCCGATCACGTGTCCCTCTGCGTCAAGGACACTGGCGCGGTACGGTGTCGCCATCCAGGAGACCTGCTCCTCTATGGGGTCGGTCATGCAGCCATCATCCCACGCCACCGTGAGCGGTGAGCGTCAATCCGCCTGCTCGGTGGGACGGACGAGCATCTCGTTGACGGCGACGTGGCGCGGTCGAGTCACGGTGAACCTGATCACCTCGGCGATGTCCTCGGCCGTGAGACGTTCTGTCGCACCGAAGCGCTGCTGCAGCGCGGCTACGACCTCGGGATCGGTGTTGTGCGACGCAAGCTCGGTGTCGACCGCGCCGGGCTCGATCAGTGCGACGCGCACGTGGCGGCGTGTCACTTCCTGGCGCAGCGCCTCGCTGAACGCGTTGACCGCCCACTTCGTCGCGTTGTAGCCGGCGCTGCCCACGCGCGCGACCCGGCCGGCGACGCTGCTGATGTTCACGATGTCGGCGACGCGGCGCGGCTCACCGTCGGCGGCTTCCAGCAGACTCGGGAGCGCGGCGTGGCTCAGGATCATCAGCGCCGCCACGTTCAGGTCGAGCATGTGACGCCAGCGCGCGGTGTCGGCACCTTCCACGCGCCCCAGGAGCATGACGCCCGCGTTGTTGACCAGGATGTCGAGGCGGCCCATTTCCAGGACCGTGGTGCGAACCGCGCCGCGAGCCTGGTCCTCATCGGTGACATCCGCCTCGAGCACGAGCACGCGGCCGCCTGAGTCACGAATGCGCGCCGCCAGGCGATCGAGCCGTTCGCGACGGCGAGCCAGGATCGCGACGCCCGCTCCATCCCCAGCGAGCGCCAGCGCGGTTGCCTCACCGATGCCGCTGGATGCGCCGGTGACCAGCGCGACAGTTCCGCTGAGCGCCGCAGGCACTCAGGTACTGTAGTCGACGGTCAGTGGGCCACGAACGTCGCTGCGGCGCGGCTCCGGCGAGCCCGGCGCGGCCGCTGAGCACGGGCGAGGGCTTCGCGTCGCGCGCTGGAGAGTGCTCGCTCATGCGCGGCGATCGCAACGCGGTTGCGACCGAAATCCGTCGATCGCGCAAACTCCAGCACCGGCTCGAGAAACTGGCTCACCGGTGGCGGCTCGATGCCGCGCGGTTTCAGCAGCGCGTTCGCGTGCGTGGTGTCGAATCGCGATCCGTCCTGGAAATACGGCAGGTATTGACGGATCGCGCCGCCGAATCGCCGCCAGGGCCCGATCGAGAGCATCGGCGCCAGCAGCGGCATCAGCAGCCGATCCAGCGGTGTCGCAATCAATCGGGGCGGTGCGGTGGAAAAAACACGCGACGCCATCTCCCCGATCGCGCCCGCCTCCGTGGCGCGATCGCCGGCGGCGAGCGCGTACGTCTCGCTCGCCTCACCCTGCAGCACGGCGGCCAGAGCGCCCCGCGCCACGAAGTCCACCGGCACCAGATCGACGGGGAGCTCTCGAGCGGCGGGCGCGTAGCGCAGCAGGCCGTCGGCGTAGATGCGCAGCGGCCAGTAGATGACGTTGAAGGCGTTGGTCGCGCCCGAACGCGAGTTGCCGACCACGATGGAGGGACGGACGATCGTCGCCGGGAGGTTGCGCATGTGAGCGTGCACCACGAGCTCCGCCTCGAACTTGGAACGCTCGTAGCTGTTGCGAAATCGCTGACCGACGTCGAGATCGTCCTCGCCGAACCAGCGGGAGCACCGTCCACTGACGAAGGCGGTGCTGATGTAGCCGAAGCGCTCCAGCTGGCCACGTTGGTGCGCGTCCAACGCCAGGTCGAGCATCGCCATCGTACCCATGACGTTGATGTCGCGCGCCTCACCCAGCGGCATGTCGAAGCGAACCGAGGCGGCGCCGTGCAGGATATGCGTCGTCTCGCGCACCAGCCGCTCGCGCGTGTGGCGTTCCAGTCCGAGATCAGGGCGCGTCACGTCACCGTGCACCGCACGCACGCGCGTGCGCACATCATCCCAACCATCGGGCTCGAACAGTTGCGAGAGGATCGCGCGCAGGCGCGCGTCCGCAAGCGCGTCGTCGTCAGCGCGGATCAAGCACACGACGTTCGCCTTCGTTTCCGTCAGCAGCTGTGACAGCAGCTCCTGACCGAGAAATCCCGTGACACCCGTGACCAGGAGTGTGTGATCGCCGAGTTTGCGATCGCGCCCGTCCCCCTCGGGGCGTTCGAGTGTCGTGTCGGCGCGGTTCACCCGGCTGACCATCGCAGGCTCTCCCGTGGGCGCTTGGCGACAGATGAAATGCGTAACGTTACGGGCGGCGCTCCCAATTTTGCAAGGTGATGCGATCTGCGCTGTCCTATGTGACGTCGCGACTCGCTCGGTACGGTGGCGAACAGAGCGCGCGCCGCACCTCCCGAGCGCCGACCCACAGCACCATCATCCCGCCGACGACGAGGAGCATGAGCAGGGCGACACGCCGGCCCAGATCGAGTGCTGTTCCGACCCCGGGTATCACATAGATCGCGCGGTCGGCCGACGCGGCACCATCACGAACGAGCGCCGAGGTGGCCCCTGGATCGGCGCAATTCACCGGCCAGTTGTCGGGACCGGGGTTGGCATCACCCTTTGTGTGGATGATCACCTGTCCTGCCGCGTTGTCTGAGGCTTGCACGATTCGGTGGACGATCACCCGGGTAGGTCTGCACGGCTCGCTGAACGCGATGACGTCGCCGACGCGAAGCTCGTTCGTTGTGACCCGCTGCATCACCACCAGCGATCCGATCGGGATCACGGGCTGCATGCTTCCCGTGACGACCGTCTCGAACTGATGACCGGTTGCGAGAGTCGCGACAATCAACGTGGCGATGGTCACCGACAGTCCCAAGACCGCCGTGGTGGCCAGCCTGCCGAGATGAACGAGTCCGCGCCACACCAGTGCCAGCGGATTGCCACGCGTCGTGTCAACGGGGCGGCTTTCGGTGGCCTGCGGAAGCCCGACGGTCGTAGGGCGAGGAGCCCGCGGGCTCAGCGAACCCAGCTCGGTCCACAGTCCGGAGAGCTCCGCGACTTCGGCGCCGATCAAGTATCCCATTTGAGAGCGGGTGCGTAGTTCGAGCGCTGCTATGGCCATGGCTGATTACGAGTTCGTCTCCGTGGTCAGGACGGTGGCGGTACACGTGGAGTCGGAATCCGTGTACGCACTCGTGGATGCGAGGCTGACAGCGAACGTGAATATGCCGCTCTCGTTCTGCGCCCACGACGTGTGTCCTGCGCTGGACTTCAGCGTCACCGAGGTCGGACTCGCCCCCTGCCCGAAGATGATCGGGTTGTTGTAGATGGTCTGAACGGGGGTCTCGTTGTCGGTGATGGCCAACGTCAGGTCGCTGCAGAGCGTCGTATGTCCGCTCTGGGGAGAGCTGGTGGTCGGCGCGCTCGGTTCGGTGAGCACAAACCCGGCCGCCAGGGTACCGGTGTCGGTGATGGTCAGCGTTCCGCCGGTCACCGTCTGTCCCGGCTTCAATGCTGTGATCTTGAAGACCATCCCGCAGGTGCCAGGACTCGAGCTGCCACTGTCATTGCACGTGGTGGTCACGAGGTTGCCGCTGGAGTCGTACTGAGTGGCGTTGGAATGGTGCACGCTGCCTGTTGTGGCAGTCCCGCTGTTCTGCGTGGTGACCTGCCAGGCGGCGAGCCCGCCAAACCCGATGCCAGTGGTCGCACCGGCGATCAGGACCATCCCCAGGACCAGTCGAGGAAGGGATCCGCGTGGCACGTCGTACTCCGCCGGTGGCGTGACGGCAGCCGGCTTTCGCGATGCCGGCTGCCGTCTCCGCTGTGGTTGGCGTTAGCTGCTCTGCGTGAAGAGGAACTTGGCGGTGCAGGTCGACGCCATCTCTGCCGTCGAGTTGCCCCCGCCCGTGGTGATGTTGGGGTAGGTGACCTTGAAGGTGAACGTGTCGCTGTTGCCGGTCGCCCAGGTCGCACTGCCACCTGAGTTCTTGATGGCCGCGGCGGTGGTGAAGGCCGCTAGCGACGCCCCACTCGCGCCGCCGTACACGTTGCCGGTCGTCGCACCGCTCTCGCCGTCGGTGACCTGCAGCAACAGGCTGCTGCACAACGTGCTCGAGCTCGGGCTGTTGGTGTAGGGGCTCGAGGCAGCCGGGCCCAACGTCATGCTGCTGGACAGCGTGCTGCTCGCCGGGATCGAGATCGTCACGGTGCCGGTGAGCGAATCGCCAGGGCGCTGATACGACCCGCCCGCGGTGGCGTAGATGACGCCGCAGGTTGTCGTCGGCGTCACCGAGCTGTCGTTGCACGTGGTCGACCCCACCGTGTTGGTGTGGTGGATCGCACCCGCGGCGAACGCGTTGCCGTCGTTCTCGGTGGTCACCTGCCAGGCGGAGAACCCGCCGTAACCGATGGCCGCCGCGGCCACGGTCGTGATCCCCAGGATGACGGCTAGGCGCAGCCTGGCCCGTCCCGCCTTCGTCGACACGCGCGTCTTCTCTTCGGCTGCAGTCATTACGAGGCCTGGGTGAAGAGGAACTTGGCGGTGCAGGTCGAGGCCATCTCGGCTGACGAGTTGCCGCTGCCGGTCGTGACGTTGGGGTAGCTGACCTTGAACGTGAACGTGTCGCTGTCACCGCTCGCCCAGGTCGCACTGCCACCTGAGTTCTTGATGGCCGCGGCGGTGGTGAAGGCCGTCAGCGACGCCCCGCTTGCGCCGCCGTACACGTTGCCGGTCGTCGCCCCGCTCTCGCCGTCGGTGACCTGCAGCAACAGGCTGCTGCACAGCGTGCTCGAGCTCGGGCTGTTGGTGTAGGGGCTCGAGGCCGCCGGGCCCAGCGTCATGCTGCTGGACAGCGTGCTGCTCGCCGGGATCGAGATCGTCACCGTGCCGGTGAGCGAGTCACCCGGGCGCTGATACGACCCGCCCGCGGTCGCGTAGATGACGCCGCAGGTTGTCGTCGGGGTCACCGAGCTGTCGTTGCAGGTGGTGGATCCCACGGTGTTGGTGTGGTGGATCGCACCCGCCGCGAACGCGTTGCCGTCGTTCTCGGTGGTCACCTGCCAGGCGGAGAACCCGCCGTAACCGATCGCCGCCGCAGCCACGGCGCTGATACCCAGGATTGCGGCCAGGCGTACCCGCCCGTGTCCACCCTGCTTTTCCATGTCGCATCCCCTATGTCGAGAAATCTGGAGCCAATCGGCCCGTTCGGTTCGGTTGACTAACTTGGCGCCATGGTCTCCGCGTGCCGCCACGAACCCCCACATCGACCCGCAACGAACGGGTCACGCGTCGGTATAGGTGTGGGGTGACCCCGAATCTCAGTTGATGTCGAGGTGGACCAGCTCGGTGGTGGTCGAGAGGTTCGAGGTGCTCTGCTGCGAGACCACGAAGCGGACCTGCATCCCCTGCAGAGCCGCGGCCGAGTTGATGACGCCGCTCACGTCGGTGGTGACGGTCTGGTACGTGGCCTTGATCGGGATCGGCAGCGAGAAGACGGTCCACGTCGTGCCGTTGCCGGGCATCACCAGCGCGTACGTCTGTGTGCCGGCACCCGGCACCTTGCTGGACTGGTATTCGAACGTGAGCTTTGCCGATGAGACCGGCGAGCCCACGGCCACCGTGGGGCTGAAGCCGGACGACAGGTACTGAGTCGTCGGCGCGGTCCACGTCGAACCGTCCGTGGTCAGGTAGAGGACGCCAGACCCGGGCGTCCAGGCATGAGTCGTATCGGTGGCCGCGACCGCGTACGTCGTCGTTCCCGTGTTCGTCTGCGCGGTCCAGGTGGCACCCGCGTTGCTCGTGAACAGGATGGTTCCACCGGCGCCGACCGCCCAGCCGTGGCTGGCGTCGACAAAGCGCACCGCGTAAAGGATCTGCGCAGTCCCCGAGGTCTGCGCCGACCACGTCGTGCCGCTGTTGCTGGTGTGCAGTATCGTCCCCGTCGCCCCGACCGCCCAGCCGTTGCTGGCATCGCTGAACGTCACCCCATACACAATCTGCGCGGTGCCCGATGTTTGCGCTCCCCACGTCGTGCCGCCGTTGCTGGTGTGCAGGATCGTCCCCGCCGCCCCGACCACCCAGCCGTTGCTGCTGTCGATGAACGTGACGCCGTACAGCACTTGCGTTGACCCGGAGGTCTGAGCCGACCAGGTGGTGCCGCCGTTGCTGGTGCGCAGGATCGTCCCCGCCGCCCCAACCGCCCACCCGTTGTTCGCGTCAGTGAACGATGTGGAGATCAGCGCTTGCGCGGTCCCCGATGTCTGGGCTCCCCACGTCGTGCCGCCGTTGCTGGTGTGCAGGAGCGTCCCGGCCGCCCCCACTGCCCAACCGTTGTTCACATCCGTGAACTTCGTCGAGTACAGCGCCTGCGTGGTGCCCGACGTCTGCTGCGCCCAAGTCTCCCCGCCGTCGGTGCTGTGGTAGATGGTGCCGCTCTGAGTGACAACCCACCCCGCCGCTGAGGTCGGAAACGTCACCCCATCGGCGGTCCCGCCTCCGAACAAGGTTTGCGTGCCCCATGCGCCGGCAGTCGTGTACCCACCGCCGCTCGTGGTGGACATCGCAGTGAGCTGCGCCGCGCTCAGCGTCGCCGGCGTCGCGCCGGTCCCGTCGCTGCCTGACGTCGGTGGAAGCGATAGCGCCATATCCACCGCGCTGGCGTTGTTCCACAGGTCGTAGTAGGGCTGGATCTCATAGTAGTACTGGCTGTTGTACGCGGCCGTGCCGTCGCTGTACGTCGTCGTGGATGCTCCAGCGACAGAGCCGATCTGTGAGTACGTGCCGGCGGGCGTGGTCGCCCGCAGGATGTGGTACCCCTGGACCCAGCTGATGGGCTCCGTCCAGCTCAGGCTGACCGTCCCGCCCGTCGCGCTCGGATGGGTCGACGTGACCACGGGCACGATGATCACGTCGGTGCCCACAGTGCTTGGAGTATTCGTGCTCGTGGTGACCCAGGCGCCAAAACCGCGCGTGACAAGACCGGCAGTCGTGGCCAGCAAGGCACAGCCGATGACGAGGGCGAGCAGACGCGGCCTCGCCACCCACCGGCGCGCCCACGACTCCCCCGGGGTGACGCTCATCGCGCTGAGAACTCCAAACCCCGCCAGTATCCATGCGCCCGAGGCAGCTCAACGATGACGGCCTCATGACGAGTGCGTCACTGCACTCCGCTCTCCACGAAACCGCCAGAAGAGGACGAGGTCATAGGCGACCTTGATCGCCCCCGCAGCGAGGAACGGAGCCGAGAGCGCGGCATCCTGCATCAGCGTCCCGGCAACGACCGGACCGAGCGGGCGCGCAGCGTAACGGGCGCTGTTGGTGTAGGCGGCCGCGGCCACGCGTTCTTCGGGGTCGACCATGTCCGCGATGTACGCCTGCCGCGTCGGTACGTCCATCTGGGACAGCAGGGATCGGCCGAGCAGCGCGGCGATCGCCAGCGGCAGCGTGGGCATGAACGCGACGGCCGCGAGCAGCACGTTCGACGGGAGATGCGAGAAGACCATGGTGTTGAGCAGGCCGATGCGCCCCGCCAGCCGTGCAGCCAGGAGCGACGATGCCGCCTGCAGCAAGCCCACTGCGAAAAACACCAACCCCATCAGCTCGACGGATGCCCCGAAGCGGCGCTGGAACCAGAACACCACGAAGCTCTGGACGACCAGTCCACCGGCAAACGCATCGACCGAGAACAGGCCGGCCAATCGCCGAACGCCCTGCCTGGAGCGACCCAGTCGCTGACGCCTCCCTGTCGACGTGGGGGATCCGGCTTCGGGCGGCAGGCGGACCACCAGCATGAGGCACAGGAGCGCGACGACCGGGTACGCGAGCAACCAGCGCTGATCCGCGGGGAGCGCTGGCACGATGTGGCGGAGTGCCGAAGGTCCTCCGGCGGCAAGAGCGCCCAGCGATCCCGCGAAGTAGGCAACCGCGTTGTAGCGTCCGAACACGCGCGGGCGCGACTTCGCGTCGACACCGCTGAGCATCGCCTGCTCCAGCGAGGTGATCGGGCCCGACTCGTTGGCGTCCGTTGAGAGCGTCCCGGTCAGCGCGGCGATGATCAGCAGTGGTGGCCAGGACGACACAGCGAACACACTGCCCGCGACGCCCAGCACGACGAACAGTACGCCGTACGATCGGCGGCGCCCAATGCGATCGGCCCATCGCGCCACCGCCAGCGACCCGAGCGCCATGCCCACCAACATGACCGTGAAGATCGTGCCGACGAGCGCGTCGGACAGCCCCTCCGCAGCGACGATCTCCCCGAGCAGGACGGCGCCGAATCCGTAGAGCACCGCGCGCAACCCCTGAATCGTGAGGACGATGCGCGCGGTCCGGACGGTGGCGCTTTCAGCAGCGACCAACGTCTGCGATCACGTCAACGCCGGGGTTCTTCGCCGATCTCGTCTCGCAATGCGCTCAGCAGCTCCACCGCGGCGATGTCCTGTGGCCGGCCGGCCGCTTCCTTCATCCGGATCAGTTGATCGAGCGAGGCAACGAGCGCGGTGACGCCCTCGCCGAGATTGGTGAGTGCAGCGTCGGCGACCAGCTGATCGAACCCGGTCGTCCCCTTCGGAGTCGCGAGGATGTCGAGCGGACCGCAGTCGGTCGTGAACGTGAAGTGGTCGCCGTTTCGGAGTGTCACATGATCCAGTTGAAAGGGAACATCCTCTGGTGCGCCTCGCAGCCGGGCGTGGAGCTCGAGCAGCGCCGTGGCAAGCACGCGCAGATTTGCTTCGTCCCGCGCGTGACAGATGTCGACATCGAAGGTGACCAGCGTCGATCCCATCGCCGCACCGGCGAAGCCGCCGATCACCACGTATTGCACGCCGTGCAGGTTGAGCGTGCGCAGCGCCCCGACGGGGTCGAAGCGAGATGCCTGGCTCACGCCACTGCCGGTTGCGCCGCCTCGCGCGTGGCTCGAATGCGATTCGCGGCGTCGACTATGAACGCGACGCGCTCAGCGGGAGTCCGCCCGAGGTGCTCGATGATCAGCGTTCGATCCACCCCCAGGCCGCGCCGCGGCCTCGCCTCGAGCGCCTCGCCACAGACGCGAAGCAGCCGATCCATGGTGTCCACGCGAGGGGTGACGGCGCCGCTTTCGATGCGCGCGACGGTCGAGTATGGGACACCCGCTCTCGTCGCCAGCTCACGCTGCGCGATGCGCGCCCGTCGACGCGCGCCGCGGAGGGCTTCGGCCGCTTGCATGCCTATATGCTCGCAGTTTGCGAGCCCACATGCTCGCACGGCAAGCCGTGCTAAGCCGGAAGCACCTCGAGTCGCACCTTGCTCGCGCCGCCCTTGATC
>Ga0307471_100001064_pt1 | contig 14743 bp, 12 predicted proteins | sample atmos_gasesAM3C__2_FD_204566 | JGI IMG/M metagenome (GOLD analysis project Ga0307471, IMG submission 204566) | Hardwood forest soil microbial communities from Morgan-Monroe State Forest, Indiana, United States - atmos_gasesAM3C_515 | ecosystem: Environmental > Terrestrial > Soil > Temperate... | reverse complement strand
GATGCAGGCGGGGCACGCGGCGCCCACGGCTGTGCCGATGGGCTGGATGGTCAGCCGCACGCTGCTGGCCGTGATGCTGCTGGCAGCCGTGGGGGTGGAACGGTACCTCCCGACCGCCCGCCAACCGAGCCGCGAAACCGCACTGGCGGTGTTGGTGGTGCTGCTGGCGACGTATCTGACCTCGGCGGCGTTTCTGGCGGCACCGGCCGCACCGTTTGCACATGCGTCGAAAATTCTCTCGCGACCCTGGGATCTCCTTCCGGGTGTGCTGTTTGTTGCCGCGGCGATTTGCTTCCGGCAGCGGCTGGAGCCGAACGGCAAGCGCGTCAAGAACACCTCCGGTTTTTACGAATATTCGTTGTTCGTGGTAGCCACGCTAAATGTGGTGTGCCACGCGGCAGCGACTTTCTCGCGGCATCTTTTTGACGGGCCGTTCTTTGTCGCCGAAGCGTGCAAGACCGCGAGCTACGTGGTGATCCTATGCGGCGCGCTGCTGGAGCAGGCGCGGTTGTTCGAACAAGTGCACTCCATGGCGGTGAGCGATTCGCTGACCGGCCTGGCGAACTATCGGCGTCTGATCAACGTTCTGGAAACCGAGCTGGATCGTTCGAATCGCACCCAGCGGCCATTTGCGGTGGTGCTGCTGGACATGGATGGCCTGAAAGCGATCAACGATCAATACGGACACTTGACAGGAAGCCGCGCGCTGGTGCGGTTGAGCAAGATTCTTTCGCATCACTGCCGCGCGATCGATACCCCGGCGCGCTACGGCGGCGACGAATTCGCTTTGGTACTGCCGGAAGCGGGATCGGATATCGCGACGCGCGTCGTGGCGCGCATCCGCGAACGGCTGGCGGCGGAGCCCGAGAAGCCGGCGTTGTCGGTGAGCGCCGGAGTGGCGTCCTTTCCTGACGACGGCGATACGCCGGAGAAGCTCCTGGGTGCCGCGGACCGCGCGCTGTACGGCATGAAGAACCGCGGGGGCAACGGAAATATTCAAAATCTGACGCGGATTGCCGCGTGCTTGTGAGGATGACACGCAATGCCTCTCAAGGCCTTCAGTTTTCATCGCGTCGAACGGCGAATCCCGATGGAAATTCCCGTGGTCCTGGACGGACACCACGGTACGCCGGGATCGGAATCGACATTTACGGAAAACGTGAGTGCGCGCGGCGCACGAGTGGTGAGTACGCGCCGGTGGGACAAAGGCGAGCCGCTGACGTTCGCGTCGCGCACCGGAGAGTTTCGCTCCTCAGCACGAGTGGCCTACTGCCAACCCTTGCATGGCGACGGCTATGCAATTGGCGTGGAGTTCCTCGAGCCCACAGGGCGATGGGTAGTTCAATCATAAAAGCTCGGCCCAACGGCAGGGCGGATAGGAGGGGAACGCCTGGAACAAGGGAAAAGACATAACTGGTGCAAAAAAGAAGAAAGCGCCGCGCGGAAGAGAAGGCCGCACGGCGCTTTTTTCTTTTTGAGCCTTCAGGGGCGGTAGCCGCGTTCACGATTGCGCCTGCTTTATCGATGGAGTCGTCGGTACTCGCTGCAACGCTAAGGAATTCAATTTGCGGCTTTTTCAACGTTTCCCGCGTCGCCCCAGGCGACCAGCATTCAAGAATCGTTGCTCGTTGATTACGCGTACCTCGTCTTAAGAGACGCTTGTCACCAGTTCGCCAGGCTGAAGCATGGCACCCTCCACACGGAGCAGGCAGTTCTTGAGTTTACAGGTCGCCGAGGGTGAGTTGGGCGTCCGCGGATTTCCAGGCGGATTTGAATTGGGATTCGGTCCAGGTGGCGTCGGCCGCGCGGTTTTGGGCTTTCAGAGCTTGCGTCAGACCGAACAGGGATCGCGGGTTGCGTGGGTTGCGCGCGAGGTCCTCGCGGAAGACTCTTTCTGCTTCGATGCGGTTGCCGGCGCTGAGTAGCGCGGCGCCCAGGGATTCTCTAACCGGGTAATACCAGTCGGGTGGCTCGTTGTAGTTCAGCGTGTCTTGCACGGCGACCGCTTCGCGCCAGTGCGCGACGCTTCCTTCCTTATCTCCTTTTGCCATGGCGATGCGCGCGTCGAGGATGTGGCCCGCCAGTACGAGGACCACGGAGCCCCGGTTGAATTCGCCAATGTTGGCGTCGGCGGGGAAGACGGCTGCTTCCTTCGCGAATTCTTCGCGCTCGGCTGCGGCCTTTTCCTTTTCACCGCGAGCGGTGAGTGCCAGCGTGCGCGTGTAGCGCCAGATCGCGTGCGTGCCGCGAAGCTCTTTGAACGGCTCGGGCCGCGCCAGAATCGCGTCCCACTTGTTGAAGCGCGCGTCGACCCACAGCGGCGTCATGATGAACGTGTCGAGCATCGGCATCATCTTTACGTGTGGCATCAAGCGCGTGGCCATGCCGTCGGCCGCGGCCTGGGCCTCGCCGTAACGACCAACCATCGAGGCGGCGGAGGCCAAAAAGTGCTCGTTGTGGCTGTGGTACATCAGGTCGTACAGGCTGCCTTCCTGCGCGGCCTTGCGAGCGTAAACGCGATCGACCTTCGCCGCTTCCTCGTTGCTCTTCGCAGCATCGGCGTAGTAGCCGGTGCGAGCGTAGATGTGCGAGGGCATGTGTACGAGGTGGCCCGCCTGCGGAACCATGGTGTCGAGGCGGCGAGCGCTTGGCAGCGCGCGTTCCGGCTGGCCGGAGGCTTCTACGGCGTGGATGTAGAAGTGATTGGCGCCAACGTGATCGGGATCACGTCGGAGGACGCCTTCAAGGACGGCGACGATTTCTTCGGTATTCTCGTTGGCTTTGCCGTCGAGGGCCCAGAGCTTCCAGGGATTGAGAGCCATGAGGCTGTCGGCGTAAAGGGTCGCGGCGTCGAGGTCGTCGGGATACTTCTGCGAGAGGGATTTCATGGCGTCGGCGTAGTTGCGGGCTAGTTTTTTGTAGTCAGGGTTGGCGTCGCCGGAAAAACGCGAGGCCAGCGCGGCGACGTAGTCTTTTTCGACCTGCGAAGCGTTTTCTGCGAGTTTGGCCGCACTGGTGATGGTGTCGAAAGCAGTTTTTTCGCGCTCGGCGTCGACATCCACGTTGTAATTGGGTCCGACGGCGAGAGCCACACCCCAGAGCGGCATCGGCGAAGCGGGGTCGAGCTTCGCGGCTTGCTGGAAAGCGCGAGCGGCCTCTTCGTGGTTGAAGCCGTAGATCAGCGTGAGGCCTTGATCGAAATAATCCTGCGCGGCTTTGTTTTTCGTGGCCATCGGGTGGTGGTGGCGGCCGATGGCGGTGAGCGAGAGGTCGGGAGGGCGATCGGCGGGTTTTGGTTGCTGCGTTTGCGCGGCAGCGGCAGAAGCGACGCAGATTGCGAAGCACAGCACTACGTTTCCAGTGAAGCGCATCGTGGACCTCTTAACTTGGTCGAGATTGTAGGGGACCGTAGCAGCACGCAAAATCACGCCAACAGGGTACGAATTGGCTGTACTGGAACCCAAGCTGGCGATCGCCGATAGGCTCAAAGGAGACGAGGATATAGCTCACGGCGCAGGCCGCGCAAGAGAAGCGTAGAGTCGAAGGGATTCGTCGACCATTTTTTGACCGGAGAAATTCTGGGCGACGCGCAAGCGGCCGGCGGCGGCCATTTTTTTTGCCGCCACGGAATCACGGAGAATTCTTGCGATGGCTGCGCAAAGAGCGGGCGTGTCAGCGCCTTCGACGAGCAGACCGTTGCGGCCGTGCTCGATGATTTCACCAAGGGCGCCGCGGTTGAACGCGATGGAGGGGACTTCATAGGCCATGGCTGCGAGCAGGGAGTTGTTGAGCGCCTCAAAGAAGGACGGCAAGAGGAAGACGTCGAGGGCGGCGTAGACGTTTTCCACGTCGGTGACGAAGCCGGCGAAGATGACGGAGCTGGCGACGTTGAGTTCGCTCGCGAGTTGCTTGAGTTGCGGACGGCTGGGGCCGTCGCCCGCGAGAAGCAGCTTTGCCTCGGGAAAATCCTTGCGGACTTCGGCGAGCGCGCGGATCAGCCATTCCTGGCCTTTGTCCGGGAGAAGGACGCCGACGCAGCCGAGAAGCGGCGTGCCGAGCGCAATCTTCCAGCGCGCGCGAGCGGCCTGACGTTGCTCGATTGAGAACGGTGGCGGAATCTCTGCGCCTTCGTAGATCACCGTGATTTTGTCGCGCGGCGCGCCAGACGCCGCGGCCTGATCCGCGACCCACTGGGAATTGGCGACGATGCGCGCCGCGGCTTCGTAACGCGCACGGGCGAGGCGACCCTTGCCGATCGGGTATCCGACGCGGCGCCAAATCACGAACGGCGCGCGCTTGTGAGTGCCCGCGAGCCACGCGGCGGAGACAGCGTGCGCTTCGTTGGCGTGGACGAGATCGAAGCGACTAGAGGCGAGGAGTTGCCGAATTTTCAGCGCGGCGGCGAGGCGAAAAAAGCCGCGGGAGACATAGTGGACCGGAATTCCCGCGGCCGCAGCGCGTTGCCCCAGAGCGGAGTTTGTAGCGGCAACGAGTTCGGGCTGGTGGCCGCGGTCGCGCAGGCCCTTCAGCAGGAGGAGAGCTTGATTTTGGCCGCCGCGCCAGGCGGTTTCCAGGTCGACGAGTAAAGGCTTCACGAACCCGCCTCGGCTTTTCCCTGCCTTGCGGCAATCAAGCGGCCGAGTTTTGCGTATTTGAGGCGGACCGAGCGGGCTGCCATTTGCGAGATGATCGCGCCACGGTAGCCGTCGAGAAAACCACCGCGCAGGACAAAATTCTGGAACCAGCTCCATGGCGTGGCGAACCACAGTGCGCCCCGCCAACTGCGCTTACCCTGGGCAAACATTTGTTGAGCGGCGAGGGTGGTGTAGCGCTCGACGTTGGCTTCGTGCTCGCCGAACGAACGCACCGTGTAGTGGAGCAGGTCGCCGGTGAGGCGTCCAAAGTTGCCGTCGAAGCGCAGCGATTCGTGGATGATGCCGGAGAATTTTGCGGCGTCGCGGCGATACAGGCGGCGTTGAAAATCAGGATACCAGCCGGAGTGGCCGATCCAAGCGCCCAGATAGAAGGTACGGCGAGCCATTTCGTAGACGGCCACAGAAGGCCTGTGCTTTTTCCAATTCCAGAGCGAAGTATGGAGCGGGCTGCTGAGTTCCTCGTCGGCGTCGATAGAAAGAATCCAGTCGTTGCAGGCCTGTGCGGCAGCGAAGTTTTTCTGGTCGGCGTAGTTAGTCCAGGTGCGGGTGAAGAATTTGGCGTTGTGCTGGCGGGCGATGTCCTCGGTGCGGTCGACACTGCCCGAATCGACGACGATAATTTCGTCCGCGATGCCAACGAGCGAGCCCAGGGCGCGGGAGAGGTTTTCTTCTTCGTTGAGCGTGATGACGCAGGCGGAGATGCGGTTCATCGGATCGGGGATGCGACCTAGGGAATTATCTCATGGAGGCTTGGGCAAGGGTAACGCCGAGAAGCCGGTTGCTCGAGGGATGACAGAGCTTATTTCGGTTCGAAGGTGAGGCGGAGGGTGGTCGTTCCGATGCGAAATTCTGAATTGTTCGAGAGCATGGCGGCGCGGGCGCGCTCTTCTTCGTAGAAAGTGCCGTTTGTGGATTCGAGGTCGCGGAGGTGGACATAGTCGCCGCGGACTTCGAGGATGCAATGATGACGCGAGATCTCGGGGTCCTGGAGGTCGAAATCGGAGCCTTCGCGGCCGACAATCACGCGCGGCTTGGCGAATTTGTGGATGTTGCCTTTGTCGGGGCCAGCGACGACGGTGAGGACGATCGACTTGGTGGAAGGAAGCTTTGCGGTGTCATCCTCTTCCAGTAGCAACGTGCTGACGCCGGCGGAATTGGCGCGCGCGAACGACGGCAACGGCGAAATGACCATCGTCGATTCCTGGCGACGCGTGTTTTCGACGATGGTCGGTCGGCCGCAACGGGAGCAGCGGAATTGCACCTTGGGGTGCGCGCCGACATCGGTGTCCTTCAGCACGTGTTCCGTGCCGCAATGGGTGCAGGTTGCCTGCATGGGTCGAAAGTAGCAGCCTGCGCGGGGTAGCGGTGCATGGCGTGGTACAGCCATGCCGGAAGGGTAACGCGGCAGGCGGACAGGCGCGTTTGCGGGCTGTGGCGAGGCTCGATGTGCTACGATTGGCGTATCCCGATCAATCAGGAGTGAGTGCCGTGTCCGAGCATATTTCGCGTAAAGAATTGAAGACGGACAAGATCCATGAAGCGTTCGAGCATGGCGCGGAGGCGGTGTTTTCGCACAAGCAGGTAACGCTGATGGTGCTGCTGGTGATCCTGGTGGTAGTGGCGGGCTACGGCGGGTGGAGCATCTACCACGATCGCGCGACGGCAGCGGCGTCAGCGGCGTTTAACGAGGCGATGAAGGCGTATTCGGGCCATGTGGGCCCAGCGGTACCGGGGGAACCGGTCGAGCCAGGGGAGATGACCTATCCGGACGAGACGGCGAAGGCGACCGACGCGGCCGCGAAATTTACGGCGGTAGCAGAAAAGTATTCCAGCACGAATCCCGGGCGGCTGGCGCGATACTACGCAGCGCTGTGCCTGGAGGATCTGGACAAGCAGAATCAAGCGCTGGAAGAGTTGAAGAAACTCAGCTCGGGCGGGGATAAGGAATTGGCGAGCATGGCGCAATATCAGACCGCGGTGATCTACGCTCGGAGCGGGAAAGTAGATGAGGCAGCAAAGGTGTTTCGAGCGCTGGCGGACAAACCGTCGGCGTTCGTGCCGCGGCCGCTGTCCTTATTGGAACTGGCGGGCGTGCTGCGGCAAACGAATCCGAAGGAAGCGGCCAACGTCTACCAGCAGATCAAGAAAGAGTTTCCGGACTCGACGATCGCGGAGCAGGCCGATCGCGGGTTGGATAGCGTAGCGCCGAGGTCCTAGGCGGCGCGCGTTTGCGGGTTACGCCTGCGGGCGGCATTTTTCGGGCGCGAAGTTATCGCTAACGCGCGGAGTTTATCCCATCGATCGAGTGGCAACACCTGCGCCGTGGGCGATGTCGGCGGAACATTCGCGCAGCCGACGTTTTCCTGAAGCTGCTCACCCTTATCGTAGTGAATACGCGCGGGATCGCGACCGGATCATTCACGCGCGCGCGTTTCGGCGGCTGGAAGCGAAAACGCAGGTCTTCACCACGCGATTTTCCGATCATTTCCGCAACCGGCTGACACACACGCTGGAGGTGTGGCAGATTGCGCTGACCGTAGCCGGCGCGCTGGGACTGAATACCGAGCTGGTGGAAGCGTTGGCGCTGGTGCATGACATTGGGCATCCGCCGTTTGGCCACGCGGGCGAGCGAAAGCTGGATGAGCTGATGCGGCGCCACGGCGGCGGCTTCAATCACAACCTGCAGGCGTTGCGGATCGTGGAGCAGTTCGAGCAGCGCTACCTGGATTTTGCGGGACTCAATCTGACGTTTGAGGTGCGCGAAGGGATCATCAAGCATTCGCGGGATTACCCCACGGAGGAATTTCCGGAGCTGGCGGAGTACCTGCTGGAGATGCGACCACCGCTGGAAGCACAGCTGATCGATTGCGTGGACGAGATCGCGTACAACACCGCGGATCTGGATGACGCGCGGGAGGCGGAGCTGCTGGATCTGGCGGCGGTGCGTGAGGCCGTGCCGATTTTCGACCAGGCTTATTCGCAGGTTGAGGCGACGCATCGCGATGCGCGCGAGAAATTGATTTTTAACGAAGGGCTGAAAGATGTCGTCGATCTGCTGGTGACCGATCTGATCCAGACGACAGCCACACGCACGAAACAGGCCGGGCTGCGGTCGGTGGAAGATGTCCGGCGAACACCGCGAAGACTCGCGGGATTCAGCGACGAAATCGGAAAGCGGAACGCGGAACTGAAGAAATTTTTGTTTGCGAATATTTACGATCGTCCGGAAATTACCGAGGATCGCGACAAGTCCGTGCAGTGTCTGGAGGAGCTGTTCGCCTACTATCTGGAATCGCCGGGCTCGATGCCCGCCGCGCATGAGGAGCTAACGCGGACCGAGCCGCGGCATAGAGTTGTGTGCGACTACATCGCGGGAATGACCGACCAGTTCTTGTTGCGACAATGGACTGCGAAATTTGGCACCGGTGCGACGGTGTGAAGAGTCGAATGCGAATGAACGTGCTCGCCAAAGTTCGAAAACCGTTGTGCGTGGCGGCGGTGCTACTGGTTTTCATCGCTGGCGCGCCCGGCGCTGCAGCGCAGATCCCCGGCGTTGGGGCAAAGCCTGCGGCCCCGGCCCAAACGGCTGCGCCGGTCGACCCATTGGGGCGTGAGACGCCGCGCGGAACGGTAATCGGATTTGTGCGGGCGGCGCAGGAAGGAAATTGGCGGCAGGCGCGTCAGTATTTGCAGTCGACCACACATGGACGCAACACCGATGCGAGCGAACAGGAAGAACTGCTCGACCAGCTGCTGACGGTTTTGAATGCCAAATTTCCTACGCTGGATGCAATTAGCAAAGACGAAGAAGTGCGCGGGCCCGACGGTCGCTTAGTCAACGAGATCGCAGTTGGCGAAATCGGAACAATAGCCGCGCCATTCCCGCTGACCCTGGTCCGCATCGAAGAACCGCATTTCGGCAAAATATGGCTGATTTCGCAAAAAACGCTGGAAGAAGTGCCGACGGTCTATGCGTCGCTCCGTTTCCCAAGGTTAGCCCAGAAATTGCCGGCGTTCCTGGTAAAGACGCGCGCCCTGGGAATGCCATTGTGGCAATGGCTGGCCATTGCGCTGTTTGTGCCGATCGCGATGGCGTTGGGATGGCTGTTCGGGCGAATCGGGCGCGGCGCCTGGCACTTTGCCTTGCTGAAGCGCGGACTGCCGGTTCCCTCAGATGCCAGGCGCCGGCGATTTGGGCCGGGTGCGCTGCTCATCGCGGTCTTCATTCACTACACCTTCGTCAGGATCATAGGGACATCGCTGCTTTACAGGCAGTACTACCTTTGGTTTATCTGGTTTTTGATTGCATTTGGTGCGTACTGGGGCCTGACCCACGCGGCGTCGTGGGTTTTTCGCGGAATCAATCAGCGGCTGACCGATCGCGGACGTTTGGCAGAGCGCTCGCTGGTCTCTTTGGCGCAGCGGGTGCTGAATGTATTGATATTTCTGGTCATTGGTCTCCTTTACCTGAATTCCCTCAATATCAATGTGACGGCGGCGCTGGCCGGGCTGGGCATCGGCGGTTTGGCGATCGGATTGGGCGCGCAGAAGACATTCGAGAACCTGCTGGGCGGCATTTCGATTTTGACGGACAAGGCGATTGTCGTCGGAGACCCGTGCAAGATCGGAGATCAGTCTGGAGTCGTGGAGGATATCGGGCTGCGTTCGACAAAACTGCGCACGGAGTTTCGAACTGTTGTATCGATCCCCAACGGCACGGTGGCAACGGCAACGCTCGAAAATTTCCGGTTTCGCGACAAGATCCTGAGCAAGCAGCTGGTGCGCCTGCGGTATGACCTGTCGCCGGACCACGTTCGCTACGCGCTGGAGCGGATTCGCGAGGCGCTGGCACGCAACAAGAAGGTGGAAGAATCGACGTCGCGCGTGCGCTTGCTGAAGTTCGGCGACAACGGCCTCGAAGTGGAGATTTATGCGTACATCTTGGAGCGCGACTACGGGTTGTATCTGCAAGCGCAGGAAGAGATGTTGCTGCAAGTGATGGAGGTTCTGGAGAGCACCGGAGCCGCGGTGGCGCTGCCGACGCAAACGACCACGGTGACTCAGGATTCGTGGGTTGACCCGGCCAAGGCCGCGGCGGCGCGGCGGGCGCTAGAAAAGGCGCGGGACCCGGGAGTGCCGGGGCGCCAGCATCCAGAGTTGGCGCCGGATGGCGGGAAGACGCCAAACCCGTCGCAATAAAGTCCAACCCTGCGCTCGCGGCCGCTAGCTGTTGCTGGCGTGCGCTGCGGCCCTTAGCGGCTACAGCCGATTTCGCGTGACCCTTTTTGCGGCACGACCAAAGTCGTACTTTGACGATTTTGTCCAACCACGTATTTTCTCCACTGTCTTTGCCATAAATTACTCCGTAGAAATGCTTAGAAAATATGCGGCGTTGGATGAAAAAAACGTCGAGTGGACGGCAACCGCAACAGCCGCCGGAACTCTTGTGCTGTCTAGAAACCCGTAAAAAACCTGCGTTTTCTCAAAATTCCCGGCCCTGCCGGAATGGCACTTCACTTGCACTTGAGGCAAGCGTGGTTCCTAGGCCTGCCGCTGATGATCCCGACACCGGGAAAAATCTTCGGAGGGTGCGATGAGTTCCGCGGTTTTGGCAGCAGCAGCGGTTTGCAAGACCTGCGACGCGCTTGTGGCGGAATGTGGTGAGTCAGCCCGGCGGACCTGGGGCGAGCGTCGCGCCGAGATTTTCGATAGCGGAGTGAGGGAAGGATACGGATGATGAGCTTCGATGCCTGCAAGCGAAATATGCCAGGTCGTATGTATTGCTCCGCAATCATTTACGCGGCTGCGAGTTGTGTCAATCTGCGTGAGGAACTGCTGGCGTTGCAAGCAAGTCTGCCGATGTGCAAGACGGCGATCGCTTCGTGGATGACGCTTGCCTCGAGATTCCTGCTCGACAATCTCTTTGACCTCTTCGATTTTTCCTCGCGGAAGACGCCGTTACTTTCCTGATCGTCTTGCCGGACTATTCTCCGAATGTGTTGCAAGCGGAAATCGCACCGCTGCTCAGGCCTTTGTTGAACCAGTCCATGCGTTGTTGCGATGTGCCGTGAGTAAAAGACTCGGGCGCCACGTGCCCGGTCGACATTTTTTGCAGGCGATCGTCGCCAACCGCGGCCGCCGCCCCCAGCGCTGCCTCCACATCGCCTTTTTCCAGCAAGCCGCGCTGTTGCGTTGAGTGCGCCCAAACACCGGCGAAGCAGTCCGCCTGCAGTTCCAAATGAACGGACGCCGAGTTGGCGCCGCGCGAATTCCCCTGCACCCGGCGCTCGATTCCTAGAATGTTCTGTACGTGATGCCCGATTTCATGCGCCAGCACGTAGGCTTGCGCGAACTCGCCGGGCGCACCAAAGCGCCGCTTGAGCTCGTCGTAGAAACCAAGATCGATGTAAACCTTCTCATCGCCAGGGCAGTAGAAGGGGCCCGTAGCGGATTCCGCGCTGCCGCAACCCGACTGCGTGTAGTTGCGGAAGAGGACGAGCTTGGCGTGGTGGTATTGCTTGTTGGTTTGTTCGGGGAGAAGTTCCGCCCAGGTTTTCTGAGTGTCGTCCAGGACAAAGGAAACAAACTGAACCAGCGGTCGTTCGGCGGCATCGCGCGCCGTGTCCGGACGATTCGTGGACATGGAGGGACCATTGCTGGCCGTGCCGCCTCCGAGCAGCGCGAAGAAATTCTGCTTGAAGATCAGGCTGAGCACGAGCAGAACCAGCGCGCCGCCAATTCCGATGTGCATGCCGCCGAATTGAAATCCGCCGCCACCGCCGCCCGATTCGTCGCGGCGATCTTCGATGTCCTGGCTATCACCACCGGGTGTCCAGCGCATAGGTCTCTCTCCTGAGACCGGGTCCAGGAATGGTAGCATTTGGAATCGCGGGAGTGAATGCGCGTCCATTCGCGCGAGCAGGTTTGGGGGACATTGTGGATCTGAGATCAATTCAGAAACCGCTGAAGGAACAATATCGGAGCGACCCGGCTGCGTCGCGGATTACTTTGAAGGCCCAAGGCGGCCAAACCGGCGCGCCGATTGCCTGCTCGGTCGATCTGGGCCACGCGATCTACCAGGCGCAGGCGCATTCGGGAGTGGGCGGCGCGGGCAGCGGTGCGTGCTCGGGAGATTTGCTGCTCGGCGCGTTGGCGGCGTGCGCGCAGATCACCTGCCAGATGGTGGCGACCGCCATGGGTATCGCAACCGAACAAATTGGCGTGGCCATCGAGGGGGATTTGGACCTGAGAGGAACACTGGGAATCGCGAAGGATGTGCCCGTAGGTTTTTCGGAGATTCGGCTGCGATTCGATATCGCAGCGCCCGAGGTTACGCCGGAGCAATTGCGCGGGTTGCGGGAAAAGACCGAGCAATACTGCGTGGTGATGCAGACGCTGTTACATCCGCCGAAAATTCAGAGTGAGTGGACCTCCGTAACCCGGTCTCGTTAGTGGCCCACCGGAACTCTGGCGGGTCGCCTTCCTCAACTGTCCGACAACCGTCCAGATAACAAGTACAGAAAGGCTGTAAAGAACTGTAGGTAGCCACAGAAAGATTGCATACGCGACGATGGACGAGCGGACTCCGGGTAAGTGGCAAGCCTACGTTGTCGAGGAACCAGCTCGAGAGAGCTGCGAATAGAAATCCCAACCCGAGCAAATGCTCCCGGTACCAGTGATCGTGAGCGGCCACACCGATGGCGAGGTTCAGGATAGCGTGGTCGACAGAATCTTTAGCCGGCGCATGGTGTCAGGGCTTGGTCGGCAGCGACGTTACTTTTGTGTCGCTCGGCGTGAAGTCGAAATGCAGCAGCCACTCGCTGGGAACGGCGTGACCATCCACTTTCGCCGGAGCAAAGTCCCATTGCTTCGCCGCATCCAGAGCGGCAATGGCGAAAAAGCGGCTACCTCCGGAAGCGATTTCTGCTGAGGACACAGAGCCCGCCGTATCGACACGAACCTTGATCACGGTGCGCACCGTGCCACGAATAGTGCTTCGCGATTTGCTCGAAACGTCCGGAAGAATTTGATTCAGCACTTCGCCCGGTGTGACGGCGCCAGCTTTGATGCTGGCTTCTCTGTCGGGCACGAAGGGCGCGGCCGAGACCGCCGACTTTAGGGATGCGGGGGAAGTGTTCGCCGCTGAGAGCTCACCCTTGGATTGCTTGGGGACACTCGCCTGCACGGAGGCTTGCGCTGCGGCTGGCTTGGTTTGCGGGGCTGCCGCTGGTTTCTGCTCCGCGGGGGCCTGCGCCTTCGGCTGCGATATGGGCGGGGCGGGCGGCGTTATTGTTACGGGAGCGGTCGTGGTGACGCTTTGCGGTTCAGGTTGGCTCGGCTCCGACGCAATCGTTGACTGTGCCTCTGTTTGATGACCACGGAATCTGGGAATGGCGAGCATACCGCCGATGGTCAGAGCCAAAATGACGGCGACAACGAGATAGTATCCGCGAGCGGGAGCTTGCTGTCCCGAGATAACCTGATGGTCGAGCGCGTGGCGTTTCTCTCCCGGTGGGGGCTCGACTCTGGAAAGCGGGATCGAGAGCGGATCGATCGCTGCCGCGGGTTTTTTCGGCGCCGCGGCCGCCGCCTTCGTTGCATCTTTTGACGCCCCAGTGCCGGTCTGCGAAGGCGCGGCCGGTTTGGCCACCTCGGGTAGATTTTGCGTTGATGCAGGAAGCGGCGCGGACGCCGCGGCCTTGGGATTCAACTTCGCGGAAATCTCGGCGATGGTCCAGCGCTCGTTGGGTTTGCCCTGGAGCGAGTGCGAGGCGATGTCCTGAAACGGTTGAGGAACGCTGTCGGCGACCTGCGCAGCCGGGTCGCCTGCGCGAAGTTCTGGTGTGCGCTGCGTGAGTGCTTCGACCAGCGTGACTCCGAGAGCCCACACGTCCGCCGGCGCCGAATATTCCCCGTTTGCCGCCTCGGGAGCCGTGTAGGCATCGGGTTTCGCGCCGCCCAGCGGGCCCTCGCCGACGCGACGAATCGAGTCACTCGAAAGCTTCAGCTGATCGTCGATGGCAAGAATATTTCCCGGCTTGATGTTGCCGTGAACGACTCCCTTGCCGTGGAGGTATGTCAAAGTGTCGATGAAAGGCTCGAGCATGTCGCGCGTTTCGGACGGCGAAAGGGCTCTTTGCGGGAGAAATTCAGCGAGATTTTCTGACGCGAATTCCATTACGACGTAGAGCAGGTCCATCCCTGCCATTTGGCAGCGGCCCGATTCAAAGAGTTTGATCAGATTGGGGTGCGAGAACTGCGCGGCCTGCTTCCAGCGTTTAAGTTGCGCTTCGGCGTTGGCGGGATCGGCTTGGACAAACTTGATGGCGGCTTTCTCGGATGAATCTTTCCCGCGCTGCGTGCGAAAGACGACGCTATGATCCGAGCCGCCAACGTGCTCGATCAGCGAAAACCGGCCGTCGATCACCTGGCCTTCGCACTCTTTCCATGTTTCGGGCATAGTCCACCCCCACGCGTTCTAACAGAGTCTGAACCATTTTACTCTCGAAGATTAGATGTCAACGCTGCCCGTGAGGACAGGTCGGCACTTGGTTACGGGGACAAGATGACCGGTCCGTTTGGTTGTGCGAGGGTGCCTAGAGATTCAGGCGGGTGGGGCCGCTGACGAAGGGGTTGTTGCGTTCGTAGAAACGAAGGTGGCGGTCGGCCGCGCGCGTGATGCCAATGCGGATGCTGACGCCGAGCAATTTTCGCAACGCGGTGGCGCTGGCAGCCGCTGGGGGCGCAGGTGTGAGTTGGCCGAGCCAGAGCGGACCGCATGCGCACAGATCGACGCCATCGAGGCTGCGATCGATTTCAAGGGCTTCGGCCAGACGCCCAGGCCCGCGCGTGAGGTCGCGAAGCCGGAAGGTACCGCGGCGGCGCTGCATGTGCTCTATCCCCTCGAGGGGTTGCAAGGCACGGATCAGGACGCCACCGCCTGTACCGGGCCGTTCAGCGGTGACGTTGAGCATGAAGTGGTTGCCGTAAGTGAAATAGACGTAGGCGAGACCGCGGTGAAGAAACATGGAGCGATTGCGGGGAGTCTGGCCGCGAAAATGGTGCGCCGCGGGGTCCTTGGGAGGATA
>Ga0307471_100001062_pt1 | contig 14756 bp, 18 predicted proteins | sample atmos_gasesAM3C__2_FD_204566 | JGI IMG/M metagenome (GOLD analysis project Ga0307471, IMG submission 204566) | Hardwood forest soil microbial communities from Morgan-Monroe State Forest, Indiana, United States - atmos_gasesAM3C_515 | ecosystem: Environmental > Terrestrial > Soil > Temperate... | reverse complement strand
GCTGGATTCCGGCATGGCGCGTTCGGGATTCTTCCGCACTTGATTGGTTTTCTCGTCGTCACGTTCATGGTGATCTGGACGGCACGAATTGCGAACAAGCGCTTCGGTCAAGTCGGCGATATTCGCCGCTGGGTAGTGATGCTGCACGCGACGTTTGGCACGCAAGTGATTCTTGGTTTTCTCGCATATTGGGCGGTGAGCCAGGCGCGGCTTGCAACGCAGCCGGTGCTGCTTTACACGATTATCGAAGTGGCGCACGTGGTGATGGGTGCGCTTGTGCTTGCATCGAGCGTGCTGCTGGCTCTCACTTGTAACAGATTGATTCGCCCTGCCGATACGGTTGCAGTAGAATCCCGGACTGCGCGTTCGCAGGCGCAAGGATCGAGAGCGTAACCCGTAAAACAATGAGCACGACGCGCACCGCCGCCTACAGCTCGCTCGACAAACCGTGGGCGTACGTTGTGCTTACGAAGCCCGACGTTACTTTTCTAGTTGTTATCACGACTGTCGCTGGTTTTTATCTCGCCTCGCCAGGTCATCTGGATTGGGCGTTGCTGATGCACACGCTCTTCGGCACTACGCTCGTCGGCGCTGGTACGGCCGCGCTGAATCAATACTTCGAGCGCGACATGGACGCGTTGATGCGACGCACGGCTGCCCGGCCGCTTCCGACGGGGATTTTGCAGCCACGCGACGTGCTGATTTTTGGCATTGCGACAATCGTTGTGGGCGGCGCGTGGCTTGTGCTGGCTGTGAACTGGCTAGCATCTCTGCTCGCCCTCGCTACCACGGTGCTGTACCTTGGTCTCTATACGCCGCTGAAAACTCGCACCACCTGGGCGACGGCCGTCGGCGCATTTCCCGGGGCACTGCCTCCGATGATTGGCTGGGCGGCTGCGCGAGGCTCGCTTTCCGCGGGAGCGTGGGTGCTGTTCGGAATTCTCTTTCTCTGGCAATTTCCGCACTTCATGGCCATTGCATGGATGTATCGCGAAGATTACGCACGCGCGGGAATTAAAATGCTGCCGGTGGTGGATCCGTCGGGCGACGCGACATTCGCACAGATTATTGGAACGTCGGCGATGCTGGTGCCCATGAGTCTACTGCCAGCCGTGATGGGAATGGCGGGGATACATTATTTCTTTGGCGCGCTGGTGCTGGGAATGATTCTGCTGCAAGTGGCGCTGTGGGCGAATCGGCACCGCGCGAACGTGCGCGCGAAGTGGTTGATGCACGCCACCGTGGCGCATATTCCGATTCTTTTGGCCTGGATGATATTTGACAAGGTCAGCCGATGACCGCCGAAGCGACGGGGAGGGAACTGGGAATGGCGCCTAAGAGCACCGCGATGGAAATTAGTGCGATTTGCGGTGTCTTCATTTTGCTGGCTCTGTGGGGGATCGTCTGGGACATCACGAGCGGGCTGCTGACGAGCGGCATTGACGGAATCATGCTGCTGTTTGTTTGCGCGATGATGGCGGGGATTTTTTTTCTGATTATGCTGATGGAGCTGACGAAGTCGGGAATCTTGCCGACGCCTGCGTTTTTGCGTCCGGCGCCCAAGCCGGCTGCTGCCGCGAAACCGGCTGCTGCAGTTCCAGCGGCAAAAGCCCCAGCAGCGGGTGCGCCCGCTGCGGCGCCGAAGCCCGCAAGCCCAACTGCTGCCACGCCGGCCGCTCCTCCAACTGCGCCACGGCCTGCTGCTCCGGCTCCCGCTGCTGCGCCGGCGTCTCCGCCTGCGAAGCCAACGGCAGCCGCTCCGGCGGAGCCGCCCACGCCTACGGTCCCCGAGAAGTAGCGGCGTCGGCCAGTGCGTTCATTTCATGGTTCTGATTCCGCTCAGAGAGTTTCCTGCCATCAACGCCGGTTTGAACGGGGCGTCAGCAATTTTCTTGACGCTAGGTTACATATTCATTCGCAGCCGCAGGATCTTGCAGCATAAGATCTGCATGTTGAGCGCGTTCACGTGCTCGATTGTGTTTCTTTGCTGCTATCTTTACTTCCATTTTCACGCCGGGCTTATCCGCTTCGGAGGCGAGGGCTGGATCCGGCCTGTGTATTTCGCGCTGCTTATTTCGCACACCATTCTGGCCGTGACGATCGTGCCGCTTGCGGTGATTACGCTGAGTTATGCGCTGCGGGAGAAATTTGGCAGCCACATGAAAATCGCGCGCTGGACGTTTCCGTTGTGGCTCTACGTGTCCGTCACCGGTGTGATTATTTACTGGCTGCTGTACATCGCTTACACGCCCATCGGCGCGCCGGCTTGATCTCGAGGTGTTTTTCCGTCTTGCTCGCCATCGCTCATCGGCTGCCGGTCACTTGTCACTCGCCACTGCTCCAAGTAATCTACTGAACGCATGACGACCGAATCGAAACCGCGTGCTTCGTTTGGCGGACGCTGGACCTACGGCATCCTGATCGTGGCGTTCCTGTTCGTGCTGATGCCGTTCTTGTTCTGGAATGCCACATGGTTCGGGCGCCCGATGAATGACGCGCAAATCGGGAAGGCGCTTGCCGATCGCACGCATCCCCGTGAAATTCAGCATGCGCTGGCTCAGCTTGAGACGCACATCGAAGGGCGCGATCCGCGCGTGAAGCAGTGGTATCCGCAGATCGTCGCGCTGGCTACCGATCCGGTGGATGAAATCCGCGTTACCGATGCTTGGGTAATGGGGCAGGACAGCACTTCCGAAGAATTCCATCGCGCCCTGCGACAGATGCTGAACGACCCGAACGTGATGGTCCAGCGCAATGCGGCGCTGTCGCTCGTGCGTTTCAACGACGATGCCGGCCACCCGCAGATTCTCGCGATGCTGCGGCCTTACGAGATGATGTCGCCGCTGACGGGCGCGCTCGATACGCGATTAAAGCCCGGCGACATCGTGAATCCCGGAACGATGATCGCGCACATCGAAGCGAGCGGTAAGAAGAACGAGGTTCGCGCCACGGTACCGGGGACTTTGATTCGATGGCTCGCGAATGATCACGCAAATATTACTGCGGGACGGCCGCTCGTCGCGCTTGCTCCTAGCGAAGGCATGGTGTGGGAAGCGTTGCGCGCGCTTTACATCGTGGGGCGTTCAGAAGACTTGCCGGACGTAGAACAAGTGGCGCGTGCGGCCTACGGTTCGTCGCCTCAAATCGGCCAGCAGGCACAATCCACGGCCCGCGCTATCCGCGACCGATCTTCTTCCTGAACATGCTTCATGGTTCCTGAGGATGCTTCCTGAGAATGATTCGTGAAAATGAGGGCTCGCTAGCGAGGCCTCTCAAGACGTCATCACTTATAGCTCATTACTGCGTGGCCGTCCTCGATCTTGATGTCGCCAACGTCCGGCGGCAACCGCATCTTCTCGCGATTCTCCGGCGACGCCATCAGCTTCTCTACCGCCGAATTCAGCACCGATTGAGGCAGGGGCATCGAGCCGAGCATTCCGCTGATGGGCTCGAATTTGAGATAGCCACCTTCAGAGCTCAAATGGCCATCAAGCTCGAGCGTCATGTCTTTGCCGTGGAAGTCGAATAGCACATACGTCTTTACCACGTCGCCCACCATATCCACCTTCACATCTTTCACCGACGATTGTACGTCCTCGAGCGTTGGCTCCGGGTCTGATGCGGACGCACCGCCCGCTGGAGCGCTCGTAGGGCGCGGCTTCCCGCCGCCCACTGCATCTACCCCCACAGGCACTCGCGCGCCTTCGACCTGCAGATTTTCCGCGAGGTAAGAATTCAGTTCGGTGCGGTCGAGTGCAACTTGCGCAGGCCGGCCCGCCGCTTTCGCTTGATCCGCGGCTTCGAGTTTCTGCTCTGCACGCGCAGCGGCGGCCGGGTCGTTGGGAACATCGGGCGCAGGCGATTTCCGCAGCACCAGCAGGATCACCACGATGAGCCCGGCGAGGCTCACCCAGCTCAGAATTTGGTACGCCTTCTTGAATTGTTCGGGCAGTGCCATGGATTCACCACTTCCAGCCTAGCAGAGGGAAGCACAACCGCTAGCGTCGTGCCTGCCTCGCGTGTACAAGTCGCACCTGAACGAACGGACAGGCATCGAAAGCGCTGATCAACATAGAGGGTCCCTGCTGGGGCTAAGTGTGGATAAGAATCGAAAAGCGCAAAAGAAAGCAGATTAGTACGGCATCGTCCCGTATTTCGCTTCGAAGTCCGCTAGCGGGACCATGTCAATCGCGTCCCACGGGCAGCCTTCGAGGAACGCGCCGTCCGGGCCCTTGCTCGTGCACAGCTTGCAGCCGATGCACAGCAGCGGATCCACCATGATGCGGCCAAACGGCGCATGCTCGGAATCCGGCACCCAGAACATGCACGCAGCCACGGGGCAGTAATCAACGCACGCAGGCGAACCCGAACAGCCGGTACACATCTCGTTGATCACGGCCACAATGTGCGGCTTGCGCTTGCGCTGCTTCGTATCGCCTTCGGAGATGGGGTAAAACTTCTCGATATCGCCGTCGACGAACCGCGCTACGTCCAGTGTGGCTTCTTCAGGCACCAAATCCTCCGAGTGTTTCGCTGCTAACACCTTCATTCTTCACAGGCGGAGCAGGGAAGTCAATGCCCCTAAGTAGCGTAGGCTTCAGCCTGCCAAGGTGACAATGCGGTGAGATCTGCCAATGCTTCACTCGCCCGCGCTCGCGTTCTTCGTACCCAATTTCGAATTCGAGAAACATCACCCAACGCAGCCAAGGTTTCCTCAATTCGCAAAGCTAAGCCTGTAGCACCTTGCGCCGCAGGCTGAAGCCTACGGTACTTACTTCCATTGCTCCTTGGGCAAGATCACATACTGCGCGTCGCCGTTTCCGAATGACCAATCCTCGCGCGAGTTCTCGACGAGGTTTATCGCCACGTCTTCCGGCCGCAGCCCCGGTTTCTCGTGCAGGTATTCGACTGCACGCTTGAAGAATCCTTGCTTTTCCTCCCGGCTACGCCCTGCCGACAAGAAAATCTGGATGAATACCACGTCGTCGCTGCGATTCACTTCTAGATAGTGCGGGTCGTAAACCAAGTATCCCGGCGCATGTTCTGTGATCACTTGAAAACGGTCTCGCGCCGGTACGCCAATCGTTTCCACCATCGCCCGGTGAACCGATTCTCCGATTGCTGCGATGTGTTCCTTTGGCTTTCCTTGAAGCAAATCAATTCGAACGAGTGGCATGCGAACCTCCGAATAGCTTCTTATGGGATGAACGCAGGCGAGCCAAAGTTACAGGCTCAGTGCATTTACGTCAGCGCGCGAATCACAGCGGCCGTGAACTCGGCCGTCGTGGCAGTTCCGCGGACGTCGCGCGTGAGCGATTTACCTTCGCGATAGACACGATGCAGCGCGTTTTCAACTCGCCGCGCCGCATCCATTTCGCCGATGTGGTCGAGCATCATGATGCCACTCATCAACAGCGCGGTGGGATTCGCGACGCCTTTGCCCGCAATGTCCGGTGCGGTTCCGTGAACCGCTTCGAAGATGGCCACGCTCTCCCCGATATTTCCGCTCGGCACCACGCCAAGCCCACCGACAAGTCCAGCAGCGAGGTCGCTCATGATGTCGCCATAGAGATTCGTGAGCAGCAGCATGTCGAATTGCTTCGGATCTAGCACCACCTGCATGCAGGCGTTGTCGATGATCAGCTCTTTGTATTCGATGTCCGGATATTGCTCCGCCACTTTGCGCGTGGACGTGAGGAAAAGCCCGTCCGACAGCTTCATGATGTTGGCTTTGTGAATCGCGTGGATCTTTTTGCGGCCGTGCTTGCGTGCATATTCAAACGCAAACTTCGCGATGCGCGTGGAAGCGCGCTCCGTAATAATTTTCAAGCTCTCGACAACCCCCGGCACCACCGTATGCTCGAGCCCCGCATACAAATCCTCGGTATTCTCGCGGATGATGACGAGGTCCACACCCTGAAAGCGCGATTGCACGCCTTCCAGATTCTTCACCGGCCGCAAATTCGCGTACAAATCAAGCGCTTGCCGCAGCCCCACGTTGATGCTCGGCGCGCCGCCCGCCACAGCCGTCATCATCGGGCCTTTCAACGCCACGCGGTTCTTGCGAATCGAATCGAGCACGCCCGATTGCATGAATGTCATGCCGCGCCGCTCGATCTCCGCACGCGCCGGGATTTCGTCCCAGACGATATCAACTCCCGCCGCCGCGAGAATCTCCTTCACCGCTTTCGATACTTCCGGTCCGATCCCGTCACCGGGAATGAGTGTGATGGTGTGTGTCATGTAAGCGAAGTATTTTAAGGAATTTGCGCGGCTCTGTATACCGGCTCCCAGTTTTCCGGTTCCATTCCGGATAAATCGGCCGTTTTCACCTTGGACTGAATCGAGAATCTTTCTTCCGCATCTAAGCTGTTGAGGGGCGAGGTTTTACTGTGTTTATCGGTTACGCCTCTGGCCCCACGTCGGGCCTCAAACGCTCGCGGTTCTGGTATAATGGAATTGTAGGACGCGCACAAGCACGAACGCGAATTTCGGAGGGTGACAGAATGGTTCAACTAACGCCGGTGGCAGTCACGAAGGTCAAAGAAATTATTCAGTCGCAGAACCCGAGCCCGGCAGGGTTGCGCGTAGCCGTCGTCGGCGGGGGATGTTCGGGCTTCAGCTACCACATGGCTTTCGAGAATCAGATCAATGAGAATAGCGACAACGTGTACGAATTCGAGGGCCTGAAAGTGCTCGTCGATCAAATGAGCGAGATGTATCTCGACGGCATTTCGATCGACTACATCGAGACCATCGAAGGCTCAGGGTTCAAGTTCAACAACCCCAACGTAAAGAGCACCTGCGGCTGCGGCAGCTCGTTCAGCGTCTAAGCCTCTAGCCTGGGCTGCTTGGCAGTTCAGCCTGACCGACCGGCTGCTCGAAGTCTTCAACTCCCGGGGAACTGTTCCCCGGGAGTTTTGTTTTTAGGTAGCACAGGCATTCCTGCCTGTGCCTGCGTAACCCACGCAACAGACAGCAAATGCTTGGCTGAATCGCGCGAGCGTTCTTTTCATCAGATTTGAAATCAACCCAAGAGCACCAACGCAGGCCAAGGTTTCCTCGCATGCGACGACCGAAAGATAGCAGTTTGTGGCACAGGCAGGAATGCCTGTGCTACTAAAAACCGCCGGCGCACTCTCTACCCTGACCAGAACTTTTCTCACTCCCGCTTCGCCTCCCGCTCCGCCCTTAGGCTCTCCATCACGCTCTGAATCAACTCCTTCGCCTTGCTGATCTCCTGCGTCACGATGCGGATGTCCATCACCGGCTGCTCCGGATTCCAGTTACTGTGGCAATAGACGCCATGCTGCCCGACGAGCACCAGCGCATTCGTCAGCAGGTCCAGCGTCACCGCCAGCCTGCCGCGATTCGGGCCCATCATCGTCTCGTAGTGCTCCAGCTCGTCACGGTGCTCGTCGAAAGCCGTCATCGCGCATTTTCCTCCGCTTGGCGTCACTTCGAAGGTAGCTTGCCACTTGCGAATTCGCAACTCGCCGCGTCTGATTTTGAGCAGCGAATTTGGTGAAGAATCCGGCGCAATAGCCTTAGTCCTAGGACTGTATGTTGCGCGCTCTGGAACACTACGGTCCCGCTCCACTTTACTCAGTTGTACTACTCACAGCATAATTTCGCCGGTCGCTATCTTGTCGCAGTGCCAGAAGGCGGTGGACGGCCACGTTGCTTGGGTGCGAGCGATGGCGCTCGCGAGTCAGCAGGCGCTTACGGCGGGCGATTCACGAAACAATTGGGGTGATTGAAACATGAGACGTTCTGATCTGGTTCGCAATCCTGGGAAAGGCAAGTCCGTGCGGACATCGCAAATTGTCTTCGGCGAACGCCAGCATCTTCTCCGCGTACTCGATTCGGTGGAACGCAGCGCACTGCCCGCGCCGCGCCTCGAACAGGAGCGCCGAGTGATCGAAGGATTGATTCACGCGCGCACGCAGGAACTGAATCGGATAAATCCAGGCTGGGATGAAAAAGTCGGCACGGTGCTGAGCGCTGAAGTGAAACCGGAACTGCTCGACCAGCTCTCTCGCCAAGCGCCCAAAGAAGATTTTTATCTGCTGCGGCTGATCAGCGAGCATCCGAAAGTGACAGCGAAGACTCTTGGCCGTCTCTCGCATCATCCGTACTCCGCAATCCGCGAAAATATCGCGCGCCATCCGAATAGCGACGCATCCACACTCTCGCGACTGAGCCGCGATCGCACCCAGCCGCTCTGGTATCTCGTCGCCTTCAATCCCAACGCCCCAGGCCCGCTGCGTAAAAAGCTGCAAGAACGCATGCGCCGCCTGGGCGAAAAATCCGCCACCCAGTAGCGCTCCAGCTAGTCGCGATGTACCATACCGGCGTGCGAACCCTGATTGGTTTGGGATTTTGTTCGTTTGGAGTCGCAGCCGTCTTTTTCGTCGTACTCCCAGCACGCTCCATCGCGGTCCTAAGGAATCCTTGGTTGCCAGACACTCCTTGGACAAGGCTCCAAATACGGGCTTTGGGCCTTGTTTTGTTCTTGTTTGCCGCGGTAGCGACGTCGATGATTTTTGCCGGCGTGAGCAAGTCGGCGCGGCTGGCCAGTTTTTCGGATTTTCTGTTGGCGGATTTGTGGTTAAGTTTCGTCGTATTTTGGATTGTAGGCGTATCGTCCTGGATCGCTCGACGATTCGCTTTTGTACGTATCTTTGTGCAGCGCCATTTCACCCCTGAAAGGCTTGAAAATCCCGCATGGGAACGCAGAATGACGACGATATTCTGTTCGGTGTTATTCACTTTGGTGGCTATCGCACTCATGCTGGCGGCAGGCGGACAGCGCTCCAACAACGTCTATCAGTGAACAAAATGGGCGCCTTGAAATCGCGTAGGCTTCTGCCCAGCGCCACCTGCCGCAATCCTTGACTGGTTCGCGCGGTCGTTCTCTAAGAGTGGCTCACCCAAAGACAAATTGGCTCTTTACTGCTACAATTAGGTCCGTATATTGGCCTACAGGATCGAGCCAATGCTGCCACTCCATTTACAGCCCGAAAGTCACATTCCGCTCTACGTTCAATTGCGCGACCAGCTTCGTGCCCTCGTGCATTGCGGCGAGCTCCGCGACGGCGACCGCATCCCGGCGAGCCGCGAACTCGCCACACAGTTAGGGGTTCACCGCACCACCGTCGCAAACGCCTACGCCGAACTCGAATCCGAAGGCTTGATTCAAGGCCACGTGGGCCGCGGCACCTATATTTGCGGCTCTGCGGTTCGTCATTTCACACCGGCGCCGCGCACCAATGGCAATGGCGGCGGCATGCGTTGGGAATCGCTGTTTGCGGACGAGCGCGGGGAAGAAGGACTGAGCCGCCTGATGCCGGAGGTTCCGCCCGACTCAATTGCATTTGTCACCGCGCGTCCCTCGGAGGAATTTTTTCCTGTAGAAGAATTCCGCCGCTGCTGTAATTCCGTTCTGAAGAACGAAGGCCGCCGCATCCTCCAGCTCGGCTCGACCGACGGCTACGAGCCGCTGAAAAAAGAACTTATCGCGATGTTCAGCGCGGAAGGAATGGCTGTCCGCAACGAGCAGCTGCTTATCACCGACGGCTGCCAGCAGGCCATCGATCTGCTGTGCAAGGCCTTTCTGCGCCCCGGCGATTCCGTCGCGATGGAAAATCCGGCGTATCCCGGCGCGATTGCGATCTTTGCGGGGGCTCGTGTGCGTACGCTCGCCGTGGGAGTCGAAACTGATTCGCGGCGCACCGGTCACGTAGGTCTCGATCTCGATTCGCTTGAATCGGTCCTGTTGCAGAATCGCGTGAAATTTATTTTCGTCACCGGCGATTTTCACAATCCTACGGGCACCACGATGCCGATAGCATCTCGTCGCCGCCTGCTCGAACTGGCCGCGCACTATCAAGTTCCAATTATCGAGGATTACATCTACGCCCGCTTGCGCGTGCGAGGCGCAGCCGTTCCATCGCTCAAATCGCTCGATCGCTCCGGCAGCGTGATTCAAATCGACAGCTTCTCGAAGATTGCATTCCCCGGGCTGCGCGTCGGATGGTGCATCGCCGCAGAAAGCGCCATCGAGCGCCTGCGCCTTGTGAAGCAATCCACCGACCTGCACAGCGACCAGCTCGCGCAGGCAACGCTCGCCGAGTTTGTGCGCCGCGGCTATCTCGCGCGCCATCTCGCCAAGATCAAAAAAGTCTATCTCAACCGCCTCGAAGCGCTCGAAGCCGCTCTCGAAAAACACATGCCCGAGGAAACCACCTGGACGAAGCCCGAAGGCGGCATGTCCATCTGGGTCACGCTCCCACCCGGCTTCGATGCAGGCGAGCTGCTGATTCACGTCCGCGAACGTGGCGTGCTATTCGTCCCCGGCCGCTATTTTTATCAACAGAGTCCGCAGATGAACACGCTGCGCCTGGGATTCGCGGGCCTCGACGAAAAGAAAATCTTCCGCGGCGTGCAAACGCTAAGCGAGCTCCTGAAGATCGAGTTGCGCAAACGCCAGCGGGGCGCCCGCAGCGAATCCGTATCACGCGTAGCCCTGGTTTAACGCGTGGCCGTAGTCTAGGTTTTTGCAGCGAGTTTTTGTACCCGGTTTTCGTAGCGCCGGCGTCTCGCCGGCTCTTTTGCTTCTGGTTTTTGTTTTGTCTTAACGCTGTCATCCCGCTTGCCCTGAGGAACGAAGGGAGCGAAGCGAGGGATCTGCAGTTTCTTTTGTAGCGAGAGACGAACTGGAATAACGAACATGCTGCTCACGCCCAATCCGACCAACTCCTGCTTTGGCTGCGGCGCCGCAAACCCGCGGGGCATGCTCCTCACCTTCGAACAGGACGACGCCACCCGACGCATCCGCGGTGCATTCAAGCTCGGCGCCGAATATCAGGGCGGCGGCGGATTTATTCACGGCGGCATCATCGCGCTCGTTCTCGACGAAGCCATGGGCAAGGTCAACCGCTTCCGCGGCGTCCGAGCCGTCACCGCCGAACTGACGATCGAATACATCCGCCCAATTCCAGTGGACGAGGATCTGATCATCGAAGCGCACGAAGTCGAAAAAGACGGGCGCAACTTGCGTTACGTTGGCGAGATCGCGAACCGTGCCGGAAAAGTGCTAGCGCGCGGCAAAGGCCGCTTCGTGGAAATCGACCCAGACAAATTCAAGATCGAGCGCGACGAAGTATTAGCACCGAGGAATCAGTCGAGCTAGTGCGCGACAGTAGGGGCACGGCATGCCGTGCCCGACAAAAGAACTTGGCAACAAAGCCGCTGATTTAGCTAGTCTTTTGTAGCGCCGGTCTTCAGACCGACAGGTTTTGTGTTTGGTTGACGACGTTCGAATAATGCAATCGTAACAAAAGGGAGAAGAACCATGGATTTGATGAGCAACAATCTCTGGCGCGTCAAAGTCGGCCTCGCCGAAATGCTGAAGGGCGGCGTGATCATGGACGTCACCACCGCCGCGCAAGCCAAAATCGCAGAAGACGCCGGCGCCTGCGCCGTAATGGCGCTCGAGCGCGTCCCCGCGGACATTCGCAAAGAAGGCGGCGTCGCCCGCATGGCCGCACCGCGAATCATCCGCGAAATTATGGGCGTGGTCTCGATTCCGGTGATGGCCAAGGTTCGAATCGGCCATTTCGCGGAGGCGCAGGTTCTCGAAGCCCTTGAAGTGGACTACATTGACGAGAGCGAGGTCCTCACACCTGCCGACGAAGAGCACCACGTATGGAAGCACGGCTTCAAGGTTCCGTTCGTCTGCGGCGCGCGCAATCTCGGTGAAGCGCTCAGGCGCATTGCCGAAGGCGCAGCGATGATTCGCACGAAAGGCGAAGCGGGCTCTGGCAATATCGTCGAAGCAGTCCGCCACATCCGCGCCATCATCGGCCAGATGAAAAAACTCACCATGCTCGGCGAAGAAGAGCTGGTGCACGAATCAAAAGAACTCGGCGCGCCTTTCGAGCTCGTCTCGTGGGTGGCAAAACACGGAAAGCTGCCCGTCCCGAATTTCTCAGCCGGCGGCATCGCTACTCCTGCCGACGCAGCGCTCGTGATGCAACTCGGCGCCGAAGCGGTCTTCGTTGGCTCCGGCATCTTCAAGTCCAACGATCCAGCCCAACGCGCACGCGCCATCGTGAAGGCAACGACGCATTACAAGGATCCCAAGGCGGTTCTCGAAGCCTCCGAAGAACTCGGCGAAGCGATGAAGGGCCTCGACATCCGCCAGATGGAAGAAAAGGATCTGCTCCAAACAAGGGGTTGGTGATTTTTTCAGTAGGGGCGGGTCTAAGACCCGCCCGCCGCTGAGGGGAGCGCGATCGTCCCGGCGAGCGAAATTTTCTAATCGCGAATCCGGAATTAGAATTTCGGCCAAGCGCCTTAGAACAAATCACTTAACTTTTTCTAATCGCGAACAGATTGCAGTTTTTCAATTCATGTCCAACTCCTCAAAAATCGGAATCCTCGCCATTCAAGGCGACTACGACGCCCACGCGAAAGTCCTCGACCGACTGGATACCGAGCACTCCTTAGTCCGACGACCCGAGGATCTCGTTGGCATCGAAGGCATAATCCTCCCCGGCGGCGAAAGCACCACGCACCTGAAAGTGATGCGAGAAGAAGGCCTCTTCGACGCGCTCAAGAAATTCGCCACGCACGGCGGCGCATTTTTCGGGACCTGTGCCGGTGCAATCCTCCTTGCCAAAGAAGTCCACGGCCCGCCGCAGGATTCGCTCGGCCTGCTCGATATCTCCGTCCTTCGCAATGGCTATGGCCGCCAGCTAGCCAGCGACGTCCATGCCGCCGCGACGAAGCTCAGCAAGAACCCGCTCGAAATGGTTTTTATCCGCGCGCCCATCATCGAATCAGTGGGCGACAATGTCGAAGTTCTCGCCGAAGACGCAAGCCACCCAGTCCTCGTCCGCGAGGGCAAGGTCCTGGCCTCCACCTTCCACCCAGAACTGACGAACGACTCCACCGTCCACGAATATTTCCTGAAACTCGCCGCCAACGGCCGCAACGGCTCCTGAGCGATGGATGATTCCACCACGCGCCACTGGAAAGTGCTCTTCGTTTGTGTAGGGAATTGCGTTCGCAGCCAGATGGCGGAAGCGATTGCACGCCGAGACGCGTCGGATGTCATCGTTCCCGAAAGCGCCGGCCTGCACCCGCTCGGCTTCATCGACAAGACGGCAATTGCCGTCCTCGCCGAGCGCGGAATCTCGGTTGCCGGCCAACACTCAAAAGGCCTGCGCGATCACACGCTTTCCAAGCCCGACCTCGTAATCAACATGTCGGGCGCCCCCAGCGCTTCGTTCTTTCACGGTCACCGCTTCGAGGACTGGCAAGTGGAGGATCCTTTCGGCGAAGACGTGGAACTCCACCGCCGCATCTGCGATGATATCGAACGGCGCGTAAAGGATTTGGCCGCTCGACTCCGCACCGCAAACGGCTCCACGCGCTGAATCTGCAATTGCAGTCAACCGGTTTGTCAGGGCACGGCTTGAGCCGTGCCACGAGTGGCATAAGACCCCTGCGCGGCTTTAGCCGCTGAGGGAAATTCGCTCGTTCTTCTATCGAGGCAACTTGCGCCGCGAAAAAACCAGCGTCTCGCAGGAAGACTACCTCAAAGCCATCTGGGAACTCGTCCAGGAAGAGCAAGCGCCCATCAGCGCCCGACTCGCGGAGGACTTAGGTGTCACTCCGCCTGCCGTTACCGCCGCATTGAAACGCATGACCCGGGGCGGCTACCTCCGCGTCCGTCGCAGCGGCCACATCGAACTCTCGCCGAAAGGCCAGGAAATCGCCGAGCATCTCGTCCTGCGCCACCGCCTCGCAGAAAAATTGCTCACTGACGTAATCGGCCTCGAATGGACACGCGCCCACGAAGAAGCCGAGCGCCTCGAGCACGGAATCTCGCCCGAGGTCGCTAAACTGCTGCTCGAACGCTTCGGCCGCGACAGCCGCTGCCCCCACGGCGTCCCGCTTTTCGGCGGCATGCAGAAACTCCGCCGCAAACACGGTGCCCTGCGCCTTTCGGAAGCAAAACTAGGACATTCCTACGAAGTAATGCGCGTCTACGAAAAGGATCCCCAATTTCTCGAATTTCTCGTGAACTTCAGCCTCAGGCCCGGCGCCCGCCTCCGCGTCCATCAACGCGAATACGACGAAACGATGACGCTCTCCGTCACCGGCCACCGCCCCCCGCGCATTCACGTAGGCAAACCTGCCACGGAACGCATCTGGGTCCGCCGCCTGTCGTAGTCTTAGTAGCGTAGGCTTCAGCCTGCGCCAACATAACGCGGCAGCGAAATCGCCAATGCTTGGCGCGCAATCCGATGTCGTCGTTTTCGCTCTTGCCATTCGTACCGCCGGCCTCCGGCCGGCGCCGTTGCAGTTTCATTCGCTCTTGCGTTTCAGTAGCACAGGCAATCCTGCCTGTGCCGCAAGCCGCTACGCAGCGGAAATCGCCAATGCTTGGCGCGTAACGCGACATCGTTCTTTGCAGCAGTTGCAGTTTCTTCAGTAGGGGCACGGCCCCGCGAACCCATCCGGGATCTTCGACATGCCGTGCCCGAACGCGCCACAGGCACCCGACACGCCACCCACCACCGCAGTTATCTCCAAGAAAAGTTGCGACACGCCCCGCATCGGACAGCGTAGAATAATCACAGAGACAGAATCGCAGCCGCGATTCTTCTCAGCCCGCCCGGCAAACATTTAAGGGACCACCAGAATCTCATCTACGGACACGACACCCATGCCAACTCGAACTC
>Ga0307471_100001061_pt1 | contig 14759 bp, 17 predicted proteins | sample atmos_gasesAM3C__2_FD_204566 | JGI IMG/M metagenome (GOLD analysis project Ga0307471, IMG submission 204566) | Hardwood forest soil microbial communities from Morgan-Monroe State Forest, Indiana, United States - atmos_gasesAM3C_515 | ecosystem: Environmental > Terrestrial > Soil > Temperate... | reverse complement strand
AAGGCGGCACGATACGCGAATGCGGCACGCACGAGGAGTTGCTCGCGCGGGGCGCCGGATTGTACGCGAGGCTCTACGAAATGCAATTTCGCGACGCGGAGCCGGCCGCGCGAACGGCGGGAATTGTATGATGGCCTCCTCTTCCGGCGCAGGGTCAAAGCCCGTCGCGACCGAAGAATCGCGGCCGCGGTTGGCGCGCTCGAGTGGACTCAAGTCGATGACAGGTTACGCCCAGACGCGGATCGTCGAAAACGGCTGGAGCCTGCGCGTTGCGGTGCGCAGCGTGAATCATCGTTTTCTCGATCTGCATTTGCGAGTGCCGGAAGGATTCGAGCCCGTCGAGCCGCGGATTCGGCAGATCGTGCGCGAGCGAGTGCGCCGCGGCCATCTGGATGTTACGCTGCACTACGAATTGGCTGGTCCGGCCGCGGTGGGAGTGAATCGTGAAGTCGCGGCGGCGTACTTGGACGCAGTGAATCAGTTGCGGCGTGATTTTGAAATTGAGCCGCAGCCGGACTTGACCGCGATTCTGCGCTTGCCGGGGGTGATTGGTCCGCCGGCGGCTTCGCTCGAAGACAAACTTGCGGAGATCGAGGCGGCGGTGACGAAATGCCTGGTGGAATCGCTCGATAAACTCGATCGCATGCGCGCTGATGAAGCGAACGCTTTGCGCGTCGAAATGTCGGAGCGGCTGCGCACGATAGCCGAGCTTGCTACGAAGACTGAAGCCATTGCCGAACGCGCGCAGGGTGCCTTTGCGAAGCGTCTCGAATCGCGCCTGAAGGAATTGCTCGGGGAAGCGCAACTCGATCCAGCGCGGCTTGCTCAGGAAGCTGCGATTGCGGCGGAGCGCAGCGATGTGAGCGAAGAGATCACGCGCCTGCGCAGCCACGTGCAACAATTCGAAGCGCTGCTCGCCGATGCGGGCGACATCGGCAAGAAGCTCGATTTCCTTTTGCAGGAAATGCAGCGCGAAGCGAACACGCTGCTCTCAAAAACGCCCGGCAACGAAGCGGAAGGGCTCGAAATCACGCGGCTCGCGCTCGAAATCAAGTCCGAGATCGAAAAGTTGCGCGAGCAGGTTCAGAACATCGAATGAGCGCTCGCCAGCCGCTCGTGCTGATCGTCTCGGGGCCGTCCGGCTCGGGCAAGTCCACGCTGGTGGAAAAGATTCTGGAGCTGCCTGGGACGATGCTATCGATTTCGTGCACCACGCGCCAGCCGCGCAAGACGGAAGGTGACGGCAGGTGGTACAATTTCGTTACTGAGTCCGAGTTCCAGCAGATGGTGGCGCGGGGCGATTTTCTGGAGTACGCGCAGGTCTTCGGGAAAAATTGGTACGGGACGCCGCGGAAATCGATTGACGAAGCGCTGACGCAGAAAAAAGATCTCGTGCTCGAGATTGACGTGCAGGGCGCGTTGCAGGTGAAGCACAAGCTGCCCGGAGCCGTCGCGGTCTTCGTGCTGCCGCCGTCGCGAGCCGAACTCGAAAATCGCATCCGGGCGCGCGGCCAGGATTCGGAAGATGAAATCGCGCGGCGCCTCGAGCGGGCTCGGCAGGAGATGTTGAACTACAGCAGCTACGATTTTGCGATTATCAACGACGATCTCGAACGCACCGGAAAAGAAGTGCAAGCCATCGCGATCGGGTCGCGTTGCCGGGTGGAACGGAACGAAGAGCGGATTCGAGAAATTTTGAAGTCCTTTGGAGGCTGACCGTCATATGGCTGTTTCACGCGAAGCACCTGAAAGCCAGTTCGCCTATGTGGTAGTGGCGGCGAGGCGCGCCCGGCAGTTGATGATGGGCGGCCGGCCCATGGTTGATAACCCGCAAGCGCGCAAGACCACGCGCATTGCCGAAGAAGAATTGCAGAGGGGTCTCCTCGAATACGAGACGACCGAAGCCATGGACGCCACCGAGGACAAAGACAAGGACGGAAAGCGGCGCAAGTAGCTGGCCGCCGCCGTTGCGATGAAGATTGCACTTGGGGTCACTGGTGGAGTTGCGGCGTATAAAGCCGCCGAACTGGTGCGCCGTTTGCAGCAGGAAAAGCTCGACGTGCAAGTGGTGATGACGCGCGCCGCCCAGCAGTTTATTACCCCGCTCACGTTTGCCGCGCTCACCGGCCAAAAAGTCATCACGGACATGTTCAGCGCGGCCGATTCCGCTCCTGCCAACGTGGAAAGCGCCATCGAGCACATCGCTGTCGCCCAGCGCATCGATCTGCTACTCGTAGCGCCCGCCACCGCGGACATTCTCGGCAAATTCGCACACGGTATCGCCGAAGATTTTCTCACCACGCTTTATCTCGCCACAAAAGCTCCCGTAGTCGTTGCCCCGGCGATGAATGTAAATATGTGGGAGCACCCGGCAACGCAGCAGAATCTTGCAGCGTTGCGCGCGCGCGGCGTGAATGTAGTCGATCCGGACGAAGGCTATCTCGCGTGCGGCATGACCGGCTCCGGCCGCCTCGCTGCCACCGAAACCATCGCCAGAAAAGTTTGCGACGTCCTCGGCCTGCGCCACGATCTCGCTGGCCAGACGGTGCTCGTCACCGCCGGCCCCACCTGCGAAGACATTGACCCGGTGCGATTCCTCACCAACCGCTCCTCGGGCAAAATGGGTTACGCGCTTGCGGAAGCTGCCGGCCGCCGCGGTGCACGCGTTGTGCTCGTCAGCGGCCCCACAGACCTGAAAATTCCAGACGGCGTCGATTGGGTGCCGGTGCGCGCCACCGAAGAAATGCGCAGCGCTGTGCTCGATCGCGCGCGCGATGCGAATATCGTCATCATGGCTGCAGCTGTCGCCGATTATCGCGCCGCCACCTCGCATGACAAGAAAATGAAGCGCGAAGGCAGCATCACCCTCGACCTCGAGCCCACGCCCGATATCCTCGCGGAACTCGGCCGTGCCCCGCAGGACGCCCACCATCGCCGCGTCCTGGTCGGATTCGCCGCTGAAACCGATCGCGTGGCGGAAAATGCTCGCGGCAAGCTCGAACGCAAAGGCGCGGACATGATTGTCGCCAACGACGTGACGCAGGAAGGCGCCGGCTTCGACACGGACACCAACATCGTCACCATGTACCTGCGCGATGGCCGCGAAATTGCACTGCCAAAGATGAGTAAGTTCGACGTGGCCAACCGCATCCTCGATCAAGTTGTGATTCTCGCGCGGTAAGACGATTCTTTAGAAAAGAGAACAGCGATGCTCAAACCTCTCAGAACGATTGCATTCATTGCCTTTGCGATGGTTGTCATGCTGGGCGCTGCATTGCGCGCGCAAGCGCAGGACGTCAAGACGCCATACCCAAACATGGCTCCCGTCGGCCAATATTTGATGGAGCGAGATGCGGAGATTGCGCTTGCACGGAGTGCCGCGCCAGTATCCATCTCAATGGATGCCGAGATTATGGTTCTCGGGAATCATGGCTATGAGAATGCGGTAAAAGGCAAGAACGGTTTTGTGTGCGTGGTGGAACGATCTTGGTCTGCCCCCATCAACGATCCCGATTTTTGGAATCCAAAGCTGCGAGGACCGATCTGCCTCAACGCACCGGCTGCCCGATCCTATCTTCCCCTCACGATCAAAAAGACTGAGTTGGTTTTGGCCGGACGATCCAAGGCTCAAATGTCCGAAGCGATGAGCGCCGCATTCGACAAGAAAGAATTGCCCACAATCGAATCCGGTGCGATGTGCTACATGCTTTCCAAGCAAGGCTACCTGAGCGACAGCGCCGGGCACTGGCATCCCCACTTGATGTTTTTCGTTCCACTTACGGATCCTGCAGCTTGGGGCGCAGACGCGACAGGTTCGCCGATCATTGCAGCTAAAGTGGATCAGGATCGCTTGACGATTTTCCTGGTCCCAGTCGGTCAGTGGTCGGATGGCACTGCCGACACCCCCATGGCTGAGTCACCAGCGGATAAAGCCTCCGCGGAAAAGACACCTGCGGAGAAAAGCCCCGCCGAAAAAAATTGACCATTCGCCAGATTCAGCTGCGCTAAGATCCTTCGTTTTCCCTACTCACAATTTCCGCGCAATCGGTTACACTTCCTGCGGCGAAAAATTTTCTTGTCGGCGGAGAGTGGGGAATCAATGGATTCAGTGAAGCGTAGCCGTGTGGAAGCTTGGCTTCAGTACGGCAACGATCTCGGCCTCGGGCCTTATTTTGTGACGCGAACTGAATCGGCAGCTCCCTCGCTGCAGGCATCGGAACTGTCTCCAACAACGTCAATGAACATGGCCCCCGCCGCGAAATCCTCAGCCAAGTCCGCCGCCGCAGCGGCGGGCAGTGTGGCAACTCCGCTCACCGCCAAGGCCACCCCATCGCTGCCGATCATCTCCGTCCCGTCCGGCCCCACACTTTTTGAGGCGGCCGAACGCGTGCCCAACGAAACGCTCGACGACATTCGCGCCGACCTCGGCGAATGCACGCGCTGCCGTTTGCACAAAGCGCGCACCAAGCTCGTATTCGGCGTCGGAAATCCCAAAGCGGAGCTCGTTTTCGTCGGTGAAGGCCCGGGGCACGATGAAGACATCCAAGGCGAGCCGTTTGTCGGCCGCGCGGGAAAACTCCTCACGCAGATGATCGAAGCAATGTCGCTGCGCCGCGAGGACGTTTACATCTGCAACGTCGTGAAATGCCGCCCACCCGAAAATCGCCTCCCCGACAAAGACGAAATTGCCGTCTGCTCCCCGTTCCTGCTGCGTCAGCTTGCAGCCATCCAGCCGAAAGTGATTTGTTGCCTCGGCGCGTGTTCTGCCCAGACCTTGCTCGCCACCACTCAAGGCATCTCGCGATTTCGCGGCGAGTGGTTCGATTTTCGCGGCTCGAAATTAATCGCCACCTATCACCCCGCCTATCTGCTACGCAATCCGCCGGCGAAGAGCGAAGTCTGGAAGGATTTGCAGAAAGTGATGGCGGTCCTCGGGCTTCAGCCGAAGAAACGGTAGCGCCCTTCCTTGCAACTATCGCTCGCGATCATCCTGGGACTCACCGGCGCCTTGTGCTGGGGCGGAGCCGATTTCGCAGCGCGGTTTGCCTCCCGCCGCGTCGGCGCCTACCGCACCCTTTTCTTTATGCAATTCTTCGGTTTCATCGCTCTCAGCGTATATTTGAAATTCCGCGGCGGATTTTTCGAAGGCATCGCCCCAGGATGGCATCCGTGGGCGCTTGCAGCTCTCGCCGGCGTGATCAACATGATCGCGTCGCTATCGCTTTACTACTCGTTTCAGATTGGCGTGATGAGCATCGTGGCGCCGGTGTCGTCAGCCTATCCGGCGCTCACAGTAGCACTCGCGATCGCAAGCGGCGAAAGAATCACGGCGCTGCGCGGCGCAGGCCTCGCGGTCACGCTCGTAGGAGTGATTCTGGCAGCCACCACGTTCACGTCGCCCGTCGCAGGTCCCGTGAATGAAAGTGCCGTGAATGACGGCGACATGAAGGAAGGTTCCGCGAAGGAAACCGCGCATCTGTCAAAAGGCGTCGGCTGGGCCATCCTTGCAGCTCTCGGATTCGGCGTGCTCTTCTGGTTCCTTGGCTTTTATGTCGTGCCCGCAGTCGGCCCCACAATCTCCGTGTGGGTCATCCGCCTCACGTCTTTTTCGGTCCTCGCACTCGCCGCCATCCCTACGCGCCAGAGCCTCAAGCTTCCGAGCGGCAGCGTCTGGTGGCTGCTCGCAGCTGTAGGCTTCCTCGACACAGCCGCATTCGTTGCAAATAACGCCGGCCTGCGCACGGGCCAGGTCTCTGTCGTCAGCGTCCTGGCCTCGCTCTACGGCGCAGTCACAGTCCTCTTGGCCTGGATTTTCCTGCGCGAGAAACTCGAACGCAGCCAAGGGCTCGGCATCGTCCTCATCTTCGCGGGGATCGTGCTCGTAAGCATCTAGGCCTGAAGCGCTTACATCGTCTATAGCCTTTTTCCATTAAAGCCGCCGAGAAATGCGGTCATGATTCGCTCGTGTACGATGAGAACCACTTGTCGCGGACTGTTACACTATCAACCTCCATGGCTCAAAGGTTCTGCGAAGTAGCGCTGCCGGTCCCGCTGCGCTCCACATTCACCTACGCGGTGCCCGAGTCGTTCAATGGCGAAGAACTAATCGGACGGCGAGTGGTGGTGCCATTCCGCAATCGTGCAATGGTCGGCGTAGGCCTCGCACTCTCCGATCGGGCGCCGGAAATCGCGGGTGGCAAAAAATCCATCAGGGAAATTGTCGAAGTGATGGATCCGCTTCCGGCGTTGCCGCCGAAGCTGATCGAGCTCGGACAATGGATCAGCCGCTATTACGTCGCGCCGATCGGCGAGACGATGCGCGCCATGCTTCCACCCGAAATTGAAGTGCGTCACGATCGTGAATATTCGCTGAGCGATGCCGGACGCGCCTACCTCGCTCAGCTAACCTCGGGCGTCGAAACAACTGAAGAAGAATCCACCGAGCGCGCCTTGCTCGAGCGAGTGGACGACGAAGGCGGAGCTGCATCGTCAACCCAAATTCGCCGCTGGCCCGGCGGAGAGGCGGCCGCCGAACGGCTCGTCCGCCGCGGCTACCTCAGCGCTCGCGAAGTGATTCGGAAACGGCGCACTCGCACGCAGAAGATTCTGGCCTGGAATCCTGCGCAAGCAGATGTGTCCGCGCAGACGGATCCGCCCGCGAAAACCGGTCTGCCTAAAAATGACGCGGAGGAGAGAATCAAAGAAGTCCTCACGGCTGTGCGCGGGCCGCTGCCGCTCGCGATTCTTGCCGCAAAAGCGGGCGTTTCGCGCGCGGTGATTCTGCGCCTCGAAAAAAAAGGCCGGCTACTCTCCTGGGAAGAGCCGCTCACGATCGAGGAAGATTCCTGGGACACGGATTTCACCCCGCCCACGAATGTCCTGAACGCCGAGCAGAAACGCGCGCTCGAAGAAATCTGGCGATTGATCGTGGCGGACAAATTCAGCGCAGCGCTTCTTCATGGCGTTACCGGCAGCGGCAAAACGGAGGTTTATCTCGGCGCAATCGAAGCGGCGCTCTCGCGCGGTAAAACGGCAATCGTACTCGTTCCCGAAATCGCGCTCACGCTGTGGGTCGGTCGCTTGGTTCGTGCGCGATTCGGAGCAAGCGTCGCCGTCTTGCATAGCGGCCTGCCGGATATTGAACGCGCGCGCGAGTGGTGGCGCGTGCGGCACGGCGAAGCGAAAGTGGTCGTTGGCACGCGCTCCGCAGTTTTTGCGCCGCTCGAAAACATCGGCTTGATAATCGTCGATGAAGAACAGGAATCTAGTTACAAACAGGAGGAAACGCCCCGCTACAACGGTCGCGACACAGCCGTCTATCGCGCGCAACTCGAAGGCGCGGTAGCGCTCCTTGGCTCCGCAACGCCGTCGCTTGAGACCTATCACAACGCGCGCGCTGGAAAATATCAGTTACTCGAACTGACATCGCGCGTCGAGAACCGCTCGCTCGCCAATGTTCGAATCGTTGATCTACGCGAAGAATTTCGTCGCGAGCATCGCGCCACGCCGGCGTCCGAAACGTTGCGCGCCGCAATCCAGTTGCGTCTCGAAGAAGGTACGCAGGCGATGATTCTCATTAATCGCCGCGGATATTCCTGGTCGCTGCTGTGCCGCGGCTGTGGCTCGATGATTCAGTGCCAGAATTGCAGCATCGCGCTCACGTACCACAAGAGCCGCCAGCGCCTGGAGTGCCACTATTGCGGCTATTCGATTCGCCCGCCGAAGGAGTGCCCGAAGTGCAAAGCCGAATACTTGTATTTCGTCGGCGACGGCGCCGAGCGCGTGGAAGAGTATTTGCGCGAACAGTTTCCGAAAGCCCGCATCGCGCGTCTCGACCGCGACACGGTGCGAACGAAGCGCGAATACCAGCAGGTGCTGGGCGCTTTCGCTGGCGGCGAAATCGATATCCTGGTCGGCACGCAAATGGTCGCGAAGGGACACGATTTTCAGCGGGTCACTCTAGTTGGCGTGGTGGCTGCCGATTTGGCGCTCGGTCGTCCCGACTTTCGCGCCGCCGAAAAAACATTTCAACTCTTGACGCAAGTTGCAGGGCGGGCCGGGCGCGGCGAGCTTTCGGGTGAGGTCCTCGTCGAAACCTACTACCCCGAGCACTACGCGATTCAATACGCGGTGAAGCAGGATTACGTTTCGTTCTATGAGAAGGAGGCGCACTTCCGCCGCATGCTGCACTACCCGCCGTTCGCCGCGCTCGCAAGCATCCTGATTCGCGACCGAAAAATCGAGAATGCGATTCGCTGGTCGCGTGCACTGGCCGGATTCTTCGCGCCGTTTGAAGGTCGCGGGGTGAAAATCCTCGGCCCGGCCGCTGCTCCGCTGGCGCGTTTACGGCGCGAATACCGCTTTCAATTCGTGCTGAAATCGCCACAACGCTCCGCTCTTTCGCGCGCGCTCAGCGGATGCCTGGATTTCTGCGCCTCAAAGGACATTCCGGAGACAGCCGTGATTGTGGACGTGGATCCTGCAAGCCTGTCGTGACCGGGCGAGAGCCGAGCGATTCCGGATTTATTGCGGCGTAATCAGCGGCACCAGCGTAAAGCAAAGCACAAAAATTGCGATCGCCACTACCGCAAGCAACCGCCGCGAACCATCCAGATATTCCCAGCGGTTCATCACCGGCGGATGCCGGAAGCGCAGCGTCAGCACCAACAGAATAAATCCCCACAGGGCCCACCCGAGCCACTGAAAGCCCAGCGCAATCAGCACCAGCGAGAGCGCGATCGAAATTCTGCGATGGCCTTCATTCGCGAGGCTGTACAAGATGTGGCCGCCATCGAGCTGCCAGATTGGGAGCAGATTCAGCGCCGTCGCAAAAAGGCCAAACCACGCCGCGCAGCCCACGGGATTTAGCAATAGCCACCTCACGGGCACGTTGGGATGAAACACCGCGGCAAAAATTTTCACGAGCGGCGGAACCCCCAGCAATATGTCGGCGTTAGCTTGTGCATCGGGCACGATTTTCGCCGCAGCTACGGAATACGCAATCGCTGGAATCGCCACGATGAATCCTGCGATTGGCCCGGCAATGCCGACGTCGAAGAGCGCGCGCCTCGTGGGAAACGGCGAGCGAATGCGAATGAACGCTCCGAAGGTACCAAAAAGATTCGGCGCGGGGATAAACATTGGATAGCTGACATCGATTCTGTACAGCTTGCAGGCGATGTAATGTCCCATTTCGTGGGCGAATAGAATTCCAAGCAGCGTGAAAGAGAAGGGAATCCCGGTAAGCAGAATGCTTGGGTGCGCGATCGGCTGCCAGATCATCGTGAACGGATTATCCACGTTCGAAAATGGCGCCTGATTATTCGCGTAGGAAGCTGCGAGTTGCGAGCCGACAGCGAGCGTAGTAAGAACCGTCAGCAGAAACATCGCGATCGCCGGCCAGAGCGGACGCTCGGGCGGCAGCGGAGGCGGAATATCGACCACTTGCGGAAATTGCAGGTCGATGACGTCAATCGGGAGACGGCTGTGGCCGTTGCCGTGGCTCATGGGAATTAGATGTGCGGCGTAAAAATATGTTCGGGCGACGACTCGACCAACTAGCGTTACCTTACTTCACCCGGCATTTCCACTCGGGCGTCGATTCACGCTCCGCCGACACTTCTATCCTAGCGTGATTCGAGACGAAGCGCTTGTCCTCTTGGATCAGGGTTTCGAAGGTGGAGGCGCTGGCAGCGCTTGCAGTTCCTTGCCTGGCTTGAAGCGCACCGCCTTGCCGGGCGGGATGCTAACCTGCTGTCCGGTGCGCGGGTTACGGCCGATGCCGGTCTTGCGCGGCTTTACGTTGAACACGCCGAAGCGGCGCAGCTCGATACGTTCGCCGCGGCCAAGCGCGTTCTTCATGGCCTCGAAGACGGTCTCTACGGCCTGTTCGGCTTTGGTGCGAGTGATGTTGGTTTTCTGAACTATGGCGTTGACGATATCGAGCTTGATCACGCTAACCTCCCGCGACAGCACCGGAAGCCCATGCTAGACAGGGACTTGCGGGTTGTCAAGCATCGAGCGCTGTAATAAACTCCACAATTCCTTTTTAGCCGCGGCACGAAAAGTGGCTGCGGTTCGCGCTTTTCGCCCTTACTTTGCGCGAATCACGAGTGTTATCAGCCCCGGGAGGCCACGAATGTCGGTGAAGTCTGACAAATGGATTCGCAAGATGGCGCAGGAACACAAGATGATTGAGCCATTTGCGGGAGCGCAGGTGCGCGAAGGCGTGATCAGCTACGGCGTTTCGTCGTACGGCTACGATCTGCGGATCGCGGACGAGTTTCGTATTTTCACGAATGTGAATTCCACCACGGTAGATCCGAAGAAATTTGACGCGAAGTCGTTCGTCGAGTTCAAGGGCGACGTTTGCATCGTGCCGCCAAACTCGTTCGCGCTGGGCCGCTCGATCGAATATTTCCGCATTCCGCGAAATGTGCTGACGATCTGCGTGGGCAAGTCTACATACGCGCGCTGCGGAATTATCGTGAACGTGACGCCATTCGAGCCGGAGTGGGAAGGTTTCGTTACTCTGGAAATCAGCAACACGACGCCGCTGCCCGCGAAGATCTACGCCAACGAAGGACTCGCGCAAGTGGTGTTCTTCGAGTCTGACGAGCAGTGCGAAACTTCGTACAAAGACAAGAAGGGGAAGTACCAGGCGCAGCAGGGAATTGTGCTGCCTAAGATTTAGCGTCAACCTGCCGCTTCATTTCGGCGAGTGTTCGCCGGATTTCATCTTCCACAAAATTTGCCGCAACATGCCGAGCCACAGTTCGCTGTCGCGCGCGGGCAATTTTAGGCGGCGAACGAGCCGACGGATTCTTTCGTCTACATCAGCCACTCGCCGGAGGTTGATGTAGCCGCTCTCGCGCAGCACTTCCAGTAGCAGCGTCGTGATTCGCTCCAGCTCGGCGGCTCTCGCGACTGTCACCTTCTCGGATTGTCGGGCCGCTTTTTGATCGCGAATCAGTTCATAGAGACAAACAGCTACTGCCTGCCCCAGATTCAGCGAAATATTCTTCTCGCTTGTGGGGATATTGAGCAGCCAATGGCAATGGCTGAGGTCTTCATTCGAGAGGCCAAACTTCTCCGAGCCGAACAGAATCGCAACGGGGCTCGAACCGAGATGTTTGCGAATTGCACGGGCGCCAGGCTCGAGGCGGCGCAGCGGATGCTGCAAGTCGCGGTGACGAACGGCAGTGGTTCCGACCACGAGCGTGCAGTCGGCCACAGCGTCCGCGACAGAATTATATTCCTCGGCGCTAGCCAGAACCGCAGCGCCGCCCACGGCGGAACGCGCCTCGCGAAAGGCGCGTTCGAACGGATTTACGACTCGCAGGTGCGAACACCCGAAGTTGCTCATCGCGCGGGCAGCCGCGCCGATGTTGAGCGGATTACGCGTCGAAACGAGTACGACGCGCAAGCGGTCGAGTTCACGCGGTAAAGCCACGGCGTTATCTTATGCCAGTATCGTTTACCGCTCTCCCCATAACTCGCCCCGCATGCAATTGACCCGAATGATTCACGGGCGGCCGCCTCAGTTCCCCGAATCTACTCCTTCGCGACGATCGGCGATGGTTTGCCCCAATCGCCGTCGAAAACAAACGAATCGAGCGCCTTTCGTTGACGGGGGCTGTGCTCCTGCGCGCGAAGTTGTTCGGGCAAGGAATTCGGATCGCCTGGATAGCCAATCGCAATGCCCGCGACCGCCTCATACCCGTCGGGAATGTGGAACAGCTGCTTGGCTTTGTCCGGCAAGATGCCCGCCATCTGGTGAACTTGCAAGCCGAGATTCGACGCTTCAAGCGCGAGTGTGGCTGCGGCTTGGCCGACGTCATGAAATGCGTGGCGATTCGGGTCGCCGTTATGAGCAAATTTCAGTTCCGCCACGCTGATCGCCAGAACCGGAGCGCTCTTCGCCCAGCCTTGATTGAATTCGACGAAGCTCTCCAGGATCTTCTTGTAGCCTTCGTGCCCGTCTTTGCTAGCGACTAGGAAATACCAAGGCTGTGCGTTGTACGACGAAGCAGCCCAGCGGGCCGCTTCAAACAGACTCCTCAGCTTCGCCGGCTCCACGGGACGGCTATCGAAAGCCCGTGGACTCCAACGCTTGCCGATGATGTCGTGAACAGGTGCGCTCGTTTCAGCGTGCTTTTGAAGAACTGCCATGATTCCTCCTTGGGGATATAGATATGTTTCGGAGATTACGTGAAAGCGAGAGGCTATGCGCCTCTCGCTCGAAGCATTCGATTAAGCTTTCCGCGCCCGGGACGCATCCACGGATGCGCCGCCCGCTCCGTTAGCCGCCAGGATGAGCAACCCGCCCATAATCGCGACGTTCTTGAAGAAGTGCGCCTGGTTATCCATTTTCGCCGCTCCTTCCAAAGCCCAGAAGTTGTGGAAGACAAACGTCGTGGGAATCAGGTAGAGGAACACGATCCAAGCCGCGATCCTCGTCTGAAACCCTGCGAGAATGGCGAGGCCGCCGAGCACTTCAACTACGATGGCCACAGCAATTGCCACCGACGGCATGGGCAAACGCGCCGAGGCATATCCGGTATACATGGAAAACGCCGCCATCTTGCCGATCCCGCTGAAAATAAAAATTGCGCTCATAAGGATTCGGCCGGCAAGCGATACCACGTTGTTCGAAGAGTTCATCGTCTCCTCCTTTTTTTGTACTGCTTTTCGATTTCTAAGCTGGGCCGAATTACGCCAAGTCAAACAGTAATACTTCCGAACTTTCCGGCGCTTCCACGCGAACTTCGCTTTCTTTCGAAATGGCTGCTCCGTCACCTTGCTTCAGCTCGGTTCCGTTCACGCGAACCGAGCCGCGCGCCACCTGGAGCCACGCATGGCGATCCTTCTTGAGTTCGTGTTTCGCTTCCTGGCCTTTGTCGAGGCGCGCGATGTAGAGGTTGGCGTCCTGATGAATCGTGACGGGCGCTTTCGGGCCGGCGACGAGCTGGAATTTCCCGCGCAGCTCCGAGTCTGAAAACGAGAGTTGTTCGTATTCCGGCTTCAATCCCTTGCGTTCGGGCAGAAGCCAGATTTGAAGCAAGTGCACCGGCTTCTCCTTCGAGGGATTAAATTCACTGTGCATGATCCCGGTGCCCGCGCTCATGTGTTGCAGCTCTCCGGGACGAATCACTGCGCCGGTGCCCATGCTGTCGCGGTGTTCGAGCGAGCCGTCGATAATCCAGGTAAGAATTTCCATATCGCGATGCGGATGCATTCCGAACCCCTGGCTCGGAGCGACAATGTCTTCATTCAGCACGCGCAGCGAACGAAATTGAACGTGCTCGGGGTCGTAGTATTGGTCAAAAGAAAATGTGAAATGGGTGTCGAGCCACGAAAGCTTGTTGCGCCCGCGCTCTTCACTGGGTCGAATCTGAATCATGTTGATGCTCCTTCTTACGTCTTTCTTCGCAGAGTTTCTCTGCGTCGTTCGTGCCCAGCTTTCGGCAGATCCGTCGCAAAGTCTCTTGTTCGTCCGGCGTTAACCGGCTCATCTCCTGCGTGACGGCTTCGGCATGTTCAGGAAACACGCGAGCGATCAGGCGTTTGCCTTTCGGTGTCAGATAGATTTTCACCTGCCGCCGATCGTCCTTCTGCCGCTCGCGCCTTACCCAGCCGTGCTTTTCGAGGTTGTCGATCACAAGCGTTACGTTGCCCCCGCTCCGCAACAGCTTCTCCCCGATTGCGTATTGGCACATCGGCCCCAGGTGCAGCAGGGCTTCGAGCACACCGAACTGGCCCATCGTGAGGCCGCTCTGCTCGATTTGTTGGCCCATGCGCGCGGCCACCGAATCCGAGGCGCGGATCAGGTTCACGTAGGCGTTGAGCGCCCGGATTGTCTCTTCGCGGCCTTTGAAGTGAGTCGGCATATCGTTCAACATGGAATCATTTGAACTTGAATGATTCGATGCCCGCCTGCTGCAAAAGATTCAGCGAGGTAAGCCCAAGGAAATCAGGGCTTTTGGGTCGGGCGCATTAGGACTTCGCTAATGAAGCTTTGCGGCGCCTGGCTGACGAGCATCTCCACCGCATGGGCGATGTCGTCTGGTTGCAGCATCTTCTGCGGATTCTTCTTACTGGCGGGCGAGCCAAATTCGGTGGCCACCGAGCCGGGGCAAATCACGCTTACTCGAATGCCAAATTCGCGGAGATCTTCCGCCATGCATTCCGCCAAACCCATGAGGCCCCATTTCGAGGCGCAATAAATAGAGCCGTTCTTGAAAGCATTCTTGCCGGCCAGCGAACCGATATTGATGATGTGTCCGCTGCGGCGCTCGATCATTCCGGGCGCGACGGCCTTCGAGAGCAGGAACACAGATTTCAAATTGGTGTCTAACACCGAGTCCCAGCTCCCTTCGTCGGCTTCCTGAACGGGACCGAAGTAACCGACGCCGGCATTGTTTACGAGAATCTCGATCGGACCGAGCGATTTCTCTGTTTTGGAGGCAAGCGCGCTGATATCCCCGGCGCTCGTAACATCCGCCTCGACGGCGAGCACCTCCACGGCTTCGTTCCGCAAGCGGCTGGCAGCGTCGTCCAACTTTTTGGCATCGCGGGCACAGATCGCAACTTTCGCGCCCATGAGGCCCAGTTTTCGAGCGATGGCAAATCCGATTCCGCGGCTCGCGCCCGTGACGAGCGCCGTTTTTCCGGCAAGAACTTTTTCACCCATAATTTGCTCCGGCGAGGCGACAAAAATGCCTCTATTCACCATCTTATCATCGGGGCGTTGGCGTTAC
>Ga0307471_100001060_pt1 | contig 14774 bp, 7 predicted proteins | sample atmos_gasesAM3C__2_FD_204566 | JGI IMG/M metagenome (GOLD analysis project Ga0307471, IMG submission 204566) | Hardwood forest soil microbial communities from Morgan-Monroe State Forest, Indiana, United States - atmos_gasesAM3C_515 | ecosystem: Environmental > Terrestrial > Soil > Temperate... | reverse complement strand
CGCATCCCAAGCCGCTAACTTTCCGCTCAATCAGCAGCTTCGCCCCCTCCACGGAAAATCCCGGAAAATGCATTTTCCCCTGCGGGTCTTGGTTCCGGTACTTCTCCGCATCCGGCCAGCGCGATGCCCAACCCGTCCGCAGAAGCACAATCGCTCCTGCTGGAATTTGTCCGTTCCGTTTTTCCCAATCCTTCACGCGCTCCGGGTGAAGCTGATAATCCGCATCCTTCGCGCCCTCGGTCTGAACATCCAGCACCACGGCAGGCCCAAAAAGCTGCTTCGCCCGAATCTGGTCCACCGTCGCCTTCCCCGGCGGAAAGTGGGCTGGCGCATCGAGATGCGTCCCGTAATGCTCCAGCATCCAGAAGCTCCGCGTGAAGTATCCGTTCTTTTCTACTGAGGCATTGACTTTTGCTTCAAACCACTTTTCGTCTCCCGGCCACGGCACCAGCTTGTCGTTAATCGCGTAACTCAAATCGAGCACGCGCGTCTTGCCGGAAGGGATTTCGTCAAGCATCAGCTCAAGGTAATGGAATTCCCGGCGTGGCCACGATCCCGGCCATGCGCAGAAGTTCCTGATATTCCGTGTCGCTGATGGACGAAATCACAAGCCTCACGTTCTTGAGCAGCTTCATTTTTCTCAACGCCGTATTGGCGCGCATTTCCGCCAAGCTCACCTGCCGCGGCAGCTTCTCGAACGCCCGCAAATCCGCCACCAGGTTTTTGCCCTTGTGATCGTGGGGATCGGGATAGGGATCCCGCGTAACCTCTGCAATCGAGTAGAGCGCCCGCTCCGGTGCCGAGTGGTAGCACAGCACGCGGTCGCCCCTGCGCACCTGCTTCAGCGCGCGGATGGCATCCGGCTTCGCGCCTGCCCCGTCCCACATCTCTTTCCCTTTTACGAAGAGCGTGTCCCAGTGATAGTGGTGAGGGTCCGCGCTGAAGATCCAGTAGTGTCGGTCAACAGTTGTTATCGCCATTGAGGCCTTGGAATCCGCAGAACTATACACGGTGGCATCCAAAAAGCGAAACAAAATGTGCAACTTAGGCAGGATTAGCTTGAGGAAAAAGGTTACTGCAGAAAGACTTAGTCTAAACGGCTCTTCTTGGCTGAAATTCCAATTATCTCTTTTATTTACAATAACATAGCGACTAGCTAGCCGGCATCCACAAAAATATCTTCGCCCCGCACCTCGACAGGGTAGCAATCCACGCCCACGGCTGGGTTTTGTACCACCTTGCCCGTAGTAACGTTGTACTGCCAGCCATGCCACGGGCAGGTCACCACCGTTCCGTCCAGGACTCCTTGTCCCAGCGGCCCGCCTCGGTGCAGGCACGTGTTGTTAATCGCGTAGTATTCGCCCCCAACATTGGCGAGCGCTACGGCTTTTCCTTCCACTTGGAATTCCCGGATCGTTCCTGGCGTGATTTCATTCGTCTTTGCCGCCCGCACAAACGCCATAGGCTCTTGTTCTCCTTCCCGGGTCTCTTCTGCTTTCTGCTTTCTGCTTTCTGCTTTCTGCCCTACCTTGGCTCCGGCGTCTGCGCCACCATCACACCCTTCTTGAAATCTTCCACCATTTCCGGTTTCAGGCGAATTTCCGTGGGGCGCTTCGCCAGCGTCATCTGATCAATCTTGTCCTGCAGCTTCATCAATCCGAAGAAAAGCCCCTCGGGTCGCGGCGGGCATCCCACAATGTAAACATCCACGGGCACAATGCGGTCCACGCCCTGCAAAACCGAGTAAGTATTGAACGGCCCACCCACGCTTGAGCACGCCCCCATCGAAATGCACCATTTCGGGTCTGGCATCTGCGCCCACACGCGCTGAATTACAGGAGACATCTTCAGCGTCACCGTCCCCGAAACGATCATCAGGTCCGCCTGCCGCGGCGACGGACGAAACACTTCTGCTCCAAACCGCGCCATGTCGAACCGCGAAGTGGTCGAAGCGATCATCTCGATCGCGCAGCACGCCAGCCCAAACGTCAGCGGCCACAGCGCGCTCTTCCGCGCCCAGTTGAACACGTAGTCCACCGACGTAATCATGAAATTCTTTTCGAACCGCTGGTCCAGAACACTCATGTGGCGCAACTCCACCTATTCAAGTTTCGTCCAGAAGAAACTGCCCGAATTCGTTTCGCGCAACACATGGTAGGGGCGGGGCAAGCCCCGCCCGCAGTGGGCTCACGTATCTGCGGGACGCCTCACTAGCTTCGGGGAGTATATATGCACCGGCAATCCCCGTCAAAAGTCCACTTTCGTTTTACCCTCGAGACCGCCAATGCGCCGATCGGGATTCCACTGGCTCGAGTCGCTACAGCTTCCGTGTTGCCGTCCATCGCCCATCAGCTCGGCCTTCGACCTTCATGCGGCCGCCCGCGGAGTCGCCATCGAACCAGCCGGCAAGCGTGGCGACGGCCGGCGCGACCGCGCCTTTGTCGTCAAGCGGCCAATCCACGTTGAAGCTCAACTCCACGTAGCCGTTGCGCCATGTTCCGGTAATCGAGCGATCCTTGCCCATCTCGCCGGACCAGCTTCCAGTCACTCTGTTGCCGTCCCGCTTGAGCTGCACATCGCCCTCAATAGGTCCGGCATCGCTTGAACACTTGACCTGCCAGTTGCCGCTGGCGTCCGAGCCATTCTTTACGGGCAATGGAGCGGAATTTGTGATGCGTAAGTTCGAGAAATACGCCTCCTCGCCTTGATACGCCCAAAGCGCGACGCCGCCCCGCAGGTCCTCACCCTTCAACCCGTCAACGACAAGGCTGGGCTGCTCGGACCCGTTTATGTAAAGCTTGGCTGAACGGCCCTTGACATCAATCTTGACCTTCGTCCAGGTCTCTGTTTGCAGCTCCTCATGGCCCTCGTAAACCCAAGGCCACTCGCGGCGCAGCTTGTACCAGCCGAAATCCGGCTCGGAAGTGTATTGCACCGAATGATTCCGCATGGCCTGGTCCTCCGCGTGCGAGTTCCCCGGCCTCAAGTAGAAAAGTTCGTAACGTGACGCGTCCGGCCGCGCCCGGAAGGCGATCCCCACAAAGCCGGGCATTCGCACTCCCGGTGGCGTGGTTATCTTCAAAGCGATGTCGGCTTCGATGGTGCCGTCCTGAAAATCCGCGCCCTTTAACAGCGCAAAGCCATCGAAGTCGCCCTTTGCCGTATCCTTCTGCTTGGTGATGCGTATGGCTTTGTGGCCTTTGTATTCAACGGCTTCGGCCTTCACGTTAAGCAGCACCAGGTCCTTGGCGTCGCTGAGCGCAAATGTTTGAGCCTCAGGCGTCGCCTGACCAACGCCGGCCCAGATCATTGCGATCGCGAAGACTCCCGCAGCCGCGCCTCCTAGCTGTGTAATTCGAGACATATTCTCCTGTCCTCCATCGTTAAGCGTGGCAGCATCCGCCGCGCGGGGCGCTTCACCGCTCGCAAAGAAGTGACACCGCACCAGGCGCGCTGCGTCTTCACGCAGTAGTCTGATTGACATCCCCTATAGACCTATAGACGAAGGGCCGGTCTTTTCGTTTAACGCCAAAAGGAAGCAGGATTCACTCGTAGCGAAGCGCAACCATGGGATCGACACGCATCGCGCGCCGCGCCGGTATGTAACACGCCAGTGCCGCTACCAGAATCAGCGTCACTGCCACGGTGGTGAATGTTAATGGATCGCTTGCGCCGACTCCGTAGAGCAACAGCGAAAAACTGGAGAGCAGCCTGGTGAGAAGTAACGCGGCGACGATACCGATGGCAACGCCCATGAGAGCCAGAACAAGGCCTTGCCCCACCACCATCCGGAAGACGTCGCGCTTGTCCGCACCAAGTGCCATCCGAATGCCAATCTCGTGCACGCGCTGGCTCACCGAATAGGAGATCAGGCCATAGACCCCGATGGACGCCAGCAGCAGCGCCAACCCCGCAAAGGCCCCCAACAAAACCATGGGGAATCGCTGCGAGGACATCGATTCCGAAACAATCTGGTGCATCGTGTGAACGCTGTAGATCGGTTGGTCGCTGCCTGCTTCGTAGACTACTTTTCTAATCTCGGGCAGCAGAGCCGAAGCATCGAGCTTGCAGCGAACCACGACCCAGGTCCAAGTATCGATGGTAGTTATCCATCGATCCGTGATCTGATAAATGGAAACATAGGACTGAGTCCGCGTGAATGGGCTGGAACCCCCCAACTCCCGATGCTGCACATGCCCGACAACTCCGACAATGCGGTAACCGCCGACCTGCGCAAAAGATATGGTGTGGCCTATCGGGTCCGTGTCCGGGAAATAAGTTCGCGCCAGCTCGGTGTCAATTACCGCAACCAAGGGCGAGTCGATGGTGTCTTGCTCATTGATGAACCTTCCTCGTATTAGCGGTATTCCCATAACTCGCTGGAAATCCGGGCCAGTGATAAAACCCAGGGTTCTCGGCGCTTCTGCGACAGACGCGGGCCGGTGCGAATCAACCCAGAAGGGGAGTGCATTGATCTCATGACTCATCGGCACAAGCGTGCTTAGGTCCGCCGAATGGACTCCCGGAATCTGGCGAACGCGCTCAACCAATTGGTGGAAGGCGTTTCGCACGCCCAAGCCGCTCCGGGTCGCCGAAGGCGAAAGACCTACTTGAAATGTGATTACGTTCTGAGGATCAAAACCGAGACTGGCTTTCCACAATTGCTGGATGGTGCGGAACAGCAGACCGGCGCCCGCCAACAAGATCAGCGTAAGCGCCATTTGAATGACCACGAGGCTGCTTTGCGCGCGGTGATGCCCGCTCGTGGAGCCGCGCGCTCCTTCCTTGAGCGACGTTTGTAGATCAATTCTCGAACTCTTGAGGGCGGGCGCAAGACCGAACAGAATCCCCACAACAATTGAAACTCCTAGCGCGAAAAGCAGTACAGAAACATTCACGCGGACATTCTCGCTGCGCGGCAAACTTGAGGCCACGGTCGCCAGTGCAGCCTTGAGCCCCCACTTTGCCGCCACCACCCCCAACGCTCCACCCAGGAGAGAAAGCAGCACGCTCTCAGTCACCAGCTGCCACACAATGCGCCCGCGGCCTGCGCCAAGAGCCGAGCGAATTGAGAATTCGCGTCTTCGCGCCGCCGTGCGGACAAGCAGGAGATTCGCAACGTTCGCGCAGGCGATCAGCAAAACCACGCCGACCGCTCCCAGCAATAACAAAAGCGTTCCGCGCACATCGCCGACAAGTTGTTCCTTGAGCGGCGCAAGTTTGGCTCCTAGGCCCTGCTCCGTGTCTGGATGAAGCCGGTCGACGGCGTCTTGCACCGTGTTCATCTCCGCTTCTGCCTGGCCCATGCTTACTCCAGCCTTTAAGCGGGCGACGCACACGACGTTATGAACGGTGCGGTCGTTCTGTTCGACGAGCTTCCTCTGGCCAATCGGCTTGTAAATGTCCGCGTCATCAGTGTCAAAGCGAAAGCCCGGCGGCAGAACGCCGACGATAGTAGCCTCGACGCCATCCAGCACCATGGACTTGCCGATGGCCGTCTTGCTGCCTCCGAACCGATCTCGCCACAGGCTATTGCTGATGATGACCACAGGCGCTCCGCCGTTGCGGTCTTCCTCCGCGGAGAATTCCCTCCCCAGCGCCGGCTCGACCCCGAGCGTGGCCAGGAAGTCCGCGGATATTTCTCTACCCTGCACGTGCTCAGGAGTCCCGGGGCTCGACAAATCGAAATCTCGTCCCGCGTATGCCCCCATTTTCTCGAACGAGCGAGCGCCGCGTTGCCAGTCCAAAAAATCAGCGTAGGACAGACTCGTGATGCTCTTCAAATTGAAATTATTCAGCCACACCATCACCAAGCGATCCGGTTCGCGATAAGGCAGGGGCGCCAAAACAACGCCTTGCACGACGCTGAAGATTGCCGTGTTCGCGCCGATGCCGAGGGCGAGTGTCAGGACGGCGACCGTGGTGAATCCAGGCGATTTGCGCAGCGTACGGATGGCATAGCGCAAGTCCTGCCATAATGCTTCGATCGATGGGAAAGTCTGCAACTCTCCGTGCTCTTCTCGCAGTAAAGTCGTGTTGCCGAACTGCCGTCGCGCCGCGGCAGCAGCCTCTTTCCTCGGCATGCCCTGCTCCTCGAATCTCCCGGCGAGCAACTTCAAATGTTCCCGGATCTCGCCCTCGAACCCTGCGTCGTGTTTCCTCTGCCCGCGCAAGAACCCACGCAGCTTCGCCGCGAATGCCCGCAGCCTGGACTCTCGGCGTATGCTCATGATGACCTCTCCGGACTGAAGCTGGCCCAGCCAGTAAGGTCGCGAACCTCTAGAGTCCTGTCCTCCAGCCCCCACACTCGAGACATTTTTTTTCACCCCACAACGCCCAAAGCGCCGCCAATTATTCGCATCGCAGCGCCACCATGGGATCGATGCGCATCGCGCGCCGCGCGGGCAAGTAGGCCGCGCAAAACGCAACTGCGGACAAAACTCCGATGGCACCGAGCATCGTCACGCTGTCTCCCGCCGCAAGCCCGAACAGCATCTTCTGCAGCAAGCTGACGGTTGCTAATGAAATGCCAACGCCCGCTGCCACGCCACTGACAAGTACCAGGGCAACATCGCGCATTACCAAGCCCAGAATAGAAGTCTGCGGCGCCCCAAGTGCCATTCGGATGCCGAATTCAACCTGACGCTGCGTGACCAGGTAACTCAGCGCCCCGTAGAGCCCGATCATCGCGAGCAACAAGGCTAGCCCGCCGAAAAACGTGGAAAGCGTAGCCAGCAGCCGCTTTTGCATCAGCGAATCGTCCACCTGCTGCGCCAGCGTCGTAAATTCCAGCGGAATCACTTTGCTGACTTGCGCCACAGCGTCCTGCACCTGCGCAATCAGTGCAGAGGGGCGCATCGCCGTTCTTAGTTCGAAGGACTGCACTTCCGCATGTTCGGGGACCTGCGTAATGGGGAAATAGGCCGTGACGGAATTGTCTTCGCGCAACGAATCGTATTTCGCGTTCTTTACCAAGCCCACCACCTCAATCGGCGGAGCCGCCTTACCGGGTTCTGCTTGAACTCTGAAGAATTTGCCCACTGGATTGGAATTCGGAAAAAACTTCCGCGCCACCGCTTCATTAATAATAGCGACCTTCGCGGACGTTTTTGTGTCTGAGTCGTTGAAATGTCTTCCCGCTAGAAGAGGCGTGCGTAAAGTCTCAAAATAGCCGGGCGAAATGAAGTTGAAATTCACAAGAGCGTCGTCCCCTGTGGGTGCGTTCGGCGTGTCCACCTGGAGAATATCGTTCCACATCCGGTTGCTGACGGGAGTCAGAAGGGACCGGCTGGCCGACACAACCCCCGGAAGCGCGCGCAGCCTGCCTTCGATATCGTCGAACATCGCGGGCTGCTGCTCGGCCGCAACCTTCGCAGGGTGCAAATCAGCTCGCACAAGCAATACGTTGCTTCGATCGAAACCGATGTCCATTGTAACCAGCTTTCCGAGACTCCTTAGAAATAGCCCGCTGACCACCAGCAAAACGAGCGATAGCGCAACTTGCGACGCCACTATCCATTTGCTCGGGCGGAGCCTCAGGCCATGTTCCGCGTCAGCCGCATGGCTCCCCTTCACTGCGGAGACCAGGGAAACGCGCGTCGAACGAAACGCCGGCAAAACGCCAAACAGCAGTCCAGTGCAAACCGCCACTCCGGCGGTGAAGCTCAACACGCGCCAATCGAGCGATAAATCCAGAAAAACAGGCAGAGGATTGCTTTTCGTCGAGATAAAGCGCACCAGCAAGGCGCTTCCCCATCGCGCGAACAGAATTCCAAGCGCAGCGCCTATCGTAGAAAGCAGAACGCACTCGGTCAGCAGCTGCCGAATCAACCGCGTTCTTGGCGCACCGAGCGCCTTTCTCACCGCAATTTCCTTGTGACGCGCGGCGGAGCGAGCCAGCATCAAGCTGGCGATGTTTGCACAAGCAATGAGCAACACCAAACCAACGACGGCCATGAGGATGTTGAGCGGCTGGCCAAATTCTCTCCGCACCAAATAGGACACTCCGGTACCTGCTGGGACCGTGGCAAGCGTTCGCCTCCGGAAAGTTTCTTGGTGCTTGGGGTCCCAGTTGGGCGGCACCACTGCAGAAAAGACTGAGGGAGAAAGCACCTGCAGCCGGGCTTTTAGTTGCGCAGGGGTTATTCCAGGTTTTGTGCGGCCAATCACGCTCAGCCACCACCACGACCTGTGGTCCAGCCGCGATCGAGCGCCGTCAAATTGCGCTGCCGTACAAATGGGAATCGCCGCGTCAAATTTGATCTCAATGTGTGTCCCGTAGAATCCAGGTTGACTTACTCCGATGATTTGGAATTGAGGGCCATCGAGCGAAATCATGCTGCCGATAGCGCTCTGCGCCCCGCCAAAATGTTCCTGCCAGAATCCGTAGCTCAAGACCGCCGCGCCCGCGCACCCGCGCCGATCGTCGGATGCCATTAACAACCGGCCTGCCGCCGGACGAACGCCAAGCGCCCTGAAGTAATCGCCGCTCACGAACATTCCATCTGCCCGCTGAACTGCCCCACCTTGCGCGAGGTCGAACGGCGTAGAGTCCCATGCGAAGACGCCCGAAAAAACGTCTTGGTGATCTCTCAACTCTTCCCAAAGGGGATTCGTGAACACTCCAAAAGGTTCGTCGTTCGGCGACTCAGGGTTCTGTATACGCACTTGGACCAGCTCTTCTGGCTTTTGCACGGGCAGCATGCGTAACATGACGCTGTCAATTAGGCTGAATATTGCCGTGTTGGCGCCGATTCCGAGAGCTAAGGAGAGGATGGCTACCGCGGTTGTTATCGGGGTGCGTCTGAGAATACGCAGCCCGTACCGAAGGTCTTGCCACAATACCTCGATCGATAGAAACGTCCGCAATTCTCTGCGGTCTTCTTGCAGCAAGGTTACGTTGCCAAACTGGCGTCTCGCGGCGGCTGCAGCCTCCTCCCCCGACATGCCCTGCTCCTCGAACCTCGCGGCGAGCAGTTGCAAATGTTCCTGTACCTCATCATCCAGCTCGCCGTCGTGCCGGCCTGCGCGCAGAAATCCGCGCACCTTCGCCGCGAAAGCTCGCAGCCTGGACTCTCGCCGTGTACTCATGATGACCTTCCCGGATTAAAGCTAGCTCGCACCGCCAAGATCGAGAAAACCTCCAGAGGCTTTCCTACTGGCCCCAAGACCCGAGGCGTTTTTTCACCCCACAAAGCCTGAAGCGCCGCCAATTATTCGTATCGCAGCGCCACAATCGGATCGACCCGCATTGCTCGGCGTGCAGGAATTGCAGCAGCCACAAGTGCAAGCGCGACCACAAACGCTGTTGTCGCCGTGAAAATGAGCGGATCGGCGGCACTCATATTTACTAGGAAGCTTTTCAGTGTGCGCCCGAGCAGCAGGGTTATCGCCGCGCCCACCGCTGTTCCCGTCAGCGCAAACGCAAGGCCCTGCTTCACAATCAGCCCCAGCACGTCCCGTGGTTGCGCGCCTAGACTCAGCCGGATGCCGAACTCCTGCGTGCGCTGAGCCACCGTGTAGGCTACGACGGCATACAGACCGACGGATGCCAGCACGAAAGCGATTGCCGCCAAAACGCTCAGCAGGCTAGCCGCGATTCTTTGGCCAAACAGCGAACCTGCAATCCACTCGCTCAAGGGCATGACCTCGAATGCCGGAACCATGGCGTCCACGGCCTGCGATTCGCGCCGGATGGCTTGCATCGCTTCGCTCAACGATCCCAATGTGCTCACGTAAAACGCCAAGCCCATCTCCGGGCGATAAATTTGCCGGATCGGAACATAAAAATAGGGCCGCGCATTCTCGGTCAGGCGATGGATCTTGCTGTCTTGCGCGACGCCGACAATCGTGAACCATTTCCCCCAGCCATACACTTTGCGGTTCAAAACACTCCCGCTGGGAATAAACCGCCGCACAAACTCTCGCGTGACGATCATCACGGGAGGATGCGGGTAATCATCCTGCATCGTGAAGTCGCGCCCTTCGATGAGCGGAATTTTCATCAGCGTGAAGTAGCCGGGCGCCACGAGGTTGCGGTAAATCTTCATATTCTCGCTTGGCCCCGGAACGTAGCCTTCGACCTGCAAGTCCTCCCACGAACCTTCCCCCAAACTGAGCGGCACATAGTCGGCGTAAGTAACGGCTCTCACGCCCGGCTGGCGTTCCAACCGCTCACGCACTTGCCGGCAAAACGCGTCAGCTTGCTGCGCATCGAAATTGGCCGCGGAAAGATTGAATTTGGCAATCGCTACCTGATTGGGGTCAAAACCCGGATGAATGGACTTGACGCGATAGAAGCTCTTTACAAAGAGGCCTGCGCCAATGAGCGCCGTAACCGCGAGGGCCACTTCGCAAGTTACTAGCAAGGAGCGCAAACGATTGGATCGCGCGCCAGAAGTTCCGCTGCGCCCGCCTTCCTTCAAGGTTTCATTAACGTTGTCCCGCGTGGCATACAGCGCCGGCCCGATGCCTGCCAGGGCGGCGACCCCCACGGCGATCCCCGCAGTGAACAGTAGCACCCCGCTATCCAGTGTTCCCGATTGAAGCGTGGGAGCTTCGGTGAAGGGCAGCAGCCAGCGCAATAATCCCCCGAGCCAAGCGGCGATGAGCAATCCCCCCACTGAACCCAACACTGCAAGCATCAACACTTCTGCGGACAGTTGTCGCACCAGCCTCATCGGTGTCGCGCCTAGGGCAACACGAATACTGAATTCTTTGCGGCGATCTGCGGCGCGTACCAGCAGCAGGTTGGCGATATTCGCGCAGACAATCAGCAGCACGATTCCGCTGGCGCCGAACAAGATCGTCAGCGGCGCAACCAAGGAACCTTGGATTCCATAGTGTGACTTCCATACCGGCAGCAGCGTCGCGCTCATGCCTTCGTTGGTATCTGCGTCGGCCTTGGCCATGAACCCGGCAAGAGACGCCAGTTCGGAGCGCGCCTGCTCGAGAGTGACTCCTGGGGCCAGGCGCGCCAGCACGCGAAACATCCGCGTTTTACGGTCTTCGAGCATCCATGTGCCGGTTGCCGTGAGTTGCCCGTACATCGTCGCGGGCACCCACAGATCAAACGAAAGACCAGCCATCGAGCCGTGAAATTCTTTCGGAGCCACCCCGATAACAGTGTAGGGCGTGCGATTCACGTGCAGGATCGCGCCGATGGCCGAAGCGCTCTCGTTGTAATGACTGTGCCAGAACGAGTGGCTGATTACCGCGACGGCATGCGCGTTCTGCGCATCGTCACGCTCGACGCCGGAAAAGAAACGACCCATCTCCGGCTGCACGCGCAGAACATCGAAGAAATTGCCGGAAACGGTCTCGCCCCACACGCGCTCGACGCGCACGTCGTTCCCGACGGCCAGCGCCATGGGTTGTGCCACGCCCATCGACTCCACCAGCTTCAAGTGGTCCCGAAAATCGCTAAAATCCAGATAGGAAGTCGGCACCCATTCGCCGGAGGGCGCCAAGCTTTCCAGCTCCATCACGCGCTCCGGTTGCCCTGCACCGGGAAAGGGGTTCAGCAAGACGCTGTGAATCCAACTGAAAATGGTGGTGTTAGCGCCAATGCCGAGGGCCAGCGTCAATACGGCTGTGGCCGTGAAGCCGGGAGACTTGAGGATTATGCGAAGGCTGAAGCGCAGGTCGTGCCAGAGCGCCTCAAAGAATGAGAATGTCTGCAACTCTCTGCGGTCTTCTTGCAGCAAGGTCATGTTGCCGAACTGTCGTCTCGCGGCGGCTGCGGCTTCTTCCTTCGGCATGCCCTGGGCCACGAATCTTTCGGCTAGCCGCTGTAAATGTTCCTGCATCTCTTCATCGAACTCGCCGTCGTGCTGATGTCCGCGAAGAAAACCCAAAAGCTTCCCCATGAAAGGGCGCAGCGTGAACTCTCGTCGTGTGCTCATGATGACCTCTCCGGACTGAAGGTGGCCCAGCCAGTAAGCTCGCAAACCTCTAGAGTCCTGCTTCCTGGCCCCATGACCGAAACATTTTTTCACCCCGCAACGCGTGAAGCGCCGCCAATTATTCGTACCGCAGCGCGACCATGGGATCGACGCGCATCGCGCGCCGGCTGGGAATGTAGCCGGCGAGGAGAGCGACAGCAACCAACGTGAACGCGATGGTCACGAAGGTCAGAGGATCAGTCGCAGCCACGCCGTACAGGAGCGATCCTAGATAACGAGTCACGCCGATCGCTGCCGTGATGCCGACGATTGCGCCGAAGATAGTGAGAGTGAGTCCTTGTCTAAGGACGAGCCGGAATATTTCGCGGCGCTGCGCTCCCAGAGCGGTGCGGATGCCAATCTCGCGAGTGCGGCGGCCGACCTCGTAGGACAAAAGCCCATAGAGCCCGATACAAGCGAGTATTAAGGCGAGAGCGCCAAAAACGCTGGAGAGCTGGGCCACTAGGCGTTCGTTGAAGAGCAAGCGATCAATGGTTTCGGTTTGGGTCCTGACCTCAAACAGCGGAAGATTCTCGTCGAAGGAGGCGACAACTTGGCGGACTGTGGGAACCAGCGCTTCGGCCTGAGTGGAAGTACGTATGGCGAAATAGGCTCCGCCCTCCTGCAGCGGAATGTAAGCTGTGGGCTCAACGCTCTTGCGGAGGTTGTCATATTTGGCATCGCCAACGATGCCCACGATTTCTCTTTCGATTTTGTTGCCGCTGGGAGTGGTGCCTCCGAGATGAACTCCAAGAGGATTTTTGCCTCCAAGGAAGCGCAGCACAAACGTTTGATTGACGATGGCAACAGCCCGTTCTGACTGGAGATCAGAGTTAGAGAAGGTCCTTCCGCCAACCAACGGGAGACGCATAGTCTCGAAGAATTCCGGTCCCACTGCGAACATGTCTGTTTCCACCGTCGACTTCTCTGGTTGGCCTTCGATGTGAACTCCCGACGTCCAAAGGCCATCGCTCAAGAGCGTACCGGAAGAATAGCTCGCGGAAATCACCCCGGGCACGGAGGCCAGGCGGGCCTGCAGTTCACGATAGAGAGTCTGGCTTCTCTCCACTTTGTAGCCGGCTAGAGTGGGGTTAATTCCGAAGAGCAAGACGTTGTGCGTATCAAATCCAGGATTTACTTTCCGCAGATTGGTGAGCGTGCGTACCAGCAAACCTGCACCGACGAGCACGACAACTGAAAGGGCAACTTGAGCAACAACCAAGCAGCTGCCAAGGCCAATGCGGCGCCCCGTTGCTTTGGGCGCGGCTGCGGAACCGCCATAGCTATCCTTCAGCGCCGGACCTACGTTGATGCGGCTGCCACGAAACGCAGGCGCTAGCCCAAAAAGAATTCCCGTCAGCAGGGTGACGACGACCGCGAACGCCAGCACCCGCGCGTCAGGTCGCGTGTCGATGAACAATGTCGAATAAGCATTCCTGGAGATAAAGGCCGCCAGAGCCTGCGCGCTCCAATTGGCAAAAAGGACTCCAAGGGCCGCCCCCGCGAACGAAAGCAACAGGCTCTCCGTCAGGAGTTGCTGGATAATTCTTCCCTTGCCGGCACCGAGGGCCAGGCGCACAGCCATTTCCTTTTCGCGCGCGGTAGCTCGCGCCAGGAGCAGCGCCGCAAGGTTGGCACAGACAATGACCAGGACGATTCCAACTGCGACGGACAGAATATAAATCGGCTCGTCATAAAACTGACGGAATCCAACTAGCCCTTTCTGCGCGGGCAAAAGCTCCACTTGTGGATCATTGGCCTCCTTAAAGAGCGGACTTGCCCCATGTAGCAGCTCATTGCGAAACACGAGATTCGTTGCCGCTTGGGCCTGCCCCAGTGAGATTTCTGGCTTCAACCTTCCGATGATTGCAAGCCACCAATTGGTGGCATCGTCCGCCTGTTCGCGCTGGTCGTTCCAACCTGGTCTTAACAAAGCCGTCTGCGAAAGGGGTATCCAAAGATCGTGAGATTTGCCAGGAGTCAGCCTCGTGAACTGTGGATCGATCACGCCAGCAATGGTGAAAGGGGAGCCGTTGAGCCGCACGGTTCTACCAATAACGTCTGCTGCGCCACCAAAGGCGCGTTGCCAGTAACCGTAGCTCAGCACGATTACGGGTGGCGCGCCGGGTCGATCATCTGAGGGTTGGATCGTGCGGCCAAGAGCCGAGGAAACACCCAAGGTCTCAAAGTAATTGCCGGAGACGAGTTCGCCGCCAACCATGCTGGCCGGGCCGTTGCCGCTCAGATCCAGTTGGTCGGCACCGGCCATCGCCAGCACGCTGGAGAATGCGTCTGTGTGCGCGAGGAGTGCCTTGTACATCGGAAACGAAAAGGAACAGCTTTGGATCGCTCCCGGCACCCACAGGCAGTCGCCGTAGCTGCTCGTGCCCAAATTTTCAGGCCGACTATGAGCTGACCATCGAAGAATGACTAACTCCTCGGGGTGGCGGACGGGAATCGACTGCAGCATGACGGCGTTGAGCAGGCTAAAGATGGCGGTGTTCGCGCCGATGCCTAGGGCTAGCGTCAGGACTGCCACGGCTGTGAATCCTGGAGCTTTACGCAGCATGCGGAGTCCGAAGCACAAGTCTTGCCACAACGCCTCGAAAGACAGGAGCGTTTGCGATTCTCTGCGGTCTTCTTGCAGCAAGGTTACGTTGCCGAACTGGCGTCGCGCGGCGGCTGCGGCTTCTTCCTTCGACATGCCCTGCTCCTCGAACCTCGCGGCGAGCAGTTGCAAATGTTCCTGTACCTCATCATCGAGCTCGCCGTCGTGCCGGCGTTCGCGCAGAAATCCGCGCACCTTCGCCGCGAAAGCGCGCAACTTCGAGT
>Ga0307471_100001058_pt1 | contig 14788 bp, 10 predicted proteins | sample atmos_gasesAM3C__2_FD_204566 | JGI IMG/M metagenome (GOLD analysis project Ga0307471, IMG submission 204566) | Hardwood forest soil microbial communities from Morgan-Monroe State Forest, Indiana, United States - atmos_gasesAM3C_515 | ecosystem: Environmental > Terrestrial > Soil > Temperate... | reverse complement strand
TTCTCCTAGGGCACATCGCCACCAACGACGGCACACCTGTTCCAAACGATGCGGTTGTTGAGCGGGTTTGCAGCAACAAGGTGCGTCAACAGGTGTATGCATCTTCTCACGGCGATTTCAGCATGCAATTGGGATCGAGGACTGATTTTATCCTCGACGCTAGTGGCGAGCCGACTTCGCAATCTGGCGCGGCTAGCGAGGATTCGATGATGGGAATTTCAAGACGCGAGTTGACAAATTGTGACCTACGGGCTTCGGCGGCTGGTTTTCATTCCACAGTCATCAACCTTGTGGATCTCGATGCTTTCAGCAACACAATTGACCTGGGCGTTATTGTGCTGCGGAGAGGTACAAAGATGGAAGGCAAGACGCTGAGCGTCGCGCCCTACAAAGCACCGAAAGATGCCAGAAGAGCTTACGAGAAAGGCCTGGAGGCCGAAAGAAAAGCCAACTTTGCCGGTGCGCGCAAGTATTTTGAAATGGCTGTGGAGATTTACCCCAAGTATGCGAGCGCTTGGTTTCAGTTGGGCACCGTTTTAGAAAAGGAAAACCAGAAGGATGCGGCTCGTAGGGCGTATACCCAAGCCACGACAATCGATACCAGGTTCCTGCCACCATATATGTCCCTCGCATCTATGGCCTATGAGGAAGGAAATTGGACCGTGCTCCTTACTCTTACTGATCACATCTTGGATCGCGATCCGTTGAATCACGTCGCCGTCACTGGTTACATCGTGGATCTCGATCCCTTAAATTGCACCGAGGCCTATTTTTATAACGCGGTCGCAAATTACAAGCTCAACAAGATTGAAGACGCTGAAAAGAGCGGGCTTAAGGCGGAACACGTAGACCTGATCACTCGTTTTCCGCAACTTCATCTCTTACTGGGTGAAATCTTCGCAAGAAAAAACGACTATGCCACTGCCATCTCGGAGGTTCAAACGTACTTGGAGTTAGTTCCGCATGCGAAAAACGCCGATCAGGTACGGGAGCAGTTGGCAAAATTGGAGAAACTGAACGGCTCAGTGTCAACCAGTGAAAAACCCGATCAGTGAGTATTGACATGGGTGGATTGTTCATCACCCGGCTTGTCCTTTACGTGTTCAATTTGTGACGTGTCTGCACCTCTGTATGCCCCAGAGTCTGCGAAATTCAGAAGGATTCGTTCACAGTGGTGGTTCTCTCCTGGTCTTGCGGACACAGTTTGTTTGTGTTTTTGGGTCGATTTCTCTTTTCGGCAAATATGTTTATCTGGCATCTAAATTGGCTGACGTGTTGGATGCGGCGCGCGCAACGAACAGGCCATAGATGAAGTTGCCCGAAGCAAACCCGGCCTGCATGGCACGGAACGCCTTTAGATAGGCCACAAACTGGCTGCCGTTTTTCGCGGCGAGCGCCCAGAATCTTTTGTCGTCAATGATGTCGAGGCATAAATCCCACGTTTTCGCGCAATTCTTATTCAGAATCTCGCGGTGGATGATTTGCAGTTTGTTCGACGTCAGGAAATGTTCATACTCATCCATGACATGCAGTTGCACCAGCATGCCTTTCTCAATCGGGTCGATAAACTTTTTGCTCTCTTTGCTCGTGAGATTGTCTTTCTTGAACCAGTCGGTAATGGCGAAGAGTCCGTCGCGCTTCAGCAGCCTAGCCGCAGAAGCAAAGAATTCTTTGCAATGCTCATAGTGGGAAATCGACTCGACCGACCACAACAGGTCGAATTGTTTCTGGAAGTCCATTGCTTCCGCGTCCATCAGCAGAAACCTGGTATCGAGTTGCTCCCTTGCCGCAGACTCGCTTGCCATTTGCACCTGTACCGGCGAATTCGTTATACCGGTGACCGTGGCGTTGTAGTTCTTGGCCAAGAAAAGACTGCTGGCACCCAGACCGCAGCCAATGTCGAGAATGTCGGAGCCGTGCTTTATCCTCGTTACTTGTGCCAGATATTCGATGAGTTGGTGTTGGGCCTTTTCCTTGGATTCATCTCCGCGAATCCAATACCCGTGATGCAGATGCTCTCCCCACAGCGACCGATAATAGGGACTCACACGGTCGTAGTGTTCGATGATTCGGCGCTTACCGTTTGAGCGAGGGATGGTGGACACGTACGACTCCCGAATGTTGCTGGCTCGTGCTCAGCGATTTCTTACCGCTCACAGTGCGGACACTGTTTTATACGCTAATATTCGCACGCCACTCACGCTTTATTTCCCGATTGTCGCAAAAGTCACCGAATTGCTAATTGCTGGGTACCCCGACCGCATCTTCGACGCGTCACTCGTGCCAGAAACTTGTCCAAACCGATTTGTAGATTCCGGAGAACTGATCAACAAGTTTCTGAGGAGACGGGAAACCAGGCCAGGGCTCCACAGATACGATGGACGTGAATCAGGTAGTAAACTAAGGGCGTGTAACAAAACCTCTCAAGATCCGCAAGCCACCCCTGAAGGCCAACGTACCGCAGTTAACTGTCGCGGTAGGGACGACCATCGCTGATCGCCCCCCGCACAGATCCGTACAAGCGCGTCTACGCATACGGCTCTTACCCGGGATGAGTAGCGGCGAAGCGAGCGTCAGGATAGGGATGTAGAATGCGGGGTTGCGGAATCCACCGCGTCAAGAGAGGGGAAAGACGAGCCCATCGCACCTGTGCGCATTGACTAGGACGAATTAAAACACTCCGCCACAACCAACACGCGACGGCTAAAGATGCGCAACTGAGTTGGATAGGGGTAAGCGTCTGAGTTTGGCCGTCTCGACACGTATGTTTTAGGTGACCAAGATGGGCCAAGTGGGCACTTACGGTTGTGTCCACTTGGGGGATACGTGGACACTTCATAGAGAGCAGTCGTTAAGAGAGTGCTACGGCGTCGACGGCGTTCGGTGGAGGAAAAGCGGCGGATCGTCGAAGAGACGCTGCAGCCTGGTGCATCCGTTGCACGCGTGGCGCGGGCGCACGGAGTCAACGCGAACCAGGTGTTTACCTGGCGGCGGCAGTACCACCGAGGGCTGCTGGAACATGGAACGAGCGAAGGTCTTGGGCTGTTGCCCGTTCGCGTGGTGGAGACAGCAAGCGAAACAGCGCGATCGAGAAGTGCACCGACATACCGAACAGCGCCGGGCATAATTCATGTCGAGCTTCCCAAAGGGCATCTTCGACTGACGGGGTGTGTAGATGCGGAGACGCTGGGGGTGGTGCTGGAGAAGTTGCTCGCAAGATCAGACTGGCGGCGGGGGCGCGCATCTGGATTGTGGCGGGCGTGACGGACATGCGTCGCGGTTTCGTAGGGCTGAGCGGGATGGTGCAGACGGTGCTTCAGGAGAATGCATTTTCCGGTCAGGTCTTTATTTTTCGTGGTCGGCGTGGGGACTTGCGGTGTACGACAAACAGTAGAGGGAGCCACCCGCCAGTGCCTGCAGCAGCGATGCCCTTCCGCTCGTTTCCGGGCGGGAGGGCATGAGTTCGGCTGTATTTTCATCACTCCGAAGTTCCGCGCTCAGATACCTCGCACAAAACCGCTTGATAAGCGCATCCGACGATAACGTCCGGTTTGCCGAAATCCACCGAGAAGTCGATGGTCCCACCGCCTGGGACACTACTTCAATAAGCCAATATGGGTCTCGACAGAACCTTTCCATGCGTTTCTACTGACACACGCTGGCCGCGGCGAATCAGCCGATGAGAGGAATCGCCATGAAGTTCACTGCTTTCTTGCTTGATCAATGGCTCCAGCAGCACGCCGGAGCGGAATTTAATCTTGGTGGCAGCACAGGCCCGCGATGGACTCCCCGCCAGCTGCTGGCGCTCGCCGGAGACAGCGCGGCCGAAAAGATTTTGGATCTCGACCTGGACTACGCGCCGACGCCCGGCGCATCGGGCCTTCGCGAGGCGATCGCCACGATGCAAGGCGTACCGACCGAAGATGTTATTGTCTTCACGGGGTCAGCCGAGGCGTTGTTCCACATTTTCTATCTTGCCGCGCAGCCCGGCGCGAATGCTGTCGTTCCGTTTCCGTGTTTTCCTTCCCACCAGGTTATTCCCGAATCCCTTGGATTCGAGATTCGACGCTATCATCTGACGCGTGAAAATTCCTACCGCGTTGATATGAATGAGGTGAGGGGCCTAGCGGACCGGAGAACGAAAATCCTAGTCGTGAACTCGCCACACAATCCCACTGGGGCGACATTGAGCGACGATGAGATGCGGCGGCTCCACGATTTTTGTGTCGAGCGCGGAATTCAGTTCGTGTCCGACGAAGTTTTCCACCCGATCTATCACGGCCCCGAAACCGATTCCGCTGCGCGTCTTTCGTGTGCCACCGTGGTCGGGGATTTCTCGAAGGCGCTCTCGCTTCCGGGATTGCGCCTCGGGTGGATTATCGAACGCGATCGCGACCGTCGCCGCGAGTATTTGAACGTGCGCGAATACCTCACTGTTTCCAATACGCCATTGGCAGAGTTTCTCGGCGAAATCGCCATCCGCCATCACGATCAGGTGCTCGCGCGGACACGCGAAGCGACACGCGCCAACCTCGCGTTGCTCGAAAGCGTTATTGCTGAACATGCGGAGGTGCTCGACTGGGTGCGCCCACAAGGAGGTATGACCGGCTTCGCGCGCTTGGCGTCGGGCGGCAACGCCCGCCTCTTCTGCCAGGCAGCCTTGGAGCGCGGGTTGCTCCTCGCCCCGGGAGATTGTTGGGGCGTCCCGGACCACTTTCGGATTGGGTTTGGAGTCGGGCGCGAATGGTACGCCCGTGCCATGGGCCGCTTCTCGGAGATCCTTCGGGTATGCGCAGCGCAGACAAGCGTTGCGTAACCGGCCGCCGGAGCACCGCAACGATAGATAATTTCAGTTTAGGCCGTCACAGAGAGGACGGCTGTCAGGTTGAAACGAAGAATCTCCATCCCCCAACAAGCGAACAAAAATCTGGTCGTGCGGTATTACAACGAGATGTGGAACAAATGGAACTTCGCTCTCGTCGACGAACTATTGGCCAAGGACATTTCATTCCGTGGATCGCTCGGGACCGAAACGCGTGGGCGCACAGCGTTTTGCGATCATATATGACGAGTGCAAGGCGCGTTTCCGGATTTTCACAACGCAATCGAAGAGATGATCGCCGAAAGGAATCGCGCCTGCGCGCGGCTCACCTACACCGGGACTCCACACGCAAGGAGTAGCTGGCCTTTCGATTTTGCAAAGATTCAAGAAAGCACCGGGAGATGGCTACTGCTTTGCGATGTCGGGGACGACGAGGCTCAGCAGCTCGTCCAGTTCGCGGTAAACCCCAGTGGACTCATCGTGTCTCTTGCCGGGTTTGGCGGAGTCCGGCTTGGCCGAGAATTTCTTCGGTTTCTTCGTCTCCGTCGGGGGCCGCCTTCGGGAAATTGGCAACCCCTCCTCGGTGTAGGCCATTGCATAAGAGACATGCGCAGGGCGACTGTGCGGAGAATCGTCGGGTAGAAGAGACGTGACAGTGGTGCCCACGGTCTCGTCGTGGATGTAGTGCCATGTCGAGCCATGACTGGTCCTAAAAGCCCCCTGCCCCTCGGGCCATGAATCAGCGGAAGAAGAAGCAGAAGTGCTTAGCGGCTCGGTTTGCGCGGAAGCTGCCGAGGTATAAAAAACGATCAGGAAATTCTGTGCGCCGGGCATAGGTGAATCCGAAAAACAGATGCCGGGCAATTTTTTGTTGTTCTTTTCAATCCAACGTGAGGCCCATTCCGGAATACCAAGATAGAGTTTCTCTTTGCCGACACTTCCAAGAGTGACGTTCTTGCTGCAGCCTGGGTGCTGGCCCTGCTGGAAGGCTTGACCTTCATCTTTTTCAATAGAGACGCGGTGGCGGCCCGGATCGAAAGCGGCCAATCCTGCTGACGGCTTTTCAAACCCGCCCACTTGAACGCCGGGGCGCGGTTGAGTAGTTTCGTCAGCAACTTCCGCCATACTGGAAGGAACATCGGCCGGAGCAGATTCTGGAGCGGGGTCTGATGCTCCGGCGGTTGGAGACTCTCCCGCGGAGACCGTGGGTTGTGACTCGGCAGCAGGAGGATTTGCGACGGGCTGCGGATCTAGTGTGGCGGCAGGGGTGAGTGCCGGCTCAACGCCTGCTGGTGGCGCGGAAGGTTCTACAACGGCCGGCACAGAGGGTGCTTCAGTGATTGGAGTGCTCGGCGGCTGGCCGGTTGCAAGCGTTTCGGAGGCTACGCGGCTTGGAATCCGTGTAGCGTTCTTTGGAGGCTCTAAGGGAGCCGGAGATGAAGGAGTACTCAGGGCCCCGACGGTAGCAGGAGGTGCGGAGTGATTTTGCCGGAGATACAAGGTACCCGCACCAAGAACAAGAAGCACGGAGGCGGCGAGTCCGAGGGTCAGGGCCTTTTTTCGGACTGGCCGAAGTAACCTGGGGTGAACGGGAGACTTGCCGAGCACTTGTGCCTCGGACTCATTCGTTCGCCAGCGGCGAGGTGCTTCTGCAACAAAGGCATTACGTGATTCTTCGGTGCTCGCTGACACGCCGGATACAGGTTCGACAGAGACACAAGGATCAATCCGTTGGTGACTAGGAAGGAAAGATTTGGGCTCGCTCTTGACCACGCGCTTTGGTTCGTCCCCGGCAAATTCAAGAGCTGTTTTCGCTACCTGGGCGGCTGGGGGCTCCGTCTTCAGAGTATCTGGTGGAGCGAAGGGAGCCGGCGCCGCCGGGGGAGTCGCCCTGAACTGCAGCAAGTTGAGACTTTCTTGCAGGCGTGCGGCCTGGAACATCAATTCCTCGAGCGACGTCAGGGAAGAAACGGGAGACGGAGGCGGCGCCGCGTTCACCGGAGAAACCTGCGGGGAATCGGGCACATTGGTTCCAGTAGAAAGAGTGGTGATTTCTTCTGAAAGATCGCGCCGCGGGGGAGCGGAAGTCGCTGGGTTGGGCATAACGGGCGCAGGTGGGACGGCGGGAGGGGGCGATGCCGTTCCAACTTGGGCCGGCGGAATCTTTGGTGTCAGCGGCGCAGTGGCGACACGAGGAACAACCGGACTCTGAGCGGAATTCGCCGCCCTGCCAAGGAATTGTCGAGTCGCGGGCTCCGGCTCTAGAACCGGCTGCGGAGGTGGGGTCACCGTAGGACTACCTGCTGCAACGAATGTCGAGCCAGGCGCCGTTATCCGCGGAGTTGCAGCCTTGACCGCAGCGGGTGGAACCGGGGGAGTCGTCTCGAGATCGGCCGGCGCAATAGAGGGAGCAGAGACCGACGCGGGGGTAGCAACAGGAATCGGGATGTCCCAGAAGTCCGCGGCAGGCTCCGAAAATTGCAGTTCGATGTAGCCGAGCGCAGAACCACCCGGTGCGGATTTCACCACCTGGCAGACGGCTTCTTTCTGCGTTTTTTCGTTGAGAAGAAAAACGCGCTGCCCGGGAACCAGCGTGGTGGAAAGCCGGACAAGCGCACCGTGAGAATAGACCATAACCGTTTTGGTAGTTTCGGAAAAGGGTTCGCGCTTGTCGGAGCCTTCGACGATGCGAACGCAATGAACGGTTACGGGTATTTCCAGCGCTGCCAGAGGTGGTCGAGCCGGCGCCTCGGAGCGTGTCTTGGGAAATGGCGAAAGAGGTGCAGTAGCGGAACGGGGGTCTCTCTCGATGGGTAACATCCAGTCCTCACTCTATAGCGACAGCCACAATCGCCCGGGGGTGGACTGGATACCCCTCGAGTCTGTTATTTTATATGGAGTGGTTGGTGGGACACAAGCCCTTGTACTCGTCCAAATCACCAGGCACTACCCAAGCTAGCCGTTGCTAAGCCCCGTGATGGTTCAATTGCCTCCTAGCGGTGTGGAGAAGATTAAGGATTGATTTTGGGCGCTGAGATTTTCTGATTGTCATCCACGGCGAAGAGCAAGTAGTTACTGAAGCTCATGCGCTGGTGAAATCGTTTTCCTCTCCAGTCGCTATATACCTCGGCCGTTTGTGGCAGCCACATGTCCACACCCCGGCTCGTGAAATGCACTGGGCCGTACTCAATGGCCGTGTGGTCAACCGTCAGCCGAATGTCCGGCAGTGTGTGGATCAAATCTGCCTCCAGGCCCACGATTTGGTAGCCATCCGCAACAAACCAGGCCCGTCCTTTCAGGGCGACCGGGTACGTCGGGCCGTTCAGACCGATTTTGTAGGACCGAATTCTGTTCGGTTTGTCTTCTCTCTGGTGAAAATAGATTTGCCAGGTCCGTTTCCCGTTCACCGTCGCGAGCCCCTCGCATTCCATGGAAAAGCTCCCCGAGTAGGCTGGATGGAAGACAAGTGCGAGTGCCGGCAATCCCTTCGTTATTATCCCTCCCGGAGAATCAACAGGCGTAGTACCGCTGCTCAGATATTCTTCCACGTCGAGAACTCCGGGCCGGATTTCCTCGATCGAGACCACATATTCGTACTTCCGGTTTTCCTTTCCGGACACTTCGCCCGATTTATTGATGGATTCGTGCAACAGGGATTCTGTAGCTGTGAATCGTTCTACGTTGCCCACAAATTCCTGGATTCGCTGCCCTGCTTTTTGTAGCACTTCTTCGAGATTACAGGTGGTGCCTGGCTCTACGGGCGGAACATTCTCGTCAACATCAGGGGGCAACCAGCGGGAATCGCGCGGCGGGGAAGCTGGCCTGACCGGAGTCACCGCCGCGCGCTTCTCCCTTGAGTCGGCATTTGGATTTTTGGGCGAGTGGAACTCAGAAGCAGTGTTAAGTCCATCGAGCTGTTTCTTGGCCGCGTCATCTCCAGGGTGGTCCTTGAGGTAGGCTCGCAGTACTTCGTTGGCCTCTGTCACCAGAGCGCGTGCTAAAAGCGGAGAAACACTGGAGGCTTCCCGGTGACCTAGTTCAATTGCTCGTTCCGCATGCTGGACCGCTTCCCTGGTCGAGCCCTTCCGGAGGGCGACGTCTGCCAGAACTGCTTGCGTGCGCCAGTAGGAAGGATCTATTTTCACCGCTCGATCGAGATATTCCTCAGCCTCCGTACTCTTATTCTCTCTTAGCAGGGCCTCGCTCATAGAAACCATTGTCGGAACATCATCGGGAAGAAGTTGAAGTACTCTTGTCCAGTATGTCTTGGCCTGCTCCCAGTCGCCCAAACTCGAAGCGTACAGACCAAAAACGTAATTCACCGCCGGATCATTGGACACGGCAGGATAGGCTTTGTCCACGCCCGCTTGAGGCCGTAGTTGAACAGTCACTCTTAAATCGCCCGCCCCCTGAGCGTCAATCTCTTGAAGCGCACGCTCAAACCCGGGTGCCACCACTAGGATTCCGTATTGCATCGGGGCTACATCGTTCCATTGTAGGTGGCCGTTCTTGGTTGTTCCTTGCCTATAGAGTTCCCCCGCCGCGGTGAATAACGTCAGCGCTGCCGGTTCTTCCACAATCGCGTTGTCTGGTCCCTGAAGATAAATATGAAGGTCCACTGAGGGGCTGGTTTCTCTCGGCTGCTTCGACTCGGTTGCGCCGACGGAGCTAGTCGAAACGTCCGAGGACAGTTGATGCCTATAAACAGGTTCGCACAGGAAAACACTACAGAGAGAAAACTGAGTGAAAAGGAGATAAGCCAGGATGCGAACAAACATAGTCTTCTCCTGACATCAACTAGGCCTAATAAATTAAACGATCATACACTTCCCGGCGTGACAAAGCGAAAAGCAATGTTTCCCAAGTTCACCCGTTGCCAAGCGGTGCAGTCCAAATCGCGTACCGCCAGTAATAGACCCTGCTGCGGTTGCCAACTCCTGACCGGCTTGCCGGGCAACTGGTTACTAGTACGGTGTTAATCAGCGGCACTGACAATTTCTTGACACGAGTTTTACAAGTCACGGACACACGCAATCGATGACGACTGCTAACTTTCAGCCGCCCAGCCAAGAGGAGGGACCATGAGTAAGCAACACCTCAGCCGACTTCGACGCTGCGCTGCGTCTGTATTCATCGGCAGCGCAATTTTGTTATTGGGGACCGTCTCGATGGGCCAGAACGTGGGCAAATTCAATAAACCCGGCAACATCCTCATCACGGATCAGTTCAACAATCGCGTCATCGAGATCGATGGAGCTGGAAATATCGTGTGGCAGTTTGGAAATGGTCCGGGTGACATCGCGGCGAACGCCATCGTCGGCACGAACGACGCTGAGCGAGTCGGGAACCTCACCCTGATGTCAGGCACCGGCACCCCCGCCGGCGCAACCAATAACTGCAAGAAGTCCGGTTGTGCCGATAACCGTGTACTCCTCGTCGACCGTGATGGCAATATCGTTTGGCAATATGGTCAATTCCGCGTCACCGGTGCTGGGCCCAACCAGCTCAACACTCCAGTGCAGAACACCTATCTGCCCAACGGAAATGTGCTCATCACCGACCAAGGCAATCAGCGGATCATCGAAGTGCGGCGGACAGACAATGCTATTGTGTGGCAATACGGCGAGAACGGCGTTGTTGGTGACGGTGCCAATCAGCTGAGTAATCCCAATGCTGCCGAGTTACTTGCCAACGGCAATATCCTCATTTCCGACGAGAACAATAACCGTGCCATCGAGGTTACGCATACCCCTTCGAGCACAATCGTCGCCACCTTTACCGCCCACGACACGGTCAGCGGTATGGCTTTTGCGAGCCGGCTGCCCAACGGGAACACGCTGCTGACCGACTCCAACAACAGCCGTATTGTCGAAGTCGATCCTAACGACAACCCAGTGTGGGAGTACTTCACCAACTCGCGTCCGGGCAGCAATCCAGCGCCGGCGCCGACCCGCGCAGTGCGGTTAGCAAGCGGCAACACCCTCATCAGCGATCAATTTAACCACCAGGTGATCGAGGTCAATGTGGAGAAGGCGGTCGTAGCCAGCTACGGCACGATCAACGACCCTGGCTACAGCCCCAAGAACGCCAATCAGATGAATGCGCCGTACAGCGCTTATGTTATCGGCGACTATACCGGCATCACGCCGCCGTTTTAATCGCCTCGGAAGCTGGGACCCAACTTAACTTTTGCGCATAGGGGATACAAGCCGTTCGAGCTCCGAGTTGTATTTCCCAACCTATGTTCTCGCTAAGCTATGGAATTCCCATAGGAGTGGGTCTTTGGACATTGCCTGCAGCGGTTGGTGGTTAGTCCCATGCACAAACAGCCGACTGATCTACGCCGTCGTCGTACTTGGGTTATTCCTTCAGCGATACGGGATCGGACTCATTCTTTGGCGACGTCTTATCCAACAAGGAGATCAATTCGCGGCCCGAAGCCGGAACGCCGACCTTGCCTTCTCGGACAATCTCCTTTGCACTAAGGCTTCGGCCATAGAGCCTTTTGTTCGCACTGCCGTCAGACCGAAGCATCGACCCCTCGAGAGAAATGCCGGCGAATAAGCCGCGTGAGCGAGAATAACTGAGGACTTCTGCCCTCATCACGATGTCGGTATCCGCAGCCGCCGTACGCCCCTTGGGTCCGGCTGCTGCAGAAGCCTCGCCGCCAAGCTTCGCCTTGCTGCTCAAGATTGAGTTCGCCCCTTTGGGATTCATGACCAAGAGGACGAAGTCCGTAGCCTGGCCGCCCAGCTGAAAACCGATGTTCGCACCTTCGAGCGCGAACAGTGCTGGAGAACTCCAACGTCCCGTGAAGCGCTGACCGGTTCGGCAGTGATCGCACTCCGGCCGAAATCACCTCCGACGCCGATTGCGAACTTCAGAACCGAAGGAATCACAATGACGCACTCGGCCTTGTTGAGCAGATCCTTCGGAATCCCATCGGGTATGTCCAGAATTTCCTTGAAGACTTGGCCACAGGCTTCAAGGCGCTTTTGCTCCCTGCTTTCATCTTTTCCGAAAACGGGACAGGCCAGGAAAATGGTGATGACAAAAACACCTATTATTCTCATCGTACAGCTCCCAGACATCTCACTTGATTCTTGCGCCGTCCGGGTAAGACGACAACCGCCTTGGTGGCATACTTGTCCTAAGTGAAACCAAATGGCGCGAGATAAGGACCTTCACAGGTTTCTAGACATCAGTCTAGCTTAGCTAGCCCTACGGCGAGCAACGCTAAACTGGCCGCTAGGGGAGAAATGGACCACCAATAATGGCGTCGGGAACCATCACCTCAAACTCCTGCGAGCATTTCAAACACTTAACCGATTGATGAGCCATCGACCAAATTCCGCCGCGGGCCAGTATATGGACAACCTGTTCTTGCTGGCAGTGACGACAGGAAATGGTCACAACGGTATAGGACTATTTCATTTGGGCTTGGGGCATAACCGACTTCGTGCTGACATGATGTTGGTGGGCCTCCGGCAACTGGTCATCACCGGACACCCCTCCGACTTCCCCACTGCGCTCTGCGTTTTCTCTAGGAGTCATTGACTATGCATCTGCCGTCTGCGCCTGTCCGTGACGGGTGTCACTTCACATTGCCTGGCAACTGCCGGAGGGGATATCAGGTCTAGCCAGGACTCCGCTTACAGGTCACACCAGCGCATGCTTGAACTATCCATCGAGAGATTTGGAAACCCGACCTTCGCACCTCATCTATTCTATGTTTAAAAGGGGCGAATCCCCCCGAACTCGCCCCTGTCTCTGGCGCCAATCGCAACTACTTTTTGGGTTCCAGGATGATCTGCTGCCCCAAACGAGTCCCCATCACTTCCCGGATTTCGGAACGATCCTTATATCCCTGCATCACTTTTTCATCTCCACCAAACATCTTCTGCAGCAGCGCATCAGCCTTGTCCTGATTTGCTTCCAAGGTGGCCAAATCCTTGAATTCCACCATCAAAAGAAGATTCCAGTCCGTTGGGCTATGCGCCTCCGTTCGGATCACCTGATAGGACAGGATCATCCCTGCGGCCTTCAGTGCATCCTGTTCTTTTTTCCAATCGCTGGCGAGGTATTTATCGTACGCCGGGTCCATTCCCGGTTTTACCCGAATGAATGACAATTCCCATACCGTCCCGTCATGGGTGGGCCGCACCATCTGGGCATAGAGTGATACTCCTAACAGCAAAAGACACATACCAAGGCAAATTCCCAGTACCTGTTGCTTTCTCATTGGTTTTTTTCCTCTCTTTGTCTACTTCGCATAGGTCTTAGAAGCTGGAATGGATTGAGCCGGAATCTCCGATTTAGACCACTTGTGTGTGCATCGTACCCGTGTCCTGCTCTGGACACAACGAATTTGCCACGAATTTGCCACTAGAGCGGGGCTCAGCGAGATCACGGCAGAGTTGGTTCACAGGGCAATCGGCCATGGCCGGCGCCGCTTCAAGTAGAGGGTGCCAGACCTCGGCCAACCTCCTCAAGAAATACCACACACAGCAAGAGACGCCGCTCTAATCATTCGTGGCGCCTTATATCCCCGACCTGATGGCCGAGGCTTTACGGCTCCAGGGGTAACTGAATAGTTTTTGGCATTCTTTACGGAGAAAACCGCCGGTGACGGGGATCGGATGGTTGCCTTTCTCGAAGACGAGACGGCAGGGAATGAGACAAGCTCGCCACTTGTAGTCTTCCGTAGCGTGCTTGCGGCCGTAAGCGGCAATGTCTTCCTGGGAAACGCCGTAGACGACCGCGCCGATTCTAGACCAAACACAGGCACCGGCACACATGGCGCAGGGCTCGTGCGTGGAGTAGAGGACAAAGTCTGATAGGTAGCGGCCATAACCGCTGGAAACGTATTTGAGCGTTTCCAGCTCTACGTGCTTGATGCTAGATCCCGAAGTTTTAACCCGATTACCAGCGCTGGCAATGACCACCTCCCGCTTGCCGATGAGGCGGGTAATGACCGCCCCGATGGGATAGTCGCCTCGGTCACCGGCGCGTTTGGCTTCGGCGACAGCGAGCTGCATGAACTTCTTCTTGGGTTTGTAGGAGGCAGAGATCATGTGGATGGATTATAGCCGTTTGCGGAGAGTGCTTCGCGCGATAGCTGCACAAGTCCAGTTTCCGCGTCGAAGTTCTTGACACCACGGCGGACAAGTACCTGAGCAAAAACTATCTCATTATGGTGCACTGTCCCGAGCCCGAGTGCTGGACACGCGGCGCACAGAATTGTTCGTTCAACCGCTTCGACCTCGAAATGAGGCTAATGAAGGATGAGGACGTGAAGGTGGTCGGCGGAACGTGCGGCCACGAGTGGAGTTTAACAAAAGCGATGAAAGAAAAGCTTAGGAGGACACTGTTGGGGCGCTAGCTCAAGTGGATAATGAGCGCGGATTCTTTGGGAGCAGAAAACTTACGGGAACTGCGATAAATTCGCTGAAGTCATAAATTGCTTGCTTATGGCAGGCATCACACTCCTTCTGGACTGTTCCGTCAGGAAGTTTTGTGCCAAAGATGGTTTCGACAAGTCCATTCGTAACCCAGCTCGAACAGTTTCGACATTTGACAGCCCAGAACTCTGTGTCCGGCATGTTATGCCTCCACTCCCATCTTAATCACCCCGATGGAGTCTTTTGGAAGACTCTACACCCTGTGTCCCGCTCGAGATTGAATCCGGGTTTCGTTGCGGAGTGGCACTGGCGGCCTTCAACAACCCTTGGAGATTTCCAGATGTTGTCCAATCCTCTGTCGGGTGATACAGCTCCAGCCCAACCACCACATAGGAATCACCTGTAAGAGACCGACAAGGAACCACGCGAACTTGCGAGTAGAGCTTGCCGCGGATTGACTGAACCAAAAGTTGCTCGTTCGGCTGCCAAGAACGTCTACTCACGATTCGTGCGCCATGGCCGTTTATATCGACGGTGGGGGTTATTTCAAATCTGCCATTTTCAG
>Ga0307471_100001057_pt1 | contig 14790 bp, 12 predicted proteins | sample atmos_gasesAM3C__2_FD_204566 | JGI IMG/M metagenome (GOLD analysis project Ga0307471, IMG submission 204566) | Hardwood forest soil microbial communities from Morgan-Monroe State Forest, Indiana, United States - atmos_gasesAM3C_515 | ecosystem: Environmental > Terrestrial > Soil > Temperate... | reverse complement strand
CGCGACATCAAAAAGCAACGCATTCTCGAAGCTCTAGCCCGCCATAGCGGACATCAAGGCTTGGCTTCTGAAGAGTTAGGGATTTCGCGCCGCACGCTCAGCCGTCAGTTAAAACAGATGCGCGAGGAGTCGCAGCAAGGCTCAGAGAGTCTGGGGATTCTCAGCCAGCGGCAGCAAAATTACTTCCGCAGTACGCTCGAAGTACCGGTAAAAGTGAAGACTTCGGATGGTCAGGAGTTCACTGCCGAATCGACCAACGTTAGCCTAGGCGGCATCGCTCTGAATAAAGTGCCCCTGGAGGCCCAAAACGCTCTTACTTTCCACCTCAACTTCAAGGTTCCTGGCATCGAGGTTCCTGTTCAGGCCGAGGCCGAGATTGCATGGTGCTCGCGTGACGGGCACGCTGGAATCAAGTTCCTGCAGATCGAGGAGAATTCCGCGAACGATCTGAAGCGATGGATTTTACAGAAGCAGCTCGAGGAGGGGTGGACTGCCCTAAAGTAACCTTCATAGGTGACCGAAGGTAACCCCCTCAAGTCTCATCACTTTAGATTTCCCACATCTTCGGCAGTAAGTTGTTACGTACATTCTTCGTTTCCGCAAACTAGCGTCGACTTTTGCCCACTGAGTCCAACCCGCAGATGTTGCTGGGTGTGCCCGCGATTGTGCACAGCCTCGCAATGCAGCGCTTGATCGCAACTGCAGAGCGCATCGCTAAAACAAATGCCTCGGTGCTAATCACGGGAGAGACTGGCAGCGGAAAAGAGATTATTGCGCGAGCGATTCATCACTTTTCTTTGCGCTGCAACAAGCAGTGGATCGATGTGAACTGTGGCGCTCTTCCCGAGCATCTGGTCGAGAGCGAACTGTTCGGATATGAAAAAGGCGCATTCAGCGGTGCCGACGGTCAGAAGGCTGGCTTTTTCGAGTTAGCCCACGAAGGGACATTGTTTCTCGATGAAATCGGCGAGCTCGAGCCACGCACGCAGGTAAAGCTGCTGCGCGTTCTTGACGGAACTCCGTACTATCGCGTTGGCGGAGTAAAAAAGGTTTCCATCGATGCTCGCATCATCGCTGCGACTAGCCGGAACCTCGAAGATCAAGTGGCAAAGGGCGCGTTCCGCAACGACTTGTTCCATCGCCTGAACCAAATTCATCTGCACGTCCCTCCGGTGCGCGAGCGTCGGGAAGACATTATTCCTTTGGCCAACTTCTTTCTCCACGCAGCGTATCCGCACCTGACATTCTGTGAAGAAGCCAAGGCGACGCTGGAGAACTATCACTGGAGTGGTAACGTGCGAGAGTTGCGCAATGTTGTGCTGACCGCGGCCGTGTTCTGTCCAAGCGAAACGATTACCGCGCACGAATTGCCGAGTCACATTCAGGAATTTCGCCCGCGGTTTGATTCCGTGGAACCTGTAGTTGCCGCACCACTCGACAGCATGGAGAAAGACCTGATCCTTCGAGCGCTCCGAGGCACGGCGGGCCACCAGCAGAAGGCCGCCAGGATTCTCGGCATCTCGCGCCGTACGCTTAGCCGCAAGCTCCGCTCATACTCGATGCAAAAGGGCTGAGTCGAGACGGTACTTGCGATGTTCCCCGCCCGGATAAACGCTGGACGCCAACTGCGCGCACTGTCATATTCCGAAGCGAGTGAGGTAGCGTTCCCGCGATGTTGCTGAAAGCGATCGGACGGCAATTAATCGCGATCCTGCTGACCGCATTAATCGGCGGATTGCTCGGTGCAACGCTCGTTCGCTTTGCGCCAGGATTCGGAGTGCAGGAGAGCGATCTGAACGCACAGCTCAGTGCTGAAACTCGCCAAGCTCTCCACCAACAAGATGCGAGTGAACGCAATGTGCCTTCCTACTATGCACACTACTTAACACAACTTGCACGTGGCGACTTGGGATACTCTCGCTCGCTGAATCGTCCCGTTCTGGAACTGCTGCGAGACCGCGTGCCGGAAACGCTGTATTCGCTCGCCATCGGCGTAGGAGGCGGATGGCTGCTGGGGCTAGCTCTGGCATTACCGGCAACCTGGAAGCGATCTCCCGCATACAGCACCGCCGCTTCGCTCATCACGGGAGTCTTCCTGTGCATCCCTTCTGCCGTGCTGGCGCTCCTGTTTCTCGTCGTTGGCTCACCCGGAAGAATCGCCATCGCATTAGTGGTCTTTCCCAAGGTATTTCGCTTCTCGCGCAACCTTCTCATCAAGACCTATGCGATGCCGCACGTACTTACCGCCAAAGCGCGCGGACTGAGTTCGCTCCGCATTCTCGGCTGGCATGTCTTTCCGAACATCGCGGCACCCATGCTTGCCCTTGCCGGTGTCACTGTAAGTTTGGCGCTCGGCGCGGCGATTCCGGTTGAGGTAGTGTGCGATTATCCCGGTTTGGGACAGCTTGCGTGGAGAGCAGCCCTAGCGCGGGACGTGCCAGTCCTTGTGAATCTCACTCTTATCATTGCGCTGGTCACGGTGGCTGCAAACTCGTTCTCCGATCTACTCACTCCAACAGCAACGAGAGATGTGCTGTGACCGGCGCTCGGTGGGCTGCCATAGTACTGCTGGCGGCAGTCTTCCTGATCGCTTTAGCCGCGAACTTATTCGCCCCCGCGCCGTACGCGAAACAATTCCGCCAGGATGTGAACCATTCGCCGACGCAGGCGTATCCGCTTGGCACGGACGAACTCGGGCGCGATCGTCTGTCGCGACTCCTTTATGGCATGCGAATTTCCCTGCTTCTCGCCCCGGCTGCGGCACTGCTTTCAACGGTGCTCGCAGCGATTGTTGGCGGCGCTGGAGCTTACATAGGCGGCGTTTGGGAACGGGCCATTAAGGTGGTCATTGACCTTTTTCTCAGTTTGCCCTGGCTATTTTTGCTTCTGACGGTACGGGCGTTGTTGCCGTTGGACATCCCCGCCGTCACATCGGTACTAGTTACGTTTGCATTGCTGGGAGCATTGGGTTGGGCCGCCTCAGCACGGATTGTGGCGGCAACGGTGCGTGACCTCCGAAACGCCGAGTTCGTGTTGCAGGCACGCGCATCCGGATGCCCTCCGCTGCGGCTCCTGCTTCGGCACATGCTGCCAAACGTGAAGCCGATTCTTATTGCCCAGTTCTGGATTTCAGTTCCGCTCTTTATTCTTACCGAGGCTAATCTCGGAATGCTTGGGCTAGGAGTTACTGAGCCCCTACCTTCATGGGGAAATCTGCTGCGCGAACTCGAGAACTATGGGGCACTTTCACATCGACCCTGGCTGTGGGCCCCTTTGATTTCACTGCTGGTGGTAGTGAGCTTGTTTCAGTTCATTCTTTCCGGTGAGGAGTACGTGTCCTAATGAGATCGGGTGATCGGGTGATCGGGGCATCGGGTGAAGTAAGAATGTGCGTCTCCATTTTTACTTGCACTCTGTTAATCCTCAGCATGGTTTTATTTTGTGGATGCAATCGCTCCGTTCAGAATGGTGGCGAACTTCGTGTCACGATCAAATCCGACCCCAAGACATTTAATCCGCTCATGGCGGAAGACGATTCCTCCGACATAGTTCGATATCTCACTGGCGGAGTTCTGATTCGCGTAAACCGCAAAACGCAGGAAAATGACCCAGAACTTGCTACGCATTGGACCATCGACGAAAATGGCCGCCGTATCACTCTTAATCTACGACCGGGCGTGAAGTTCTCTGACAGCACCGACTTCACGGCAGACGACGTAGTCGCCACTCTCAAGGCGGCTTTGGATCCCAGTCTGCATTCACCGAAAGGCGACCCGTTGCGCGCAGGCGGCGCTGCGACGATACAAGCACAGGGAAAAGATAAGGTCAGTATTGAGTTTGAGCGGCCGATTGCAGGCATCGAGCGACTTTTTGATGAGATCGCAATTTCTCCCGCTCGCATGGCCGGCAAAGCAGATTCGAGTGTGGTTTTGGGACCGTTTAGCGTTGGCGAACAGAAAGCCGGCGAATATGTTTTGCTCAAGCGCAATCCGCAGTACTGGAGGAAGGACAATTCAGGGCGTCAGCTTCCCTATCTGAATGCAATCCGCCTCTATGTGCTCTCCAACCGCGACACTGAATTAATTCGATTCCGGCAGGGCGACGTTCAGTTGATTAACGGCCTCTCGCCCGATCTCTACGAGCAACTGCATAGCGAAGACGCATCTGCAGCGCGAGATCTCGGACCTTCCGTGGAGTCGGAGCAACTCTGGTTCAACGAAGTTCCTCGCTCGCCGCTCCCCGAGCATAAGAAGGCGTGGTTCCGCTCCCGCAATTTTCGGCGTGCAATATCGATGGCGATTAATCGTGCCGATTTGGCACGTGTCGCGTTCCGTGGCCACGCGATTCCTTCTGTTGGCATGGTTAGTTCGGCAAACAGAATCTGGTTTGCCACGAACCTCAAACCACCGTCGTACGATCTAAATGCAGCACTCGAGCTGCTCAAGCAGGACGGATTCCATAAAGACGGAGATGTACTCAAGGACAAAACGGGAAATCCTGTCGCTTTTTCGCTTATCACAAACGCCGGCAACAAACAACGCGAGCAAATGGGCAGCCTGATCCAACAGGACCTTCAGCAAATAGGAATCAAGCTCAGCTTTGTTCCGCTGGACTTTCCTTCGATCGCCGAGCGCATCACGAAGACTTACGACTACGATGCGTGCATGCTGGGCCTCACCAACGTCGATCTCGATCCCAATGGCCAGGCGAATGTTTGGCTTAGCTCCGCCGATCTGCACCAGTGGAATCCGGCGCAGAAGACTCCGGCAACACCATGGGAAGCTGAGATCGACAAGTATATGAACGAGCAAGCATCAACGCTCGATCGCGATAAGCGCAAAGCCGCCTTCGACAGAGTGCAGGAGATCGCTGCCGATCAGGAGCCGATGCTTTACTTAGTCGACAAGAATGCGCTGGTGGCTGTATCGCCGAAAGTGAAAAATGCAGATCCGGTTGTCTTAACTCCGCAAACGTATTGGAACATCGAGTATCTTTCGCTAAGGGAATGAGTGCGATGAAGACCAGAGATGTAGATGTGGAGCCGGAGACTAATCCAAGAATGGAGCGCCGGGCGCCCGGCGAGACGACCAAGCCTGGGTCGTCGAAGATAACCGCCCCGCTCCTCTCTCTAGCGCTCAATGCTGATTACTCCGGGAAGCCCGGAGTTCTTCGCAATCTACAACTGGAAATGCAACCGGGAGAAATCCTCGGACTAGTAGGCGAAAGTGGCTCCGGCAAGAGCACACTAGCCCTGAGCATTCTGCAGCTGCTCGACCTCAAAGGCGGAAAAACATCCGGCAGCATCCGCCTCAAGGGACGCGAGCTGACGACCTTGTCCGAATCCGAGATGCGGAGCATCCGCGGCCGTGACATCGGATTGATTCTGCAAAGCCCGATGTCGTCGCTGAACCCAGCTCTCAAAATCGGTACGCAGATGTATGAGACCTGGCGCGCGCACGAGTCGGGCTCTCGCAAAGAGTGCACTCCCCGGTTCCTAAAGATCCTGCACAGCCTGAATCTTGATGTAGACGAACAATTCCTGAATCGAAAACCGGCGCAACTCAGCGTCGGCCAGGCGCAGCGCGTTCTTATTGCCATGGCGGTGCTGCATCGCCCATCATTGCTGCTCGCTGACGAGTGCACCAGTTCGCTCGATTTGATCACGCAAAAGGAAGTGCTCAATATCTTCCGTCAGCTCAGCCATGAGATGGGAACCGGCATCCTCTTCATCTCGCATGATCTGCTCGCGGTTTCATCGCTGTGCCATCGCATCGCCATTCTGCGGAGTGGAGAACTGGTTGAAGTCGGACTCACCAGCGAGATGCTTAAGCATCCATCCCACCCATATACTCGCCAATTGGTTAGTGCCTTACCCATTCCGGAAGTTCTCGAACGGTAATCACACGGCATTACGGCCTTTTCACAGGCGGCTAGGCTATAGTCTCTGCCATGCACGTAACCATTTCCATGCTCCGCGGTATTAATGTCGGAGGACACAACAAGATCAAAATGGATGCCCTTCGAGCGCTCTACGAGTCTCTGGGCATGAAGGAGCCACAAACCTACGTACAAAGTGGCAACGTGGTCTTCCGCACAAGTGAGCGCGATACGGTCCGGTTGGCGAAGAAGATTCAGGATGGGATCGAGAAAAGCTTTGGCTGCAAGCCTGAAATCATTCTTCGCTCCTCAACTGAGTTGCAAGACACAATCGCCCGGAATCCGTTCGCGAAGCGGCGCAACATTGAACCGAGCAAGCTTCTAGTCCTTTTCCTTGCCGGCGAACCAAACTCGCAGGGCCGGGCGAAAGTGCTTGCTATGAAAGCCGATCCCGAGGAATTGCGAATGAGCCGCCGCGAGGTTTACATCTACTTCCCTAATGGCATGGGAAAGACAAAACTTCCCTGGACCATGATCGAAAAGGCTTTGGGAACTCCCGGAACCGGCAGAAATTGGAACAGCGTGACAAAACTGCTGGAGATGGCCCATAAGCTTGAGGCTTCCGAGTAGACCGGTCAGGAGCCTCTACTTTGAAATCAAATATTCAAATTTCGGCCGCAAGCTCCCACAACAGTCCTCGTTCATGCCTTGGCTGACCAATATCTAGTTCAGCTACTGAAATAGTGCTAACTCTCGATAGTACCTTTCGTCCAAAAAAAAGCTAAGATACTGACGCTAGTCTCTGGATACTAGCGTAGATGGCAGGCCCCACCTTGAAGGACGTGCTTGAAGTAGCGGCAATCGAGCGCGCTGAACCTCCTACTCAGCTCCAAGTCGTTCCCCCGCCGCCAAAACGGCGGAAGACACTGCTTCTCGGGCTTGTCTTGGCGGTTGTTGTAACCAGCCTTCTGACCTGGCGGGGACTCAAACATTCCCGAAATCAGACAAATGTCCAGGAACAAGTCGCAACCGTAAAACGTGCTGACTTCCTTCGCAGCATTCGCCTTAACGGCACGGTCGAAGCCATAAATTTTCTCGCCATCGCTCCACCACGTCTGTCGGGGCCCGGAATGGGATCGCTGGTTATCACCAAGTTAGCAACGAGTGGAAGCCGTGTCAGCAAAGGCGACCTGCTGGTCGAGTTTGACCAGCAACAGCAGATCAAGAACGCGCTGGATCAGGAAGCCACGTACGTCGATCTGGTGGAGCAGATCAATAAGAAGAAGGCCGACCAGGCCACAGCGCGCGCTGCCGATGAAAGTGGACTCCGTCAGGCGGAAAACGACATGAACTCGGCCGCGGCGGAAGTCAGACGCAATGAAATCCTCTCGAAGATCGATGGCGAGAAAAACAATCTCGCCTACGAACAAGCCAAGGCTACATATTCGCAGCTCCGCAAAACCTTCGATCTCAAACGGCAGGCTGCGCAGGCAGAAGTGAAGTCGCTGGAGATTCAGCGCGATCGGGCGCGCGCAGCCATGGAATACGCCCGCAAGAACACATCGAGACTCGAGATTCATGCGCCCATCGACGGCATCGTGGTACTGAATTCTGTTTGGAAAGGCGGCCAGATGGGGGAGGTGCAGGAAGGCGACGAGGTGCGCGCCGGCGTTCCGTTCATGCAGATCGTGAATCCGGGAACGATGCAGGTGCGAGCGCGCGTCAATCAGGCAGATGTATCTCTCCTGCGAGTGGGACAACCGGTTCGCGTTGGTCTCGACGCATATCCCGATTTGTCGTTCAACGGGAAGATTGAGCGCATCGCGGCCATCGGTGTCACCAGCGGACTCTCCGATAGAGTTCGGTCCTTCAATGTATTGTTCTCTATTTCAGGATCCGATAGCCGCCTTATGCCCGATCTTTCTGCGTCGTTAGACGTGGAGCTGGAACGGATGCCTGGTGTCCTCATCGTGCCTCGCGCCTCGGTCATCTCTTCCGGCGACGATCACTACGTAATGGTGGAAGACGGATCCGCGTACGAACGAAAGCCGGTTCAGGTCAGCGCTGAAGGCGACAACGAGGCCGTGGTGTCCGGGATTGCTGAAGGCACCAAGGTCCTGAGCGATGTGAATCGATGATCAAGAAATTCATCAAACCGCGCTGGCCGCTTGCGACTCTCCTTCTTCTAGTCGCAGCAATCGTTATTTTCTTTAGCGTGCGCTCGTCGCACGCGGTCTCCAGCGGCGTGCCCACCGCCGAAGTCAAACGCGGAGAATTTGTCGAATACCTCTCGATTCGCGGAGAAATCAAGGCGCGGCGCTCCACAACCCTCACGGCGCCCTCCGCAGCAGGCGATTTACAGATCGTCAAGCTGGCGAAGACGGGCCAGCCGGTCAAGAGCGGCGATGTAATCGTTCTGTTTGATACCACGACTCTCCAACGCACTTTGGAGCAGAAGCGTACCGACTTAGCTTCAGCCGAGGCGGAAATCCGCCAGCAGGAAGCCCAGGAACATATGACGCAGGAGCAGGATCTCACGGATTCCCTGGCCGCGAAGTACGGCGTGGAAAGTGCACGACTCGATGCAAGCAAAGCGGAAATACTCTCAGAAATTGACGGCGAGAAGAACAAACTTACGCTCGCCTCCTCGCAGGAAAAGTTCCGCGCAGCCCAGGCCAAGCTCGATTCCGGGAAACTGGGCTCGGCCGCTGACATTGCGCAAAAGAAAAAGAAGCGCGACAAGGCACTCTTCGACGTCAAGCTGGCGGAGCATCAAATTGCTTCGCTCACATTGCGCGCGCCCGGCGACGGCGTGGTTACGGTGCTTCCAAACTTCCGTGCCACGATGTTCGGCGGTAATGCTCCAGACTTTCGCGAAGGCGATCATGCCTGGCCGGGCGCTGCCATTGCCGAAATTCCCGACCTAAGCTCGATTCGCTTCGAGGCTCGTGTCGAAGAGGCCGATCGCGGCATGTTGAAGTCCGACCAGACTGCCAACGTCCATATAGATGCAGTTCCAGACTCCGATTTCCCCGGCCGCGTTCGTGATATCAGCACGCTGGCAAAGATGGACTTCTCGAGCTGGCCGCCGATGAAGAACTTTACGCTTGACCTCAAGATCGACCGCACCGATCCGCGTATCAAGCCTGGAATGAAGGCGAACGCGCGTATCGCCGTGAATAGCGTTCCGAATTCGGTCCTGATTCCGACGCAGGCGCTGTTTGCAAAGAACGGCTCCACGGTTGTGTACGTAGAGGATGGACGCAAGTTTGCGGAGCGGTCCGTTCAGGTCGGACGCCGGAGTGGCGAAACGGCTCAGATCATCGATGGCGTAAAGCCAGGAGAGCGCGTAGCTCTTAAAGATCCAACCGAGGTGAGTTCGAGCAAGTGAAGAAGAAGAGCCGAATCATCATCTCCGTGCTCGCCTTGATTGTCGCCGTGCTAGGGGCAAAAGGGGCTTTGCTCGCCGCACGCAGCCTCTCTTCCAAAGAAATTCCGATTCCCACTGCGCGCGTAGAGCGTGGCGATTTGCAGATTGACGTTTTCACCTCCGGTGAATTGCGCGCTCCGCACAGCGCGCCGCTGATCGCTCCGTCGGTGAACGGCACACTTCAGATCGTGTCGATGGCGAGCACAGGCACAGCGGTGAAAGCCGGGGATGCGATCGTGCAGTTCGATCCCAGCGAACAGGAATACAACTTTGAGCAAAGCGAATCACAGCTGCGCCAGGCGGAGCAGGACATTCTCAAAGCGAAAGCAGATGCTGACGTCCAGGCAGCAAAAGATCAGACCGATTTGTTGACCGCGCGCTTCGACGTGCGCCGAGCAGAGCTTGAAGTTGGCCGCAACGAACTCGTGAGTTCCATCGATGCCCAGAAGAACAATCTGGCTCTCGAAGAAGCGAGACGCAAGCTCGCTCAGCTTGAACAGGACGTGAAGTCCCGAGCCACGTCGGGCGAAGCCGGAATCAATGTACTGGTAGAGAAACGCAATGCTGCACGGCTAGCCATGCAAGTGGCAAAGCACAACATCGATAACATGACGCTGAAGACGACCATCGATGGCATCGTTGCAGCCAAGGAGAATCGCGACGCGACAGGCGGGTTCTTCTTCCCCGGAATGATTCTTCAGGAGTATCGGGCCGGCGACCTGGTGCAGTCTGGACGTGTACTGGCTGAAGTTCTCGATGTAACTCAGATGGAAGTGCAGGCAAAGGTCAGCGAGACCGATCGCTCCAATATCGCACCGAACGAGAGCGCGGAAGTGCAGATCGACGCTCATCCCGGCGAAGTTCTGCCGGCCAAAGTAAAGACTGTCGCTGGGCTCGCGTCGCGAGACTTCTGGAGCGGAAACTCGCAAGCTAAGTTTCCCGCGAGCTTCCGCCTCGAGCAGAACTCACCCAACCTGCGCCCTGGCATTTCTGCTCTCGTAAAGGTCCATGGGGCCAAGCTGCGCAACGTTCTTTACCTGCCGGCGCAGTCTCTGTTCGATAAGGACGGCAAGCCGGTTGTGTACGTGAAACGTGGCAACGACTTCGATCCGACCCAGGTCAAGGTGAAATACCGAACCGAGAGTCGCATAGTAATCGAGGGCCTAAGCGAAGGCACGGAAGTCGCCGTGGTGAATCCCAAAGGCAAGCAGAAGTCCGGCGGCAAGCCCAATTCGGTCCTCGCGAGCGGAGCGATGTGATGAGCGCGCCCACGTTTTCCTTATCCAATCTGGAACAGTTCAGAGCTCGTTACCTGCCCGATATCGGTCTCGGATTTCAGAACCTCCTGCTGCACAAGTTGCGCTCCTTGCTCACGATGCTGGGCATGATCTTCGGCGTGGCCGCTGTGATCGCCATGCTCTCGATTGGAGCCGGAGCGCGCCAGCAGGCCATGGCATTCATCGAGCAATTGGGCGTGCGCAACCTGATCATCGAGGCGCACGAATCCAACTCCTGGCAGGATCTTCAGGAAGTCCGCAAGACCTCGCCAGGTCTCACGCTTCAGGACTTTCGCGTGATTCGCGCCACCGCGGGCGACGTAGTGGAAGCAACACCGCGCAAACGTTTCATTCCGACCAAGGTTCTGCCAAAGCCACAAGGAGACCTTCCCGTCGTTTACGGAATCGCTGCAAATTATCAAAAGATTGCCGGGCTGCGAATCGTCTCCGGCCGTTTCTTCGACGACCATGAAGCTGACTCAGCCGAGCCGGTTGCGGTTTTAGGTGAAGCTGCGCGAGCGGCGCTCTTTGCTCAAGAAGAAGCCGTGGGCAAGTACATCAAGGTGAATGAGCAGTGGCTGCGCGTAATCGGAGTCGTGGGTCCGCAGATGACTTCGGGCGGCGGAGTTGAAGGCGTCTCCACTCAGGACCTCAATAATCTGATCTACATTCCCCTCGCCACCGCGATGCTGCGTCTGGAAGATACGCGAACCTTCATGAAGGACGAGATTGACGGCATTTATCTCCAGCTCGCCTCAGCGGACGCCAGCCCCAGCACCGCCGAGATGGTTCGCGGAGTCCTCAACGTCTCCCATCACGGAAAGAACGATTACAGCATTCTAGTTCCAGCGGAGCTATTGGCAGAGCAGAAACGGACTCAGCGCGTCTTCAACCTGGTAATGGTCGCCATCGCCTCGATCTCGCTGCTCGTAGGCGGCATTGGAATTATGAATATCATGCTGGCCAATATCCTCGAGCGCACGCGCGAAATCGGAGTGCGGCGGGCCATTGGGGCGCGTCGCAGCGACGTCGTCCGACAGTTCCTGGTGGAAGCCGTGTTGATTTCCTTTGTTGGGGGAATGCTTGGTATCGCTTTGGGAATGACGATGTCGAAGACCATCGCTGTGCTGGCCGGCTGGTCAACGATCACCAGCCTCCCGTCGATTGTCTTGTCTTTCGCTTTCTCGGTTTCGGTCGGCTTGATTTTCGGTCTCTACCCGGCGATGAAAGCTGCAAAGCTCGATCCCGTCGAGGCGATTCGATATGAGTAGTCGCGAGAAGTCCCAGACCACTGGTTAAGTCACGTCTTTGAGGCTTGTCGAAGTAGATACTCATGAGCAGAGCACACTCTCAAAGAGCACTGTCATCCCTCGCGCGGCCGTTTCGCGCGGGGGATCTGCTTTTTCTCGCTTCACAGTGCACCCGACAAAAAACAGATCCCTCGTTCCGCAGGGTAAGGTTCGTACACCAAGGGGGGATCGCGGCGGAGCGAGAGATGACAGTCTCTAAAGCTACGCGTTACTCAAATTGGATCGCTCGAACCACTCATTCCCAAATGGACACATAGATGAAATCATCACTCAAGCACCTCGCATATTTCGCGATTGCCATCCTCAGCCTTCCCATCGTCGCCCAGACCTTTCCTACACCGGAGTACTTTCGCCAGGCCTTCAGCTATCCGCACGTGATGACGCAGCTCGCCGGACCGCAGTCGCTCGACGAATACATCGTCAATGGCAAGCTGCGGCTTAGTTTGCAGGACTCAATCCGGCTGATGCTGCTCAACAATACAGAGGTCCGCGTCAGCCAGGCCCAACTGGATCAGACACAATTTGGCATCGATCGCGCCTACGCGCAGTTCGACCCGCTCTTCACGGCCAGCTTCACGCCCACCCGATCAACGCAACCAACGACTTCGTCGCTGCAGGGCGCTACAACTCTCAGCCAGCTGCAGCAACAGACCAACTTCGCGTACAATCAACTTTTCCAAACTGGGACAAGTTACGCCATTGGCTTCAGCACGAATCGCGCAACCACAAACAGCAGCTTTGCCTCTTTCAACCCATCGTTTACTTCAGGGGCAACTTTCACCGTAGGACAGCGCCTGTTGCGAGGGCGCGGGTACCTGGTGAACCACGGTCCCATCATGATCGCCCAGCGCAACGTCAAGCAGTCGAGGGCCAGCTTCGAGGGTCAGCTGAACGATTCCATCCTCTCGGTAATCAATCAATATTGGAATTTGGTTCAGGCGCAGAAGAACCTGGCCGTTGTGCAGGACTCGCTGCACCTAGCCGAGGAATCGTACAAGCATGACAAGCGTGCACTTGAACTCGGCGCTCTTTCTCCGTTGGATATTTATCGCTCCGAGTCCACGGTCGCGCAGCGCCGTTTGCAGGTAATTCAGGCGGAATATGCAGTGAAGCCCTTGGAGGATCTGCTTCGCCGCACCATAGGAGCCGATCTCGAGACTCGCGCGGGTGCCTTGGATTTCGATCTGACCGAGAATGCAGAAGTTTCGGGCGAGATGGTCACTCAAGACATTGCGACGGCGATTGGGATGGCGATGAACAAGCGCCCTGAGCTCGAGGCCGTCAAGCAGCAGCTCGCCAATGACGACACCAGCGTCTACATCGCCCACAACAACATGCAACCCGATCTGAGCTTGACTGGGAATTACACCTCGAACGGAATCGGAGGGAATGCGATTGATACTTCCGGATCAGCGCCGGTTATCGTTTCGCGAGGTGGTCTGCTCGATGCCCTCGATCAAGTCGGCGGCTTCGGTTTTCCGACTTACAGCGTTGGTATAAATCTCCGCTTGCCAATCAAAAACCATCAGGCAGAAGCAGATCTTGGTTCCGCCCTGGTCTCGAAGCGCAGCGATCTCTACGTATTGCGCTCGCGCCAACAAGCCATCTCGCAGGAGGTACGCGACGCGGTGCATCAGCTCGAGCAAAGCAAGTTGTCTTTGAGCGCGGCAGCCCAGTCGCTCGACCTCGCCAAGAAAACACTTGCTGCCGACCAGCGGAAATACGAACTCGGGGCTGAAACGATCTTCTTTGTTCTCGATGCGCAGAACACTGTTCAGCAAGCCCAGCAGAGTTACCTGCAGTCACAGATTGGCTATCAGCTTGCACTCGCCGCGCTTGATCATGCCACTGGGGACCTGCTCGAACACAACCGCGTCTTGATCTCGGATTCGATCCATTAGAAAAAATCCCACCCTCTTATATTGCTGAGGGTGGGAGTATGCTCGCGGAACAACCACGCGAGCGACCTGTTCAGATCGCAATTACGGCAGAGAGGAACTGTCGAGATCTGCTTCAGCAGACATGTCCGTCGCAGGAGTTGCTCTGTTGCGATGTTACCGAGTTATCGATGTCTGCGCCGAATGAGTTACTTGTACTGTTGCTTCTAAATACTCCGCCAAAGACCATAATGAAACCGTTACCGTGATTCGAGTTTGCCAGATTCTCGGTTACGACGCAGTTGCCGCACGCGATACCGGCACCGTGATTTCGAGAGGCATCGCTCCGTCGGATCACGACGTCAAAGCCGTCAATTCCGTCGATGAAATTGCTTTCGGCGGTAATCTCTTCGATCAAACCGCCAAAACTCGTGACCCCGCGAGAGAATCCTCGTACGTGTCCATTCCTGACCGTAACGGCGGAAACGTTGCCCACAACGCCCAATACTGCATTCACACCTGCTGTTTCCCTGGTCGGCTCTGGCGTGCAAGTGATTCCTTGATTGTCGCAAACGATCGGTCCGGTGATGCTGAAACCATTTAGGTCCACCGTGACATCGCTCGATTTAACCTGAATTCCGTCCACTGCGGCAGGCACAACCAAGTTTCCGGCGAGCTTATAGTTACCCGGAGTCGTAATTACGAATGGAAACCCGCCAGCGTCCAGAACAGCGGCCTGATTGATGAGCACGGTCCCGTCGGCAGTCTTCGTTGCTGCGAAGCCTGGTATGGATGCAACCAGCATAATTAAGGTAAACAGCTTTGACACAATCTTTGACACAAATACAGCTCCTTTGTTTTTTCTGTCTCCTACTTGATGAGAGCGGAAACCGACCGCCAAAGACGACACCCCCACACAGAAACAATCTAGGCGGTTGGGAAGAGAAGGATTCCGGCTTTGATAGGCACTGCTCAGATTCGCTGACGGGACTTTCCGTGCAAAGTGGGTACCGGGGATG
>Ga0307471_100001056_pt1 | contig 14792 bp, 12 predicted proteins | sample atmos_gasesAM3C__2_FD_204566 | JGI IMG/M metagenome (GOLD analysis project Ga0307471, IMG submission 204566) | Hardwood forest soil microbial communities from Morgan-Monroe State Forest, Indiana, United States - atmos_gasesAM3C_515 | ecosystem: Environmental > Terrestrial > Soil > Temperate... | reverse complement strand
CCGAGTCCAACGAACTTCACCGGGGCACCTGTCACTTTGCCGATCGAAAGCGCTGCACCCCCCCGGGCATCGCCGTCCAGCTTCGTGAGAATGACACCCGTCAGCCCCACACGCTTGTGAAATTCTCCTGCTGAGCGCACGGCGTCCTGCCCGATCATGGCGTCGGCGATAAACAGGATTTCGCTCGGCTGCAATTCCTTCTTCAGTGTGCTGAGCTCGCTCATCAGGGTATCGTCAATGTGTAAGCGGCCGGCGGTGTCCACCAGGATGACGTCGCTTGCCGAAAGCTTGGCTTCTTTTATTGCTCCGCGCACGATTTCCAGCGGTTTGTCTGTTCCTGTCCCGGGCCATACCGGAATACTTATGGATTTGGCGACCTGGGAAAGTTGTTCCCGCGCCGCGGGGCGATACACGTCGGTCGAAACAACGATGGGACGGTGGCCGTGCTGCACAAGCCATTTCGAGAGTTTGCCCGTCGTGGTGGTCTTGCCGGAACCTTGCAAACCTACAATCATCCAGACCGAAGGCGGCCGCGAGGCGAAAAGCGGCTTCGCATGTTTTCCAAGCAAGGCAAGTAGTTCGTCGCGCACGATCTTGACGACTTGCTGATCGGGTGAAAGCTGCAACATCACCTCGCTACCGAGTGCTTTGGCGCGAATGTTGGCGAGCAGTTCGTCGGCAATACCGACGTTGACGTCGCCCTCGAGCAGCGCATCGCGAATTTCCACCAGCGCCGCGTCCAGGTGCTCGTCGCTGAGCTTGCCCTGCCCGCGAAGGTTCTTGAAAGTTCTTTGCAGCTTCTCTGTCAGGTTTTCAAACATGGTCAAATTTCATTTCTCTAGCGCTTTCTATTGTACAGGCTGCAGGGTCAAGGTGCAGCAAAGCCGCGCGCCGCGACGTAGAATGCCCCTCTCCATGCCAGGTGCGGCGAGCGCACGGGAGTAAGTTCGCTTAAGCGCGCTGCAGATGCTCACCGCGGAACTGCGTCGGATATTGCAAGCCGTAACCAGCCATGCCGTCCAGGCCAGGGCGTGCCAACCAGATCAGGAAGGCGTACGGCGCGGCACTCGGGAGCGGAGCGATCCCGTAGGCCACGATCCACAAAAGCGGCAAGGACGTGGTGTGCACGAGGTGGTAAAGCGCGGAACCTACTTTGGTATTCCACAGATAGCCCAACAGGGACAGATCCGGTGCGAGGAACAGCAACGCAAATAGCCGCCAGTCGAAATGGCCCGCGCGATAAAGGATAAGCGTCAGAGCAAGAATCGAGGCCCCTTCCAAATGCAAGAGCCAGCGGGGTTTCTTGAGCATAAGAGAAGAACTCCTCAAGGTTCAGGATGCGGCCGGGCAATAGCCATTCGATGCCAGGGTGAGCGTCCGAAGGGATTCTCTTCGGAAGGCCTCCTAAGCAGCGTCGGATTTTCGGCTTGCGTGCAGCCTTCTAAAACATAAGTTTCAACCCAATCTGCGCAGCGAACGGTATGCCCACGGTTGTGCCCGGGCCGAAGAAATCTCCGAGGGCTCCAGCGGGATAGCGAAGCTGATTCAAGCTGGTGATGGGCTGCGTTTGTGTGCAGGAAGGATTCAGGCAGAAGGCGGTTGCATTCGAGAGATTGTTCACAGGCGTCGGCAGCGCGGCCAGATCGGGCACGAAATTGTTGCCGGGATTGTTGCGATTGAACAAATTGAAGAATTCGGCGAAGGGCACGATTGACCAGCGCTCGCGAATGGAAAATAGACGCGTCACGCGAAGATCCACCTGCACATAGGGAGAGCCGCGGAATTCATCGAGCGTGGTTTCTACGCCGTTGACCACTGCGCGCGTGCCGGTGGGCGTTGTCATGGTGAAAGGTCGCGCCGATTCCGCTTGCGCCAGTGTGGAAAGCTGGAAGCCCCAGGGAATTTGAAACGTTCCTGCGAGCACAAAACGGTTAAGGACATCTTCACCCGACGGGCCGTAATCACCCGGAGCAAACGGATTCGCTGGATTGCAAACGCCATTGACGTAATCGAACAACTCGCCAATGACGCACCCCCAAGTGCTCGCTTTAGCCAGCGTGTAGTGCGCCGTGAGATGCGCGTGTTGACCCACATTGCCTTGCACGCGCAGGGATAAGCCCTGATAGCTTGAGCGGTTATCCGTGCGATAAACGTTGGCCTGGGCGTAGCCATAACTGCGATACGCGTGCATGCCGGTTTCGAGCGTGTAATCCGCGCTGACTATCCAAGTGCCCGAAAGGGCCTGCTGAACTCCGGCGGTTGCATGAATGGCGTAAGGGGTGTGGTAATTCGGATCGATCAGCGCTGCGGGACTCGTCCCGTGCGCCAGATTATAAGAATTCACCGCGGTGAACGCATTCACCCAGCCGTTTTGTGCCATGTCGTTGTAAAACATACCGAAGCCCGCGCGAACAACTGTTTTCCCGGACGAACCCAACATCTGCGCGATGCCCAGGCGCGGCGCAAAGGCCTTGCGATAGTCCTGCGGGATGCCGGGCACCAACCCGGTGCTAAGCGCGGGATTGAAACTCTGATTCCGGCTCGAGGCCATGAAAAGCCCAAACGTCGTGTCATACCGCAAACCATAATTTACGGTGAGGTGCGGGCTCATTCGCCAGGAATCTTCCGCATAAAGTCCCAAGCGCTGTACATTCTGAGAAAAACTTCCGTCGTAAGCAGGCGTGAAGGAAGCGTACGGGCAAGGAGGATTGGGCGGCTGATTTTGCGGTAGTGCCGGGTCACAACTGAAATCCGTCGCGGCCTGTCCCGGGTTGGCGAGATAAAAGGTTGGATTCTGCGGTGGCGAATAGAGGCTCTCGGCGGTGGCGGTCAGCGCGCCGCTCAGCACCGGTTCATGAATAAAATTAACGCCGAACCGCGGCGTATGCCTGCCGGTCGTGTGCGTCACGTCGTAGCGTACCTGATACTTTTCTTGATTGCGCAGGATCGGGAACGCCGTTGTCGGCGTAACGAATAGATTGTCTCCGTATGTTTCCTGGCCGGAAATCGTGCTCGACGTGATTGTAAAAGGAAAAGCGTAAGCGAAGCCGAGATTCACGTTGCGCGACTGCGTGAGATGCAGACCACTGGCGTTGAGCACTAGTGAACCAAACCATGATGGTGAAAAATTGTATTGCTGCCCGATCACCAGGCTGAAGTAATTGTTGTGTGCCGTCGCGCCGGTGGAAGGAAGCGCACCTTGTTGCACCAGGGAATTGCGCGTCGTGTACGTATCAATCGCGCCGCGCACAAACCAGCGAGAACGGTCGGACTGTGCCCAATCCAGTCGCGCCGTAGCCAGATAATCGCGGAAGGGAACCGTAACGTTATTCGGCACCGCAATCGAGCTCACACCGGGAAGCAACCCCATGCCAGCAAGCCGCGCCATGGCCTGGAACTGCGTCAAGCTGGCGTTGCTGTAAGCAATGCTGGCGTCTTCGTGCACATATTCCAGAGAAGTAAAAAACCACAGCCGATCCTTGACGACCGGACCGCCCAGCGTGCCTACATAGTTCTGCCGCGAAAACGGCTGCTGGGGATTGGGAGCCGGGTTGTCGATCGGAAACCGCGCATTCAACGCAGCGGCGCGCTCGTAAAACGCCACCTCTCCGTGCCAGTTGTTCGAGCCGCTTCGCGTGGTGATGACCACGGATCCCGCGGTAGTCCGGCTCGTTTCGGCATCCGTTTGCGCGGTGCGAAACGCGAATTCCTGAATTGCGTCGGGAGAGAAGTTTTGCAGAAAACCGCCGATGTAATCGTCGGAATTGTCGCCGCCGTCCACGGAAATTTCATTGTTGAGGCCGGAACTTCCGCCCGTAGAAACCACGGTGATGCGTGCTTTGGTAGGATCGGAAGGTTCCACCGGCTCAGTTCCTGGCGCAAGATAGGCAATGTTGGCAAAGCTGCGCGCGGCCAAGGGAATATTCTCGAGATCCTGATGGTAGACGATGCCCTGATGCACGGCACTCGACGTGTCCAGCGGCTCCGTGGTGATGGATTGCGTCTGGGTCTGCACCAGTATTTCTTCCGCCACGCTCTTGGGTTGCAGTGTTACATTGACCTGGCGTATGGAACTGATCGAAATGAGCACTTCGGAGCGGGCCACCGCAAATCCGTTGGCGGTCACAGTGAGTTTGTAATTTCCGGGACGCAAGTTAACGACATAGAACTCCCCGCGAGCATCCGACAGCGTTTCCCGTGAGAAGGACAGCGAGGGGTTGCGCACCAGAATCGTGGCTGCCGGCACCACCGCCCCGCTCGAATCCAGCACCGTCCCACTGAGGGAGCCGGTGGGGTTTTGCGCAAAAACGGAAGCCGCCCCAGCCAATAACAACAACGAGAAAATCATTCGACGGAAGTGGTGACCGATTCTCACCAGGCGGGCCTCGGAGCTGGAATTCGCACTAAGTGCGGGAAAAAAGAGTATAGCGCGAGTGTCACGCGTCCGCGATAGAATCCGCCCTGGGCAAGTGGGGGACAACATGATCAATCGGCGCGGTTTTCTTTCTTCGGTGGCGGGCTTGGCGGCGGTGGGAGCGGCGGGGATTCCTGAAGTCTGCAAGGATATTTTGGGACAGGCGCCTGGAAAATTGCCCGACCGAGCGCTTTATGACAAGGACGAAGAAGCGTATTGGACGGAGATTCGCAAGCAGTTCCTGATTCCCGAGGACGAGGTCTACTTGAACAATGGAACGGTGGGCTCGTCGCCCGCGCCGGTGTTGCGAGCGGTGTTCGAGGGCTACCAGCAATCGGAAATGCTGGACGAGAAGGATCCGGAGGACTATCCGATCTGGGGCTACGCGGCGTGGAATCAATTCCGCGATCCGCTGGCCGAATTCGTGGGCTGCTCGCGCAATGAACTGGCTATGTTGCGCAACGCGACCGAGGCGAACAGCTACATCGCCAATGGCATTGACCTGAAAGCCGGCGATGAAGTGCTGACCACGGACCAGGAGCATCCGGGAGGTGAACATCCGTGGAACCTGAGAGCGAAGCGCTACGGAATTGTCGTGAAGAAGGTCACGCTGCCGAAGCCGGTGCCGAACGCCCCGACAGTATTGAATCTTTTCAATGATGCGATCACGCCGCGCACGCGGGTAATGTTTTTCAGCCACATCACAACCGTGACGGGCGTAGTGCTCCCGGTGAAAGAACTCGCGGGGCTGGCCCGCTCGAAAGGAATCTTGAGTGCGGTGGATGGAGCGCACGTTCCGGGCATGATGAAGCTGAACATCAGTGACTTGGGCTGCGATTTCTATTCGGCAAGTCCGCACAAATGGCTGCAGGCTCCGAAAGGCACCGGCTTTCTCTATGTGCGGGAAGAAGTGATCGACCGCGTGTGGAACACAATCGCCACCGAGGGATGGGACGACACAAAAATCCGCGCGGAGCGTTTCCAGCGCATCGGCAGCTCCAACGTTCCTGCGCTCCAAGGCTTGAAGGCTTCGATTGAGTTCGCAAGTCAAATTGGCATGGACCGCATCGAGAAACGCCACCGCCAGATGGGGGATTACGTCTTGCAGCAGATGATCCAGCGAGGCGCTGTCTCCTGGACATCGCCAGAGGCGGCCTTGCGTTGCGGGATCACGACGGTGAACGTGGCGCCACTGAAGATGCCGGACCTGGAACTGTGGATGTGGAAGGAAAAGAAAATCCGCGTTCGCGGGGGCACACCCTCCAAAATCCGCCAGTCCACGCCGTACTGTATTTTGCACGGAGACGTGGATCGCTACCTCGCCGCCTACGACGAGTACCACAAAGCACATGCGTCAGCCTGAATCCGGCGGCGAACAGATCTTCTGGTACTTGGCTGCACCCGCCCTCGGCATACAGGCATCTGTAGGTTTTAAGAGGTAGAGAGGAGCCTGCGAAAAGCCCATGAGGCCTCAAGCACCGCACCGGAGCGCTCTGCTTCTGCTGGGTTTGCTTATGGCAACGACGAGCGGCCGCGCGCAGGACTTGTACACGCGCTTTGAATATGGCGGACAGTTCTCGACCGTCCAATTGACGAATTCGAGCCACCAAGGAGTAACTACACCGGGATTTGGGGGGCGATTCGACTGGAATTTTAATCGCCGGATGGCGCTTGAATCTCAGGTCGACTTTTTTCCGGAAAATCGCCAGCCGCTGCTCTTTGTCCAGGGAGGACAGACGGTGCAGGCGGTCTTCGGCCTGCGCGCCAAGGTCCTGCAGACCCGCAAATGGTCTGTGTTCGGGCTGGTGCGCCCGGGGTTTTTCCACTTCACCGACGCCCTGTTTCTTAGCCCGACGACGAGCACAGGGTCTGTACAACAGGCGGCGAATTATTTCGTGCTGAATCTCGGCGGTGGCATCGAATACTACCCCACACCGCGCTGGGTCATCCGTGCCGATCTTGAGGGCAATCCTTATTACATCCCCAACCAAACGGTTACCGTATCCGGAAGCTCCACGATCGAGCTGGGGAAAATCAACGACACGACGCGCTTCAGCGTCGGAGTCGCCTACCGGCCCGGCGCGCTGATCGAAGACAAGGGCGAAAAGAACGTTCCGGGCAACAGGGAATTCGGACCGCTCTTCAGCACGCTGATGATTGCCCGCGAGGGGGCCACAGAGGGCACGCGCACGGAGGTTGGCTTCGGCGGTTACGCTTCCTACCGCTTTTACGGCGCACTTTATCTGGATGGAGATGTTCTCTATTTTCCGCAGAGCACCAGCAGCTCCGGCCCACACGATGGAGGGCGGATTTTTCAAGGATTGATTGGCATCAAAGGCGGAATTCGCCGAAACAATTACGGAATTTTTGGCAAAGCACGCACCGGCTTTCAGAGTTATTCGCAAGCACTCAATAGCGTGACGGGGACCTCCTCGGGAGGATTCACCTATTCGTATGGCCGTTCCACGAACTTTGCGCTCGATCTGGGCGGCATCGTCGAGTTTTACCCCACGGAGAAAAGCACGCTGCGCCTGGAAGCCGGCGATACCCACATTTATTGGGGCACGCGCAGCGTTAACGTGGATGGAACGCCGGTTCCGTTCGCTGGCGGCAAGATGCGCCACTCGATTCAATTCATCGTGGGATATGGCTGGCGCTTCTGGTAACCCATGCACCTCGAAGAGGAATGCTATGACTCAGGAACTCTGGACGGCAGTCGACCAATACATCGCAGACTTGCTTGTGCCTTCTGACCCCGCGCTCGATGCGGCGCTCCGGGCCAGCACCGATGCAGGTTTGCCGGCGATTCAAGTTTCGCCGAGCCAAGGGAAGCTCCTCCATCTTTTGGCGCGCATGTGTGGCGCGCGCAACATTCTGGAAATTGGCACGCTCGGCGGCTACAGCACCATCTGGCTGGCGCGGGCAATCCCTCGCGGCGGCCACGTGATCACGCTGGAAGCGGACCAGAAACATGCCGATGTGGCGCGCTCCAATTTTGCCCGAGCAGACCTGTCGGATGTGATCGAACTGCGCCTGGGCCGTGGGCTTGACACGCTACCGCACATTGTTGCCGAAGGCCGCGGGCCCTTTGACCTCGTGTTCATCGATGCCAATAAATCCGAAATGCCCGAGTATTTCGACTGGGCTCTCAAGCTTGCACATTCGGGCAGCGTAATCATCGCCGACAATGTTGTGCGCCACGGCGAGGTCATCCAGGCGAACAACCCTGATCCGGACATTCAAGGTGTGCGCCGCTTCAACGAAATGCTGGCGAGGGAGAAGCGCGTCACGGCCACCGAAATCCAGACCGTGGGCAGCAAAGGCTACGACGGCTTCGCGCTCGCGCTGGTCACGGCCGGCCCCAGTTGACAAAGTTCTGAGCGGGAACATCGGATTAAGGTACCCCCCCATCCCCCACTCCACCCCCAACACCCAAGTTCTTGTGCAGGGGACCAAAGTCATAGGAGAGCTGACGAAACGCAAGGTTCCATCGTTTTCCCCAAAACTCGCTGAGCGACTGGGAGCGGAGAGGCGCTGACATTATGGGCATTGCGTCAACTCCGAAGCGCTGCCAAAACAAAGCCACAATTTGAAAAGTGCCAAAGTGGAGCAAGAGGATCAGGCCTAGCATCCCGGCCCACCCACGCAAGAGTGGTTATCCTTCGGGCAGGATTCGCGCAACGGCCCAGAGGAGGATGACACTGAAAGCAGTCTCAAGAACTGCCCAAAACCACTTCCACAACCGGGGCGGTGGGACGGGCTGGAGAACTTTCGGGGTGCTGTGAATAGATTGAGTCAGAGTCAAATCAACGAACGCTAGACGTCCCTGTGCGTACTAGAACGAACTTTTGTGGAGTCCAAGAGGTAGCGATTTCCCACGAGCTGGCCTCTGGCTTTTGTTATTGGTCGGGCCGAAGTAGGTCGCCTGATTACTTCGGAGCGGCACTTATCCATCGACTTAGCCCACGATGACAGATTCAACTAACCCGCCTTGCTGGGACCAGCCTCTCAATTGATGGGCTTCAGGAAATTCTGGACAGTGAGCTCGCCTATTTGTTTGCCCATGGCTTGGCCGACCATAGTCGAGTTCCGGTAGTGTATTCCGCCGTAGATCCGCGCTGCAGAGATTTCATCCGCCCAGTCTCTGACGCTGGTCCATTTGCGAGTGACACCGGGCGCAGTGGGGCTGGTCATAGTGAAGACGGGAATTGGTCCCACGCCGAATTCAGACTCGAGCACGGCCCTTGCGGCGGCAGAGGTGATGCAGTGCGCGCATGGATATTCAGGGTGGAGAGGCGTATCAATGGTGGGCTCCCAATCGGGCACGCGGGTGGTGGCGTCATTACCGTCGATATCGCCATTGCGGATCGCCGTAATGGGACGCCAGAATTGGAACGCGTACTTGGCTTCGAAGACGGCGATGTAGGCGTCGGCAGTGGCAAGATCCACGAGTGCAAACAAACGAGCGTTCTGGAGCAGGGTTCGCCCCGGAGCGGAGGCCAAGTGGCGCACGATGGGTTCCCAACTTGCCGGTCCCGCGAGAATCCAGAAGCGCGCAATGTCGGTTTGTTCAGGCGTGCGGGTGGTGCTCTTCTTGCTGCCGAGGTCTTTGATTTCGTTGTAGTCGCTGGCCCAGACGGGGCTGGTCAGTGCAGGCGGGGGAGCCGGGCGGAACTGTGAGCTACGCTCCATTACCCAGGGGGTCAAATTGCCCCACTGCGACGAGATGGGCAGCGTCGTGGAAATATAAACGCCCGGGGCGGTGACGGGCCTACAGGTGTTCGGTGCATCGGCGCCGTCCGAGGCGCGAAGAGCAAGAATCTTTGCGGCGACTTCTTCGCCGACGGAGATACCGGCGTTCTTTCCAGTGCCGTCGGGGATTCTTGCAAGAGACACAGCGAAAGCCGCATCGAGGTCTGCTTTCTGCTCCGGAAATAGCTTCAGCAAAACGGCATGCGCTGCGGCAACACCGGCGGCCTCCGGTGAACTGCCGGAAGGAGCGGATATCTTGAACTTGTAAGGAGAATAGCGACCTTCGATGGAATTGATGGCGTCAAACATGGCCGTGTGCACGATAGCGACAGTGCGGGACGCGGCGGCAGGAAGTTGTTTGGCTTGTGCCGACGCAGCAATGGTTTTTTCGTTCCATTCGGTTACCGCATCAGCGGCACAGACCAGGGGGATCAGTAGAATTACCAAGACTGCGAGACAATTGCGGAGAGCATGAGCACTCACGTTGACCTCCTTTGAACGTTGAGATGACTTCGCTTTCAAAGCCCCAGGCGCAACTGGTTGACCAGCATTCTTATCAACGGAACATGAACGAGCCGACGCCGATGGTCATGACGGCGCAGGTTCGTCCATATAAAATTCTAGAGCTTGACTTGTCCGATTTGCTCAAACTGCTCATTGCTTCGTGCGCGGTCGGTCAGGGCATACGTAGCCAATTCGCAAACCAGTTGTAGAAAGTCAAGATGAAGGTCGCGGCGACTATCATCCAGAAAAACGCCTTTAATACCGGGCGCACGTTTTTCATGGCGTCGATGTTCCATAATCGTCTCACTTCCACTCCAACTCTCAGCAAACGACTAGCTGAAGGAATGGAAATCAGCGCGAACGCGCCGAGAACCAAGACGAAAAACATCAACGCTATGACAGCTTCCGCCCGAAGCATGACAAGAGAGATTCTATCAAAGCGGCCTTTGTGGTTCGGAGAATATGTTTCTCGCTATACCAGCGGGGCGTACACCATGAATTGTCAAGCCAACAAAGGAAGTCTTCGAGGTCCTGATGAACGCCGTAACCGCCGAAGTTGAATTTGGCTCGGGGACTTACCGGGAGTTGACCTAGAACTTGCAAGGTCCCCGCGTACAACTCATTCGCTTTGATGTTGAATCTTAAAGGACATTGTGATGAGAATCTTTCTTACCTCACTGCTGTCACTCTTTTTACAGTCTATAGAGCCATATGTGCAGCAACTCGATTTGGTGCCTATGCTGCATGATACCCGGGCGCTGCAAAAGCTGAGAATCATGTACGATTCACCAACCCAACATGGTTTTCAGTTATTGTTTGTTTATGGAGACGGCTCCCTCATTCTGCAAACCTATCCGGGACGACCGATGGCCACGAGTGATGTTCCGACCTGCAGAGAAAAAGTGGACCAGAACAAAATTAAGGATTTGGTGAGCCTAATCATAAGCAAGCATTTCTGGGAACTCCCCCAGAAACGCTTTCTGTTTATCAATGGGGTACCAAGTCACGCGGAGTTTGCACTTCACGGGATTTTCATCAGCAACGGAATTGAAAGAGCTGTTCGAGATTTTGGTGTTGGGACCTATGCAGGCAAACAGGAATCAATTCCAGATGATTTTGCGACTATTGAACGGTGCCTTCAAAAACTCGCGGAATCTACTTTCTTGAATAAGCCTTGCCACCTCGCGCCAGCAGAACTGTTTTGACCTGATTAACGTGGAATCTGTAAAGTCAAATACTGGGAACCAAGTTACCGATTTCCCGACTACACAGGCAAGTGGACTGAGAGGCCGCGATCGCTTCTGGGTTTTTGCGTTGTATGGCTGAACACTAGCCGACCTCTCATTTGTTCTCACCACAAAATACCGGCGCATTCACGCCCAACAATCCGCATCCCCGTTGAATTTCGTCCTCGATCAGCTTGCACGAGTTTTGCGCGTTGCACGGCGGATGCGTTGCTGGCGATACTTGCAGGCACTGCCTCACCAACTCATTGGCCACCTGCTTGCCCACCGTCGTCGCGCAATTCTTCCCCGGGGCATCGCCCGCGCCTAGCCCGCTTGCCGCCTGCACCAGGAACTCCCCGTTGCAACCTCGATCCACCCAGATGCCCCTGTGATCGTACCCCCAGGTCGAACCTTCCATGCATGACGCCATGCCTATCTGTCTCATGAGTTGCACCTTGGCCCCCTCCGTATCCACGTCGCAGAAATTCTTTCTCCCGTCGAAGGAAGCGCAACTTATCCTCTGGCTCTTGCCTCCGGCTTTCCCCGAGCCGGCCGGATGCCCCGGTACGCCCACCACAAAATCCGCCTCACATCCTTTATCTACCCATATCCCGCGAGTATCGTGTCCCCACGAGGAGCCTTCCTTGCACTTCGCCTCCCCCCGTTGCTTCACGAGCTGCACCCCGTTGCTGGTATCCGCGAGGCAAAGTTTTCGCCGGCCATCGCTCGACGCACACGTTATCGTTCCTCCACCACCCTCGCCGCGGGCATCGCCGCCGTCGTCTCCGCGCCCCAAAGTAAATTCACCCCTGCATCCCTTGTCCACCCAGATTCCTTCCTCGTCGTAGCCCCACGACTCGCTCTCTTTACAGGGCGCCTGGCTGCGCTGCCGCACTAGCCGTGCGCCATACCTCGTGTCCGCGGTGCAGTAGTGCTTCTCCCCGTCATCCGAAGAACACGAAATGATCTGGCCCTGGCGCTCCTGCGGTGCCTGCCTGGCCAATAGCCCACGGCCAAAAGGGGAGAGGGCCGTCACCAAAACAAAAATACAACGGCAAATTCGCATGTGATTCTCCTGCGATTGTTTGAGTGAGAGTGGTAATGGTAGGGGAGGGCGCCATCTTTGCTAAACGTGCGAGGCTGCCGGGCCATGGCGACTCCCTAGGCTGGGTAGATCGGAATTCCTATTTTGACTTTCCGGGCCGACCGATAACGTACAAGCAATCCCGCCAACATGCAATGTTGCGGTCAGGTTATGGTAGCAGCACGAAAGCAACGGGCCCTGGCGCCACGGCAGGAACCAGTACCAACTTTACCGGTTTCCCGGGTGGATTCAATGGGTCGACGCAACACTCAGCCCGAACCCGACTTGCATTGAAAACAAAGGCTAAGTCGCTCGCTAGGATTAGATCAGCCGGAACACTACGCTGGCTAGGTTTTGATCGACTACAGGCAAACAGATCAGTTCTCCCGGGGAACCATTGGCGAAGCAATGCTTTGGATGGTGTTGCATCGACCGTTTGAACCGGCACGACTAACCAGGCATGTTAAATCTTTGAAACGCCGGATAGACTAGGCCAATGTGTCGAAAGGGGAGAACAAAGGTTTGCCTTCTCGTTTGCACGGCATTATTGGCGCGCCCAAGCTTTGCATTTTGCCAGTGCAAAAGCTCTCCGATTCAGCGGTCGCAAGAGGATGCCGCCGCTTTTGCCCTGCCTGAGTACTCCAGCCAGATTCAACTCGCCCGTCGTGCTGCCATCGAAATATATGACCACAGCATGTTGGGAAATTCTGGCTCTGCCATCAACAATAAAATTGCGCGACCACCGGGCATATCGATTGCCGTGGCCGTGGATGGGAAACTTGTCTGGGCGGAGGGTTTCGGGTTTGCCGACATAGAACAATGTGTTCCCGTAATTCCTAAGACGAAATTCAGGATTGGAAGCACTTCCAAGCCCCTGACAGCCGCTGGTGCGATGCTTCTTCATGACCAAGGTCGTCTCGATCTTGACGCGCCCGTCCAGCGATATGTTCCCGGCTTCCCCGACAAAGGCTATGTCATAACGACACGCGAACTCTTAGGACATCTTGGCGGGATCCGTGGCTACAATGCGGAGGAAAGTATCAAATTGGACCGCGACGTCTATCGTACTGTTCTCGATTCGCTCAATCGATTCAAGGATGACCCTCTCGTAGCACCACCGGGTACAAAGTGGGTCTATTCAACTTACGGCTATGTCCTTGCGAGTGCGGCCATTGAAAAAGCATCCGGCCAGGACTTTCTTTCGTTCATGCGCGACAAAGTGTTCTTGCCACTGGGAATGCACGACACAGTCGCCGATGAAAGCGACAAGATCATTTCTTACCGTGCGCGGTGGTACACAGTGGCTGCCGACGGAAGTTACTTGAACACCCCCTACGAGGACTTGAGCTATAAGTGGGCTGGAGGTGGTTTCCTGTCAACAGCTGAGGACTTGGTGCGCTTTGGCTCTGCACTGTTGAATGCAGGATTTCTGAAGCAAGACACGCTGAAGATGGTCTTCTCGCCTCAGAAAACGAGTTTGGGCCAGAACACGAAGTACGGATTCGGATGGTTCCTTCATGATGCCGAAGGCCCTGAAAAAGAACGGCAATTCGAGCATAGTGGAGGAGTCGCTGGCAGCAGCGCTTGGTTGGTCATCTATCCCGACCGGCGCGTGGTGATAGCATGGCTGCAGAATAGTAATGATTTCCGCGACTGGCCTATCCTGAACGTTGCTTCCCCGTTTTTTGCTGCTCGAAAATGAGATGTCGCTTAAAGACCTATGCTAGGTGACTGATAAACGGAAACCGGACAAGTGGGGTCCTAGGACTGAAGCCGGTTATGACAGCCTTCTTTCGCGTTTACTCCTTTCGTCCAGCCACGCCTTTTCGATCATTTCCTTATCGTGAATACCCCATTGTGCTGCCGCACGCTCTGGTTCACGGTCAAGCAAGGCTTGTAGGGGCTTACGCAGCTCGTCGAAGAAGACTGGTCCAGCCGCCGCGATCCGACGATTTGGAAAGGAGGTATTCAAACGCTAATAGGTCAGCAGCCTGGAATGCGGCATATTCACCCTTCCTAGCGAATGCCGAAGTGATTTCAACTCCAAGATGCTCCTTGGCCTCCCGAACAAACGCCTTCTTTTCGGCGGCTCCGTCCTCAAATATGAGGGCTACATCTGCACGAGGTATCTGGGATCTATCCGCCCATCGAACGACCTTCACAATAGAACTGTTTGCAGCGATACCGAAGGGCGTGTAATGTTCACGTATATCCGGATATTGGTTGGCGACGTCCTCAAAACCATTTATCAGCACGGCGGTGGCAAAGGATGTACGCGTACGAATCCGGATCACTCCCGTGAGGGCCTCTAGAAATCGGATGCGGCGCTGTTCGTCCCCTTTCCATCTGGCAAATTCGTTGATGCTATGGGCAAATGTCCTCATGTGCAGCGGAGGCGCTTCAAACCTCTGGAGAACGTTGAGCCATTCCTTCTCAAACCGCTCCCACTGATCGTTTGCTGCGACGAATCCGGCGAAGACTTTTATATGCTGATCGCCACTTTCGTCGAAGAAGGCGGTGTATTTGGTCAAGAAGTGACGTCTATTTTAGCTCTCTACTGACGGCAGAGAAAGACGCAGTGGCAACCGGCAGCCAGTGAGCCCGCGGTATCACTGTCATTGTAGAACTCAATCACACTGTGGGAGGCAGGGGTGTATCACTTTTCCCCGCCCTGTAAGAGTACCCGGGGTTTTCTTGACGGGGTATTACGCGCTGAGGGGAAACCGCTACACCTGGTTCTGGGAGCGGTTCGCCCTCGTAGTGTTGCTGCCTTTCTTCGCCTGTCAACGACGGCGCGGGTTAGGTGGCAGGA
>Ga0307471_100001055_pt1 | contig 14797 bp, 15 predicted proteins | sample atmos_gasesAM3C__2_FD_204566 | JGI IMG/M metagenome (GOLD analysis project Ga0307471, IMG submission 204566) | Hardwood forest soil microbial communities from Morgan-Monroe State Forest, Indiana, United States - atmos_gasesAM3C_515 | ecosystem: Environmental > Terrestrial > Soil > Temperate... | reverse complement strand
CAGTGACACAAGGATCCCAGTGTAAATCGGGTGCCTGATACGAGCATACGGTCCCGTACGGATCAGCCTGTGCTCGATCACAATCGACACTCTCGCGCTCCAATATTTCCCAATATGATGTCGCGCCCAGATCGCAAACCCCACTCCCGCAAACGTCAGCGCCACGCCCATGTCCATCACCCACTGCGGCTCGCCCATGAACCGCTCGTTCAATTTCCCCAGCCGCGGATCGGAGAATGCCACCAAATAAAATGCCGTGCCCATCAGCAGCACGTGCGCCAGTCTCTCGCTCGCGCTCTCCCGCGTCTCCGCCCGCCTGGCCTTCACGCCTTCCACCAGCCAGTAGGCAGCGAACGCCGTCCACGCCGCCCCCACCAGTTCAATCGGCTCAATCATCATCGTCCACTCGCCCCCGCCGCATTCTAATTCACCTTTGTCTTTCCATTTTCCCTTTTCCATTTTCCAATATCCGCCCTCAGATGAAGCGGCCTCATCGAAGCGATGAATTCCTTTCCCGCCGTTGGCCAATTTGGCGCTTGCGGTTCGCCCGCAGGATGCGCCAAGCTTCCAACCATGAAAAAACCGCAAAAAAAGCGCCGCGCAGGCGACTCAACTCTCGCCATCCACGCGGGCCAAGATAAATTCCACATTGCCGGCCCCGTGGGAGTCGACGTCTCGCGCACCGCCAACTTCACTTTCTCGAGCACCGAAGAAATGAAGCGCTGGGCCGAAGGGAAATGCTCCGCCTACATTTACACGCGCTACGGCAATCCCACGCACACGATCGCCGAGACCAAGCTGGCGGCCCTCGAAGGAGCCGAAGCCGCTATCGTCACCGCCTCCGGCATGGCCGCGATTTCCAACGCGCTCTTCGTGGTCCTGAAAGCTGGCGATGAAGTGATCGCCACACGCCAGGTTTACGGCGGCACTTACCGTCTGATGCGCGACGTCTTCCCGCGTTTCGGAATCGTCGTCCGACACGTGGACTTCGATCTCGCGGGCATCGAGCATCTCGTCAACCCGCGCACCAAAGCGCTCTACATCGAGACGCCCACAAATCCCACGCTCCGCCTCGTGGATCTCCGCAAGGCCATCTCATTCGCAAAAGAGTGGGATCTGGTCTCCCTGATTGACAACACTTTCGCCAGCCCCGTCCTGCAAAAGCCCATCGAGATGGGCTTCGACGTGGTCCTCCACAGCGCGACAAAATATCTTTCCGGCCACTCCGACCTGATCGCCGGCGCCGCCGCCGGCAGCCGCGCCTTCATCAACAAAGTGCGCGACAACATCATCTACATGGGCGGCTCGATGGATCCCGAAGCCGCCTACCTGCTTATCCGCGGCATGAAGACGCTCGAAGTCCGCGTCCAACGCCAATGCCAGAACGCCATGGTCATCGCAAAATATTTGGAAAAACATCCGAAGGTCGCGCGCGTCCACTATCCCGGCCTTGCGTCACATCCCGATCACGCGCTCGCAAAACGCCAGATGAAAGGCTTCGGCGCCATGCTGGCCTTCGACATGAAGGGCGGCCTCCCCGCCGCGCACCGCGTCTGCGACCGCGTGCGCATCTTCCTGCTCGCCGCCTCGCTCGGCGGCGTCGAATCCCTGGTCGTGCTCCCCGCCTACACCTCGCACTACCACATGTCACTCGCCGAGCTGCGCGCCGCCTCCGTCGAGCCCGGCACCGTGCGCGTCTCTATCGGCCTAGAAGATCCCGCCGACCTAATCGACGATCTCCGCCAAGCCCTCGCGTAAAAGTTCTGCGCTCGCGCCTCCGCCCTGCACCCCATGGTGCAATGCCCTGCGCCTCTGAGGTGAATGCCTCCTCGCCCTGTTTTTATAAGACCGCTTGTAACCCACCCCTCTTTCGCCGCATCAAACAGACCGGAGACTCGCAATGGACACAGACGTCCTCGTCGGCATAGTCGCCGTTCTAACGCTCGCCACCATCTCCGGCTCGCTCTTCCACATCCTCAAGAACCTCGGCCGTTGAACAGTTAATTCTTTAATCGTGACTCGCGTCGTACGTCGAGCGGGCCAAGGGGGTATCTCGTGTGGTCCTGGCTCATTTGGTTCTGTAGCGATGGCCTGCAGAACAGCCCGGCATTCTTGTCTTGGTTCTCGGCCTTACGAAAGTTGTCCTCACGAGCGCAACTTGCTCTGAGCTCGCTGTGGGGGGCCCGCGGGAGCTTGCTTCGTAGCCGTAGTCCCGCGGGCCTACCCGCCAACTGCCCGCTGCAGCCTCGACGTAGGAGGGCACGCCCGCCAAGGGTCCAGTGCAGGGGGGCCATTTCCGGATACTCTTGACGCCGGCGTATGGTGCGGACTACTCTTGATTCCACCAGCGCGCGGACCGAGCAAGCCTCCCCTGGTTGCTTTATGAAGCTGGTTTATCAAATTCGCTCGCACAAGTGTCCCATCTGCGGCAGCAGGGACATTCATCGCTCCAGGCGCCGCGGCATCGCCGAGCAGATTGCCTGCCGCCTCACCCCCGTCCGCCCCTTCCGCTGCAATGCTTGCGATTCCCGCATTTACGGGTACGAGCAGCAGGGCGCCGAGAAGACTGCTTGAATCCGCAGCGGACGCGCACCAATCTTTGTACGGCGGGGTTCTAACTTCGCCATAGCTGAACCCGCGCTCATGCGCGGATCCTTGTGCGCGAGTGGTTCAGGAAGACGCGGCCGAAGCTGCGGCGGCGACCTTTGGAAAATCGTGCAGCACCACTTCTTCCTCACGAATGACGGGGAACCCTTTCGCAAAAGCCAAGGCACGCGCGAGTGCCTGGTAGAAATAAATGTTGTTCTCGCTCTCGTGCAACGCTTGCTGCGTTTCCCAGATCGTCATCACTCGCACATCCGGCGGGTCCGAATTCTCGACGCGCAACACCAGCAGGGCCTGAAATCCTTTCCGCTGGCGCATCAGCGGAATCGCGGAATTAAGCGAGTCGATGAAGTCATTCAATTGTTCGGAAGGGACGCTGAACTGCGTGACGCGTGCGTGCATGGCCACCTCCGGCGATCCTAGCCTAGGGGGGACAGTCTGGCGCAAGTCTAACTCCATTCGAGGCCGTAGAAAAGCGCCCGCCTCTGAAAATCTCATTGCTGTGTTGTCGGAAGGAGCGTATCAACTGACGGCTTACGATCCGGCTTTTGATAAAAAAATGGAGAAGGCGGAGGACATCGTTCGCCGTTACCGCAACACACTGCACGTGCTGGCGAAGTGAGGCGACCGGGCTGGATCGACCAGCGCGACACACTTGCTCTGTATTACAGGCTGCTGGCGCTTGAGGGCGGCGCAGCGGGCATGCGCGACCTTGGACTACTTGAATCGGCGCTAGCTCGGCCGCGCCAGCTTCGCGCAGATGGCGAAAAGCCGGACATCATGCAGATGGCGGCTGCTTACACCGCTGGGATCGTGCGCGACCATCCATTCATAGATGGAAACAAGCGTACCGGCTTTGTGGTGGGAGTTCTGTTTCTAGAACTGAACGGCTGCCGCTTCATTGCATCCGAAGAAGACGCCGCGCAAGCCGTCCTGAGCCTCGCCTCACGGGAGATGGACGAGGCCACGTTCACCGCCTGGATGCGCGCCAACGCCAAGAAACAAACATAGGGTTTCGCCGGCTTGTGACTTTCGGCGCCGCGCATATTAGGTTGCGCTTAGAGGCAAGTCAACGCGCGAGGCGCAGTCGAAGGATCTGCTGTTGGGTCTGCGTTCTTCCTTGCCTTCCTACCCTCGTCGCTCGCACTCCCGTCCGCCCTTCCGCTGCAACACTTGCGATTCCCGCATCTACGCATACGAGCAGCAGGACCTCGAGAAGTCCGCTTGATTTGCCGCATCCGCTTGTTGCCCGGATTCTGACTCAGGGCGTCGGAGTTTCAGTTCACCATAAACTTTGTGAAGGGTTCTGACTACTCAGAAGCGGATATGTCTACTATGACCAGGGCGAAGTCATTCTCTCTCGATGGCCTCAGTAGCGGCAAACTTCCTGTCTACGTGTGGTTCTGAGCGCGGAGCACCTGAATGCAGCACACAACCCTCCCCGACAGCGACACCACATGTAGGACAAGGGACGGAGGATACCTGTTCTGGCGTGAGGTCTTTCCTTTTCATTCGGGCAGAATGCGACAACACCCAGCCGCGAAACTGCCCAATTTTGAACACTCTCCCTATTAGCCGCTACCAGCTCGGAAGGGCGCTACCTTTGGCCATCGGCCTTCAACTGCAAAGCCCTCAAGTAATAACGCGCAAGGTGCGCCTTCGAAACTCTGGCAGTGGAAAATGCCGATCGAAATGCCTCGTCCGGAGGAACGATGGAAATCATAGCGCTCGCAAGTGCAGCGATATTGGCAATGTGGTTGTCATGGATCTGTTGTGCACCTCGACCGTAATGGCCTTCAAGGGCACCGCTTCCAGCACCACCGGTAATCAAGAACCTAACGGCCCAGCAGGCCAACGTGAGCAAAAAACGACTAATTTCAGGCTCGGGGAATTTCTTTAGGCCAGCCAAAAGCACAGGACGAAGCTGCTTCATACCAAGATTTTGCAGTGTTGCGATATGTTTCCGGGCGCTTGGGGCAAATGGGTTCCAGAAGTCGTGAGCCGGGTTGAGCAATGCTGCATAGAGAACGGCGTTTTGTGCGAGTTGGGCTGATAAATCGATTGCGGCCTGTCTCGATGTTACCTCTTGTTTTATCTTATCGAACAACTCGCGAGTGCGAGTGGGACCTTTTTGCGAAATCCAGAGATGACGCACATAGTCCACGACTATGTCTTCATCGGCGTCCGCCACTGTGTCCAAAGCACCTGTCATGGAGATCCAAATTCTTTCTGCCTCCTCCAGCCTGTTGGCAGCTAGGCCAAACAAGTGATTCTTTAAAAGGTCTGCTGCGGATGGCCTCAGGCCGCGATCGTTCATGGTCTCAAACACCACATAGGCACTTCTATCATCAGCGACCTGAACGGATATTACCGTGGCTCGCTCCACAAGAAAATGCACCCAATCTGACAAGCGCTGGCTTCGCGCACTCTCCGGATTAGGGTGCAACGATGGCCTGAACATGCTGCTTAGCAATCTCTGTGGCCTTCTGAATTCTTTCGTGCGATTCACATGAAGGTCTCGTGGCATTGCGAACTGCCGAATCCTGGTCGAGTACCCTTTTCAAATAGAAATCATGATCGGTCTTGCTGAGGGTCAATTTTGGCTCGGGCTCAAGCGTGCTGAGATTTCGTGACATCAAATAATCAGTTTCTATGATGCTCGCGCGTTGTTGATCATTTCTGTCCAAATAATAATCTCGGATCGCAGCTATCAAGATAACTGTTGTCGCCAAGCGTTGTTGACCATCGAAGACCTGCAATGTGCCATCGTTCTTGGCGACCACCACCGATCCCAAGAAATAGTCGGGCTCGTCATCACCTATGGCCTTGGCGATGTCTTGATACAGATCGGTGACATGCTCATCCTTCCAGGCGTACTCGCGCTGATTCGGAGGGACCGAGAGACTACCGTCTTTAATAAGTTTCGCGATTCCTTGACGTCCAATCTCAAGACGTTCGCCTGGCATGAGGAATTATCCTAGTGTGATCAGTAACTCATACATAGTACGACGCAGTATACCCCCGAATCCGACCCGAGAACTACGTCCAAGGTTGAGGTCCATCAACCACTAATCCTTCTGGGATCGGGCTTAACCCGCGCCCCTCAAGCCTGCCACGTGCGCCTCATTCGCGCGTGCCCTCCGTCCTGTCCCAGACCTGTACCTCCAAATTTGACCCTGTACCAAAAAAAGAAGTTCAGCTGAACCATTTTTACGGGCTTCGTTAATAATTCTTGACCCCCTCTCGTGCTAGCTTCAATCGGGGCGCTATTCGCCCCCAACGGAGAACGAACATGAACAAGCGCACTACCGCCCGGCGCAAAGCCGCCGCGCGCCCCGCCGTCGATCCCGAACGCCACGAACGCCTCTGCACCGTCTGCTCCCACCCGGAACGCGAGGCCATCGAAGAAGCTTTCCTCCACTGGCGTACCCTCTACGATCAGCATGCAGAACGTGACCTTCCCAGCGACGACTCCATTTGCCGCCATGCCCACGCCTTTGGCCTCTTCGAGCAGCGCAGCCGCAACATGCGCTTCGCCCTCGAAAACATCATAGAGCGCTCCGAGAGTGTCCAAGCCACCGCCGACAGCATCATCCGCGCCATCCGCGCCTGCTCTTGCCTGAAAGCCAACGGCGAATGGGTTGACCCGCCCACTACACACCGTGTCATCGTCAACGTCACACGCGGCGACGTTCACGCGCCCATCCCGCTCCTGAGCATCCAAAACAACGGCTCAGAAGCCCTCGAGCTTTCCGCAGCGCCCTCTCACGGCGAAAATGACCAGGAAAATGGCAAGGAGAATTCCCTCGTCACCGTGACCGAGGTCGCGTCTACTCGCACCAGAGGTAAAATAGAAAATGCCGCAACTCGCTGAAAATAAACGGCGGCGTCCATTTCTAATCGCGGGTGTAGCCGGGGGCCTCGGGCTGCATCGATCATCGAACATCTCCCCGCTTCCCACTGGTACTCCCGGGCGCCATGGTGGTATAAGGCACCACCTAGCGGTTGCCTCCATCCGGGGCAGGAGGGGTCCCCCCGGGTACGGGGAAATCTCTAGTACTCAATGTCTTTAGATGGTCAACGCCTGATATGGCAGTCCCATTGACCTGGCCGTATGTAACTCGTAAGATTTTGGTTTCGGCAAAAGTGGCGAACCGGAGGCGGCAGCGAATTTTTCCGGCCGCCCATCCGGCAGTGAAAATGCTCTTGAGAGGTTGGAGCGCGGCGTCAGGGCACGGCTTAAGCCGTGCCGAAAACGTGGCGAGATTCGGGGCTTTTGCGGTTTGTGCATCCTGGTTGTTTCTACCGGGAAGCCCCTGAGGGTCGGTGACCGCCAGAATGAACGCGAAGACATATCTCGAGACACCGCGCCGCAGGACCTTCTGGCTGGCGCTGGCCGCCGGAGCACTGCTCGTTGCTGGCTGCGACGATTCCGCGAAGCAACAGACCAAGGTGCGCGCTCCTGCGGCAGCGCCAGCAGCAGTGCCGCAATTCGTCCGCGAACCGCTTCCCTTTCCAGCCCAGCCGGCTAACCTGACAGCGCTCGAGCCCGGGCCGCGGCCCGCGATCGACGTCCTGGTTGAGAGGGTCAGGAAAAGCTTCGAAGCCGGGCAGAAGAAATACAAGGCCGGCGAATTTGACAAGGCGCGCGTGGATTTCGATCATGCCGTGGACCTGATCCTGACCAGCGGCTTCAAGGTGGACGTCGACCCGCGGCTCAACGACCTCTTCGACCAGATCGGCGAGACCCTGCATTCCTACGAAGTGAATGCGCAGGCGAACTCCGAAGACGAAGATACGGGGACGCCCGCGCCGATAGACGAGCTCGCGGATATGACTCTTCCTCCTGGCGACCCGCGCCTGGCCAGCAAGGCCGAAGAGGAATTGATCAAGGTGCGGCACGATTTGCCGCTCACGGTCAACGCTTCCGTCCTCCAGTATTTGAGCTACTTCACCACCACTCGCGGGCGCGCCACCGTCGAGCACGGCCTCGAGCGCGCCGGGCGATACAACACCATGATCCGGCGGGTGCTGCGCGAAGAAGGCGTCCCGCAGGACTTGATTTATCTGGCGCAGGCGGAAAGCGCTTTCCTCCCGACCGCGGTTTCGCGTGCCGGGGCGCGCGGCATCTGGCAGTTCATGCCCTTCCGCGGGCAGGAATACGATCTCGACCGCACCTACTGGGTGGACGAGCGCAGCGATCCGGAAAAGGCCACGCGCGCCGCGGCCCGGCACATGCGCGACCTCTACGATATGTTCGGCGACTGGTTTCTGGTGATGGCTGCATACAATTCCGGCCCGATGAATGTGGTGAAGGCCATCGAGCGTACCGGCTACGCCGATTTCTGGCAGCTCCAGAAGCTTCACGCGCTCCCGAAGCAGACTCAAAATTACGTGCCCATCATAATCGCGCTGGCGCTGGTGGCCAAAGACCCCTCGCTCTACGGCGTCCACGTGCAGGCAGAAAAGCCGGTGCTGGCCGATACCGTCCGGCCGGGGCATCCGATCAGCCTGCATCTGGCTGCGGACGCGAGCGGCGCGGACCTGGACGATTTGCGGATGCTGAACCCGGAGCTGCTGCGCAACATCACTCCGAACGACTCGAGTTTTGAATTGAAGCTGCCCGCCGGCCTCGCGCCGAAATTCCAGGAAAATATTCAGCGCATGCCGACCGACAAGTGGACTAGTTGGCGTCTGCATGCTGTGGAATCGGGCGAGACGCTTAGCGATGTGGCGCGGCGTTACCACGTCACCGTCTTGGCCATCCAAAACGCCAATCACCTCGAACCGCGCGCGGCGCTGCCGGCCGGTTTTCTGTTGAATGTTCCCACGCCGCCACCGGCCGTCCGCCTGCTGAGCTATCGCGTGAAGCGCGGCGATACGCTCGAGGGCATCGCGGAACGCTACGACGTGACCGTGGCGCAATTGAAGCGCTGGAACAACATTCGTGGAGCGAGCGTCGCACGGGGCGCGCGGCTGCGCATCTACGCGGGCGGCGATCCGGTCACCTCCTCGCGCGGGAAAGCGAAGTCCGCGCAGGCGGCCAGCAACGCGGCAGTGGAAAATGTGTCCGCCGGCAATGCCCCAAAGGGCGTGCTGCAACACCACGTGAAGCCCGGCGAGACGCTCTATTCCATCGCCCGCACTTACCGCACCACCGTTTCCGCCCTGCGCGCCTCCAACCCATTCCTCGGCGATCGGCAGCTTGAAGCCGGGGACGTGCTAACCATCCAGCGATGACCGCAGCCGACTCGCAATCTGCGAAATCCGACTAACGCTCTCTATTTCAGTTACATACAGGGATAACATGGGACATCGAAGGGGTTCTCTGGAGCTTGAATTTGCAGGTCTTCGAAATCTGCCTGATTTTCAATGGCTTGCGCCTTGACAAAGTTCCGACTCTCCGTTTATAAGCGCCGATGGGCAGAATCGCCGTCCGGCGAGCCCGCGATTCACGGAGGAGCAAATGTTTCACGGCAAGATGCACGACGAGGATGATGAAGAACTGCCCCGCTACGAAGAGGAAGAGGGTGAAGGCGAGGGGCTGGGCCATCCACACGACGAAATCATAGAGGAAGTCGAAGAGGTTATCGTGGAGGAGGAGCCGGGGGAAGAGACCGAGACGCCGGCGGCGCCCGCTCCCCGGAAGGCCCCTCCGGCGCGCAAAGCCAAAAAGTCAAAAAAGGCGCGCCCCAAGAAAAAAGCCAAGGGCAAGAAGAAGGCTAGAGCGAAAAAGTCCAAGTCGAAAAAAGCCAAAGGCAAGAAAAAGAGCGGCAAGCGCAAGAAGCGTTAGGCATAGGTCGCGCCCCGCTTCTCAGGCCATTTGATCTTCGGGGCTGCGTCGTTGGAATCTCCGGCGCAGCCTCGCATCGCTCTTCCGGTTGTGGCGAACACTTTGATTTCGTTGCTCCGCGCGGTTGTTCATCTCTTACTGTTCTGCTTTTTGCGTTCTGACATGTGCAGGTTCGCTCCCAAAATGGCCCTGCCGGCTCGAGAATGTTTCCCGGATTGAAAATGTTTTACTTGCCTTGAACGTATCCGCCTCGCTAGCATACGCGCGCGATGGAGCGGGCGGTTGAGCAAGTGCGGAGAATGCGCGGGGGAGCACAGGCGCACCTGATGAGGTGCGGGGATGAAGGGTATTACGTGGTGAAATTCCAGAATAATCCACAAGGGCAGCGGATTCTGGCTAATGAATTGCTCGGTACGAGGTTGGCAGCGCGGCTGGGGCTTGCAGCCCCGCAGGCCGCGGTCGTAGAGGTGCGCGAGGAATTGATCGCGCACACTGAAGATCTGGTGATGCAGCTTGGGCGCGGGCGCGCGCCCTGCCGTGCAGGTTTGCAATTCGGGTCGCGTTATCCGGGGTCCCCAGCGGAAACCGTGGTGTACGATTTCCTGCCGGAAGAGCAGCTCCGCACGGTCGTGAACCTGGCAGATTTCAGCGGCATGCTGGTGTTCGACAAGTGGACTTGCAACACCAACGGGCGCCAGGCAATTTTCTTCCGCCCGGGGGGGCGAATCGCGCTACTGGGCGCAGATGATTGATCAGGGTTTTTGCTTCAACGCCAGCGAATGGAATTTTCCGGACGCGCCACTGCGCGGACTGTACGCGCGGCACCACGTGTATGACTGCGTCCGCGGGATGGAGTCGTTCGAACCGTGGCTCGCGCGCGTGGAAGAAAAATCACCGAATCGCTGCTGGAGGAAATCTACAGCGAGATTCCGCCCGAGTGGTACGATTTCGAACCGGACGCGCTCGAAAAAATGCTGGAGCAACTGCTGCGGCGGCGGAAACTGGTCCGGGAGCTGATCATCGCGGCATGGAAATCGTCAGCACAACCCTTTCCCAACTGGAGATGAGCCATGCGTCTCCGAAAACGAGGGAAGAAAAATGCCTGAAGAAGAGCGAATCATATTTCGTTACCGAATTCTGCGTTACGCGCCGAACCTGATCCGCGACGAGTGGGTGAACATCGGCGTGCTGCTGGAAGATGCGCGCGCCGAGAAGCGCGCGATTCGGCTGATTGAAGAGCCTGCAGAAATCGCGCGCGTGCGGCGGCTGCATCCGAACGCGGATGAAGGAGTGCTCTGCGGGCTGGCCGCAGAATTGGAAGCCGACCTGCATGGACCGGAAGAAGTGGTGCGCACCTATCTCGAAAAGCTCGGGCAGACTCTTTCGAATGTGATTCAACTCGGCCCTGAGAAGGCCGTAGAGGCCGGCGATTTCGATGCGGAGCTCGACCGGCTGTATCAGGCCCAGGTGGCTCTGCCGGCGCGCGCACGCGGCGGCTTGGTGGAAAGCACGCGAGCCTGGATCAAGGCGCGCTTCAACGACGTGCTGAAGCGGCGGCACGTTCCGCGACTCGAACGCGGCATTCGCGTCGAGGAATTTACGCAGGCAGGCGACCCCATGCGGCTCGATTATGGCTACCGCAACGGCGCGCGCGGTTTTCTGCAGGCTGTCGCGCTGGGCCGCGATGCTTCGCAGGCCAAGGTGCTGGCCTACACTGCCGAGCGAATCCGCGCGCGGCTGTCCAACTGCGAATTGTCCGCCATCACTGAGGCGGAGCCCTTGCGCGAAAATCCCCGGCACCAATTCATCGCCAAGCTCTTCGCCGAGCAGGATATTTCCATTGTTCCGCTGAATCACATTGAGAAATTCGCCGAAGAGTTGCGCGTCCGGCTTCAATAGCCTCCTGCATGCTCTTGAAATTCCGCGCAGACAGAAGTAAGGAGAGAAATTTCTTAAATCCCGGCACGTCCTTGGCGCGCTAGCTCTCCCCACGCTGGCAATGCGCGTTTCCCGAGAAGAACTTCTGCAGCCCAGGCAGCGAGATAAGAGGAGAGAGCTACGCCGTGGCCGGCGTAGGCGCCGAGGACGATGGCATTTTTGCACTGAGGGTGGAAATCGAACACCGGCTGCCAGTCGTCACGAAACAAAATTGGGCCACCCCATCGGTGCGTGAATGTGACAGGGCGCAACGACGGGTGAAGGCCGCGAACGCGTTTTTCGAGCGACGCAAACATTTGAGCAGCCTCTGCGCTGGAAATGTCCGCCTCCGCGACGTTCTTCTCATCCGGCGCGCTGACTAGACCCGCGCCCCAGACGATGGAATTGTCACGGCGGACGCGTCCCCAGAGATAGGGCAGGTCCGCAGTGTAGAACGGTTTTCTCGCGCCGAGACCGGCGGATTGAAGCTCTTGTTCCGTAAGCGGCGCTGTTAAAGACGCGAGCGTCAACCGCGGGTGCGCGCGGTTGTTGAGCGCGGAAAGTTCGATGGGAAATGCGTTGACGGCCAGGAGAATTTTTTCTGCGGAGATGACGCGGGTATTTGCGCCGTTTTCTCCGAGTTCAATTCTCGTGCTCGCGCCCCAACGGAGTTGATTGATTGGGGCGTTCTCGAAAATTTTCGCGCCACGCGTTTCCGCTGCGCAGGCAAGGCCGCTCACAAGTTTTCCCGGATCGAGTGTGCCGCCGGGAACTTCCTTCACCACGCGAAGCGTGCCGGAATCCGTCCACGCGATGGGCGACTGCGGCAGCCCGCCCGTGCGGCCGATTTCCCACGCGCCCGGCAGCGAGAGATCGCAGTCCACACCGAGTTTCTGGAGTATTTTTTCAAAGCCGCCGAGAACGTCGCCGAGGCCGGGAAGATCTCCCGCGGCCGTCTCGGCCAGGGCCATGCCGCCGGTGCGTCCGCTCGCGCCCGCGCCGATGCGCGATGCCTCGAAGACGGCAACGGATTTTTCAGGGGCGAGCAGGCGGAGCCAGGCTGCCGCGGCGAGGCCCGTGAATCCGCCGCCGATGACGGCGAAGTCAGTCTTTTCCGGGATCACGTGGACCGCCGGTGTGAAATCAATCTCCCAGGGAGTCTGGCCCCAGCGGCTGCTCAATTGGGAGATGGACATAGAGAGGATTCCGGCCGGAAGACTCGAACGCAAGACAGTGATTCCAAGTTTGTGATCCTCAGAGGAATGGCCCGGATTATTCTCCGGCGTTGGTGGCCAGGGTTTCCACGACGGCTACATTTTGCAGCAACTCCTGCGGAAAACCGTGACGCTGCTGCAAGTAGGCCGGGCTGTTGTAGGAAACCCAGACTTTTCCCTGAGCATCCTCCCAGATCAAAATCTTCAGAGGAAGATCGATAGCGGTTGTGGGAGCGGCCAGCATGAGAGGCGTGCCTGCCCTAGGGTTGCCGAAGATGACGAGCTTGGTGGGACGCATCTTCAATCCCGCCTTTTCCGCCTCGCCGGAATGGTCCACGATTGCAAAAACATTGACACTCTTGGCTTGCACGATGCGATTGAGCCGCTCCAGAGTTTCATCCACCGAGTGATTGCTTGCCTTGCTGAGGATCCCGTTGCTCGTGTTCGGCACCATGGAGATCTCCTTTCCATCTTCAGAGAGCGAATGCGCGGAGTCGCGCACGGAAATTAAATAAATCGCCATACCAATTCCAACCAGAGCCAGGAACAAGCAAGTAGCGACGGCCAGTGCCTGAGAGTGAGAGGCGACCACCTGGCCGCGATTCATTTTCTTGACGAGCAGCGAATGGCGCCAGGCAGCAAACAACAGGACAGCTACGCCGGCTCCGATGAGCGCGGTTCCAAACCACAGCGACAACCCGGAAGACTGCGCAGAGGGAGCGTGTTGGACGACTTGCACCTGTTGCAAGAACAGCGCGAATCGGGCTACAACGAAGCCGAATCCCATCAAAGCCAGGCCGGTGCGAATCCACGCCAGCAGAGTTCGCTCGGCAGCCAGATAATCCCGCAGGTCGGCGGTCTGTCCAGATTGGGCTGGCACATCCATTTCCTGACCTCCCAATGCAGGACCGGCAGCAAGCTTTCCGGCAGAACACAAGCAGCGCTTGTTTCTCGTGCGGTCGATTCAAGAAGCCCGGCTGCGCCGAAAACTCTTACAGGATGCTTTCGGTCCAGTTTTCGAGCGTGTGCTTCACCTTGCCCATGAACTGGTGCGCCACAGCGCCGTCAACGACGCGATGATCGTAGGAGAGCGTGAGATAGACCATGGAGCGGATGGCGATAGCGTCGTCAATCACCACCGGACGCTTTTCGATCGTGCCCAGGCCCAGGATGGCGACGTTGGGCTGGTTGATCACCGGCAGACCGAACAGACCGCCGAATACGCCGGGGTTCGTGATCGAGAAAGTGCTCTCGGCCACTTCATCGGGCTTGAGTTTCTTGGTGCGGGCGCGCTCGGCGAGATCGTTGATGGCGCGCGCGATGCCGAGGAAATTTTTCTCCTCGGCGCCTTTGATCACCGGAACGATCAGGCCCCAATCGAGCGCGACGGCGATGCCGATATTGCACTCTTTGTGGAGGATGATGTTCGTGCCGTCAACCGAAGCGTTGACGGTGGGAAAAGCGCGCAGACCTTCGACCGCAGCGCGCACGAAAAACGGCATGAAGGTGAGCTTAGTCCCGGCGGCCTGCTCGAACTTGTCTTTCATTTTCGCCCGCAACGCGGCGATGGAGCTGACGTTAACTTCGTCCACGGAATAGACGTGCGGAGAAACGTGCTTCGAGAGCACCATGTGCTCGGCGATGCGCTGGCGCATGACGGACATGGGCTGGACTTCGTAATGGCCGAAGTACATTCGCTCGCGCGGAACGGCGTTCTCGAGCACCGCCGAAGCGGCCGCGCCGCCGCTGGCCGGTGGCGGAACGGTAGGACGCGAGGGGGCTGGGGCTGCACCCGCAGCAGTTCTTGCAGCAGTACCTGAAGTGATCCCGCCGCCCTCGACTGCGGCCAGAATGTCGCGTTTGCTGATGCGCCCGCCTGCGCCGGTGCCGGGGACCTGCGCGAGATCTATATTCTGGTCGCGTGCAATGCGGCGGACGAGCGGAGAGCTGCGAATTTTTTCACCGCTCACTGAAGTTGCTGCAGGCCGTTGTGGCGGCGCGGGAGAGCCCGCCGCGGGAACGAGCGACGGGCCGGGCCTTTGCGCCGGTGCGGGTGGAACAGCTTTCGGAGCCGGAGCTTCGTCCTTGGGAGATGCAGCAACAGGCGTGGGCTTCGGGGCCTCAGCCTTGGCAGACGCAGGCGCGGGCGCTGCGGCGGCAGCTCCGGCGCCCTCGGCGTCAATCACGGCGACGACCGTTTGAATGGGCACCGTCTGGCCTTCGTTGACTTTGATTTCTTTCAGCACACCGGCAGAGGGCGAGGGAATTT
>Ga0307471_100001053_pt1 | contig 14798 bp, 7 predicted proteins | sample atmos_gasesAM3C__2_FD_204566 | JGI IMG/M metagenome (GOLD analysis project Ga0307471, IMG submission 204566) | Hardwood forest soil microbial communities from Morgan-Monroe State Forest, Indiana, United States - atmos_gasesAM3C_515 | ecosystem: Environmental > Terrestrial > Soil > Temperate... | reverse complement strand
AGCGTTTGTTGCGGGGCCTTCTAGCGGGCTTTGGCCCCTGAGGAATTGGTTCGGTTTTCCTGCCCGCAATTTCAACTGGAGAACTCGATGGCCCAGGTATTTCCGTTTCGTGCATTCCGATTCAATCCCGAGGTCGCCCCCTTCGACCGCGTGCTGACGCAGCCCTACGACAAGATTTCTCCCGCCGCTTCCGAGCGCTACTACAACTCCGACCCGCACAATCTGATCGCCATCGAGAAGGGCCGCACCTTCAACACCGACAAGCCCGGCAACAACGCCTACACCCGCGCCCAGGCTGCGTTGCAAAAGTGGATCAACGACGTCGTGGTGCAGCAGGATCACGCCGCTTCGTTCTACGCCTACGCGCAGGAATACACTGTACCCGGCACCGAGGAACGTCGTACCCGCCGCGGTTTTATTGGTGCCGGTAAGCTGGAGGAGTATTCCGCCGGCGTGGTCTTCCGCCACGAACAGACGCTGTCTGGTCCGAAAGCCGATCGTCTGGAACTACTCCGCCACACGCGCACGCACACCGGTCAGCTCTTCATGCTCTACAGCGACGAACAGCGCCGCATCGACGCCATTCTCAACGACGCCGAAGTGGCGCCGCCGGTCACCTCCATGAAAGACGAATACGGCGTCACGCACCGCCTTTGGGTTATCTGGCAGCCCGAGCGGGTCTCCGCGATTCAACGCGCCATGGCCGATCAAAAGTTGGTCATCGCCGACGGTCATCACCGTTACGAAACCGCGCTGAACTATCGCAACGAACAGCGCGCGGAGGAAGGCGAGATTGATCCCGAAGCGCCTTATGAGCGCGCGATGATGACCTTTGTCAACACCCGCAGCGAAGGCCTCACCGTTCTGCCCACGCACCGTCTGGTCGCCAATCTCGCCGAGTTTTCCTGGCCAACCATGCGGCGCTATCTCGAGCCGTTCTTCGTCGCGGAATCCTTTCCTTTCGCCAATAACAGCGCAAAATCCAGTGCTCGCGCCACATTTCTTCGCCGCCTCATCGAAGCTCGAGCCCAGCGTGCCGTTGGCGTCTATCCCGCCGACGATCCAAGCAAGGGCGCTTATCAACTGCTCACGCTGCGTCCTGGCGCCGACTTGTCTCTACTACTCCCGAATGTCTCGCCGCTTCAGCGCGAGCTGGATGTTGTCTTGCTCCACGAAGGAATTCTCGAGCCGGCTCTAGGTATCACTCCGCAAGCTGTAACCGCCGAGAAAAATCTTACCTACGAACGCGAAGCTGCTGCCGCACTCGACTCCGTCGACAAAGGCACCGCCCAAGTCGCGTTCCTGCTCAATCCCTGCGACGTCGAGCAGGTCATGCACATCGCCACTTCTGGCGAAGTCATGCCGCAAAAGTCCACCGACTTCTACCCGAAGCTCTTGAGCGGCATCACGATGTATCGGCTCGACACCTGATTGTGGCGCAGGGCTGGGAGTTCATCCAGACGCTGCAAAACCTCGTAGAGTAGAGTGGTATCGACTGCGAGTTTCCAATGAGCGATCTCACCCGACGAGGCTTAATCCTGGGCGCCGCCACGGTCGGCGCGTACGGAATGTTGAAGGGCGTCACCCGCGTCCTGGGTTCCGCTTTCTGGCAGGACGATGTTTCGCCGGCGAGTCCCGGGCCGGTCACCATCATCCGGTTTGCCGACGATGGAACGCGCCTCAATGCCGAGAACGTCCCTCGAGTCATCAAGACCAAAGAAGAGTGGAAGAAGCAGCTATCACCGCTCGGTTACGATGTGACGCGCCGTGCAGGCACCGAATGGGCTTTCAGCGGTGCGCTCCACAATCAGCACGCGCCCGGATTGTATCGCTGCTTCGATTGCGACAACGCGCTGTTTGATTCCAGCGCGAAATTTGACTCAGGAACCGGCTGGCCGAGCTTCTGGCAGCCGATCGCGAAGGAAAATCTCTACGAGAAAGTGGACGCCTCGCTCGGCGTGATCCGCCGCGAAGTGCGGTGCACCCGGTGCGACGCGCACCTGGGTCACGTTTTTCCGGATGGTCCGCCGCCTACCGGCCTGCGCTACTGCATAAACTCCGTCGCGTTGCGTTTTCTGCCGCGCAAGGCGTAGCGCGCCAAGCTTGCTATTTCGTCGCTTCGTCCCAATCCTGTTCGCCGTGATGCATCAGGCGCGGCCGGTCTTCTTCGAGAATCCAGCGCTGCTTCACCAATTCGTCAAGCGCTCGCGCGTAGCGCTGTAAATATTCGTCGCGGCTCGCGTAGCGCTCGGCAATGGATTTGCGCGGATCATGGGTGCGTTCTCTGTCCGCGGCGGCCTTCGGAAACGGAATGTACGAAGCCTCGAACGCAACGCGCTCGCCGGGCGCTCCGATCGATGGATCGCGGAGATTCCAGCTCGTGTACGTCGCCAGCGGGACCGTGATGGCCGGCTGTCGCACTCCGTCGCGTTCGTTCCCGTCTTCATTGACCTGCGGCACCAGAACGGGGAATGCCTCGCCGACTTTCGGCGGCTGAATACTCAAAATCCCGTCGCGCCAGTTCGGACCGAAATCGAGACGCAGGCCATCGGTCGCCTCGTGAGGACGATTCGCTCCCGGGAGCGGGGGAAGCGCGTACTTTTCCAACGCGACCAGCGTGCCATCGGCGATCTTCGGGTAACTGCTCTCCGGCGGCGCCGTGCCGTTGCGCACCCAGGCGTCCATGTTGGCGATCATTGCGCGCCAGAAATAGCGAACCGGCAGCGGAGACTGCGGTTCCTGCCCCAGCAAGTCGTCCTTTCCCTTCGTGGGCGGGAACGGACCGGAAAAATGCTGAAGGCCGGTGAAATGATAGACGCGAACGCTGGGAGAGATGGCCACGTCTTGTTTGCCGTCTGCGCTGATGTGGATCAAGGCCGCCGCGCGCCCCCAATACTCGTAAGACGTATTGGAGAAAAATATTTTGGGAACGACTTTCTCGGCGGCCGCGCGATCTAGAAGGCCACCAGTTTCTCCAGTCAGCGGATCGGTTTCCGGCTGATCGGTGAACGGAAAGATATCGGTGGGAAAGAAGATCGACGAAGTGGGCTGCGCGTCGCGTGACGGTTGCGCGAACCGGTAGTTGAAATCGCCGCGACCCGCTCCCGCAACATGAGCGAGCACGCCGTCGAGAGCGATGCGCCCTTGCTCATCGGCGTTGAAGCCCTGATAGAGAAAATCGCGGAGGAAACGGCCGTTCTGCGAAATACCTTGGCCGTAGACGCGCACCGCGGGCGCAATTGGGTCGGCAGCATGCTTGGCGTACGAAGCGAAATCACGGATGACGGCGAAGCCGCCGCCGGCAACGACCGGATCGGCAACCACATAAACGTATTCGTAGATTTTGCCGGGCTGAAAGCCGCCTTTCAGGTAAATGTGACGGTCGCTTGGCGTGAGCTTGCCGTCCACGGTGTGGGCAAACTGCCATTCCGATCGCGGAATCGTCGTGCGCTTGGCGTTGCGCGAGTCGCGCACCGTCAGCATGTTTCGCGGATCGTCGGGTGCGGACACCGGATACTCGCTTCCGCCGATAGTTCCCAGGATCAGATGCCCGAGCGGAACTTCCGGCATCAAGCGTGAAGGCATTAGATCGCCGCGCAGCAGGCCGGTGATCGTTTTTCCGTTGTCCTTCGCGATCGGCGCAGAGAGATGAAGTGCGCCATCGCCGGCCGCGTCCCACTGCCAGCCCACGCTTACGATCGTGAAGCCGCTGCGCAGCAGCCAGCTATCGCCCGCGTCACCGGACAAGTCCCAATCGCCGCCATCGACGAGCCCTGTGATGCGTGGCTTTCCGCGGTTCGGCACTTCCAGAATCATTGAGCCGTTGCCCTTGGTCGCATCTTTCGGACGAATCGCGACGAACTCGGCCGAAAACTCTACTTCGCCGTTCTTCAAATTAACCGCCTTGTCGAGATCGACGATGCGGCGATTGTGTGGGTTGGCGACTGGGAGAAGGAAATAGATGCGGCCGCTGATCCGCTCATAGCAACCGGCGGTGCCGAACGTCTTGCCGTTCAGGGCGTCCACGCGAGACGTAACTTCGACTCGGGAGACGCGGGCCTCGAGCGACGCACAAACAAGCAGACAGACCAGCAACAACAACGACTCGCGAGGAAATTTCATACGCGGCAGAATAGCACGCTGTGTGCGGTGCGCTTATTGATGGATTTCGGCGAGCAAATCTTCCTCGTCGTTAATGGTTACGCGATCGATTTTCATGGGCAGGATAGCATCGAGCGCTTGGTCGTTTTTCGTAACGGCCACGGTGCCGAGGCGGGCGATCTTGTTCCCGGAGTGGGCGTAGATCGGCATGACGTCTTTCCAGTTCTCTGGAACGCCCCTGCGAGAGAATCGTCCCTGGATGTGGCTGTTTCCGTCGGGAGTCGACTCGACGGTGGCATGGAAGGTGTATTCGGGAAAGCCGGTGCCGTAGACGTACTCGTTGAAAAACCAATCCATTCTGCGATTGCCATCGAGGTCCATGCCTTGGGTCATGTGGCGTTCCACGATGGACTTGAAATCCTCGGTGGAGGCAGGCTGATTGTCGAAAGTCTTGCAGTAGTCGCGCATCATGTCCTTGAAGAGATGATCGACGTCAGGATTGCGTGGATCGGCCAACTGCGAGCGCAACATTTGTAAGACGAAGCCGCCCTTGGAATAGATGAGATCCTGATAGGAACGCCCGTCCGTTTCCGACGAAGCGATGCGCTGACCCATCCAGATCGGACCCAGGGCATCGATGGGATGGCCATGTGTGTCCCGAGTCCGCAGCAGCTCTTTTTCCTTGCGCCAGCGACTCAGATATTCCTTGCGATTCTCGCGATATTCCACGTAGAGATTGCCGGAAAACTCCGCAAAGCCCTCCGAAAGCCACTGGTCGTGATAGCTCTTCCAGCCGACGCGATGGCCCCACCATTGATGCGAGACCTCGTGCGCCCGGAAGAAATCGGTGACTTGAGTTTCATCGCGGATGCCAATCGCGTGACGCTGTGTCGGATCAAGGAAAGAGGCGGACCACAGATAGATCAATCCCGGCCAGCCCTGTCCGTAGGAGTAGCTGATGGGCATGCTTGTAACCGCGAGCTGTTTGTAGGGATACGGTCCGTAGAACGAATCGAACACTCGAATCATGTTGGCCGTTTCAGTGCCCATCGACTTGGCCATCGCGGCCGGAGACAAGTTGCCGACCGCGCCGGTGCCCAGGGCTTCGACATAGTGCTGGATGGACAACATCACGTCATCCGGTTCGTGATTGGCGAAGATTTCGACGCCCACCTCGTCGGCTTTGCCGTCGGAAACCTTGTAGTCGCCGTACGCGAATCCAGCGACCGCAATGGGGATGTCCATCCTCCAGGTGGTGAGGCGCGTGTTGCCGTCGACGGTCTCACTGGTTTTGCGTCCGGTGGCGACCAGTACCATGTTTTTCGGGCTGTGGAACGTGAGGTCGAAATCCGTGCGCGCGGAGAAACTGTTGGGGCGGTCCGGATACCAGCCGGAACTCTCGCAGAAGTAGTTCCCGCGACCGGCCTGTCGAATGGCGCGTTTTCCGCCGTAGCTGAAGTTCAGTGAGACCGGCGTGCCCGGTGTCAACGGAGCCGGAAGAACGACGGCGACGTAGTCCCCATAGGACTGGTAACGATCCTTGCCTTCGCGGGACTGAAAAAATGGCACTGCGGCGCCACTCGCGTCCTTGATCGATTCCACCCGGAGATTCGAATCCAAGCCGAAAACCAGCCCGCGCTGCCCGGCGACGCGTGGATCCAGCGTGAGTGCGTCGGTTGCGCGCAACTCCGCGCTCGAAGTCACGCCGGCGTCGATTTTGTGCGAGCGTATCGCGAAATCCTCCTTCGCGCGCGGATCCTTCCAGGCATCCGCGGCGGGCTTGTTGCCCGAAGGGAAGCTCATCCACACGTCGAAATGTCGTACCGCCACGACGTCAGCCCAGCGGCCGACCGAGAAGTCTTCGGGATCGAGCGCGTCCTGGCGCAGCTCGACCCAGCCCTTGTCTTTGGTGCGGAGATCCGCCAGGAAAAAAGACGTTCGAGTGCGATCCTCGGAGAGCACAGCCTGGAACAAGCGAGGGAGCGCGGCTTCGCCGAGGTCTTCGCGGTCGCGCTGGCGCTTGGTGTAGAGGTCATCGGTCGCGGTCACGTTGGTTTGCCATTTCACTTGTTTGGCAATTTCGTCGAGCAGGGTATCGGTGGAGGAAAAGGTCGCCTCGGTGAAGGGCATGTCTATTTTCGGCTGTTTGGTGAAAAGCTGAAGCTGCTGCGCCTCGATGCCGTTGGGAGGATCGACCTCCAGGCGGCCATTGCCGTGGAAGACGGCACCGAATGCAATTTCATTTACGGGCTGCGTAAACTGGATCGTTCCGTCAATCAGCGTGATGCGCGCCCGGTCCCGCGTGATGACCACATTTTCCGCTCGTGCGTGTCTGGATGAATCCATCGCGCCGGCCAATAACGCATTCCACACAGCATTGGCGGCTGTCCGGGCGGTCGGGGCTTGGGTGGCCACCGGCAGGCAGGCGAGTAGGGACACAATCGTGCCGCACAGGAATGGACAACGCATCGACCCGGCTCCTTAACTCTGCGGAAACCTACTAGGGCGTAGCGCCGCGGACAAGTACCTATTGCGATACATTGTGCCTCTCCCGCGCCTTGCCGAACCCCTGGGTCGAACGGACCGAAGCAGACTTGATTTGAGGTAGTCTAGGCAGCGGTGTTACCCGTTCATCTAGTTGACGAAGTGCGGGAAAAGAAGCGCGCAGCTCTGCTCAGCGTAGCTTCGGCATTGGTGCTGGTGTCGCTCAAGGCGTTTTTGGTCATTCGCACGGCCAGCTTGGGCGTTTTGTCGGAGGCACTGCATTCGGGTCTCGATTTAATCGCTGCGATCATTACCTTTCTCTCGGTGCGCGTCTCGGATCAGCCCGCGGACGAGCGTCACCCCTACGGTCACGGCAAGTTTGAGAATTTCTCTGCGTTCGTCGAAACCGGATTGCTGCTGCTGACCGCTCTCTACATTATTTACGAGGCTTTCGATCGGCTCTTTTTTCATTCCGTTCACATCGCTCCGAGCGTGACCGCGATTCTGGTCCTGCTCGCGGCCCTCGGCGTCGACCTCACCCGCGCTCGTGCGCTCTCCCATACCGCAAAGAAATACGCCAGCGAAGCGCTGGAAGCCGACGCTTTGCATTTCTCCACCGATGTCTGGAGCACGGTCGTCGTGATCGCCGGCATCGGGCTGGTGTGGCTCGGCGAGACCTTGCGCGTGCCCTGGCTGATTTATGCCGACGCTTTGGCCGGTCTTGCCGTTGCCGCCGTGATCCTGTGGGTCGGATCACGGCTCGGCCGCCGCACGCTGGATGCGTTGCTCGATGTCGCCCCGCAAGGACTCCAGCAGGAGATCGCCAAGGCCGTAGCCCGCATGGACGGCGTGCTCGACGTGGACCGCGTCCGCGTTCGTCGCGCGGGCAATCGACACTTTGTCGACGCCACGGTCAGTGTCGCGCGCACTGCCAGTCTCGAACAGGTGCATGCGCTGAGCGATGCCATTGAGAAACGTATCGGCGAAATCGTCCCCGCCGACGTGATGGTGCACGCGGAACCTCGCGCGCCGCAGGGCGAGCACCTGTTTGAAGCCATTCGCGCGGTAGCCCAGCGCATGGGTTTGGCCATTCACGACTTAAGCGCGCTGCAGCAGCAAAACAAGCTCTTCGTCGAGCTGCATCTCGAAGTGGACGAGAACCTCAGCCTCAGCGATGCCCATCGCCAGGCCACCGACCTCGAAGACGGCATCCGCGAGCTGCGCGACGGGCCGATCGAAGTCAACATTCATATTGAACCGCTCGGGCGGCACATTGCTACTCCGGATGCCGACGGCGGCGAGATGAAACAGCTTTCGCGGGCGATCGAGCAATTTCTAAATAGCCTTCCTGCCGAATACGACGAGCTGGTCAGCTGTCACGATGTGCGCGTACGTCAGGTCGAACATCGCATCCTGGCGTCCTGCCATTGCACAATGAAAGGCGACTTGCCAATCACACAGATCCACGATGTGACCGCCGCCCTGGAGGACCGCGTCAAGGAACGCTTTCCGCAGGTCCATCGCGTGACGATCCACCCCGAGCCGCGCGAGGACTAAGCGCCGGCACTCGGAATCGCCTCACTCGATCGCCCAAAGACTTGCGCGGCAAGAGCGATCAGTGCCGGAAAGCAAACCAACACATAGCGCGGCTCAGGCGTCTCTAGCGTAGTCAGAAACGCCGTGCGCAGCACCATGAATGCCACGATCACCGCGACCGCCGGGTGCACCGCCGAACTCCGCCGCCACAAACGCAACGCGCCCCACATCCCCAACCCAACGTAAGCGATATTCAGCAGAAACAGTCCGACGGTCACCGACTGATCGATCTTGTCGTCCCGCCAGGACTGCACCAGGGGAAACACGGTGCCCGAAACTGGAATCAATTCGATCCGCGGCGTGAACCACATGGTGATGCCGCGCGCCACAGGCAGCCACACGTAGGTCCGAAGTGGATGCCGCGCCGTGCGTTCCCGTGCCAATTGGGCGAAGGCCGCATCTTCGGCTGGAGTCAGCGTCAAGTCGTTGTTGTACGGCTCCAGAATCGCTGCGACGCGCGCCCTTTCTTCCGGCGTGTCGAACGCGCGCTCCGGAATGTCGGCGACGGTGATCGTTTCGTCGTTCAGCTTCCACGGCACGAGGTATACATCGCGAAAGCGATACAGCCAGGTTTTCTCCCAGCTCATGAAGCCATAGGGCACAAGTTCTCCGGGGAGGTTTGAGTTCTTCGGCGCCAGTGGCTGAAATTCGTACAAGGTCAGCGCATTCCGCATGGTCCAGGGAATCAACGGAATCGCGCAAACCACGGTCATGCCAATCACGGTCAGAAGCCAGCGCTTCGTTTCGTGCTGCGAAATCAAGACCACTCCCAGAACGATCCAGCACGCAATCAGAAGCAGCGGCGCTTCCGGACGGAACAACGTGCCTGCGCCAACCAGCAACGCCCCCGCGGTAGTAACCCAACGGTAGTCGTTCACCCATCGCCAGCTCTTCTTCACGAACAGCCAGCCGTTGTTCCGTACTCGCCCGGTCTGCAAACACACGGGCAGCAGCGCCGCCGTCGTGAACAGCATCGCGAACACTTCGGTCAGCGTTACTGCTGCATAGTTCGCCGTAAACGGACATAAAGCGGCCAGCCAGATCGCCGCAATGTAAACTCGCTGCCAAGCGCTTCGCTCGCTGACCATCAACTGCAGGACCGCTGCGAGCGTCGCGACCAGCGCGCAGGAGAAAAGATCGATGACTGCCTGCGTGATCATCACCCAATGTCGCGCCTCTTCGCCGATGCGCCCGGTGATTGCATACACGATCGCCAGAAACGCCGGGTATCCCGGCATACGCAGGTCAACCGGCGTGATCTTGCCGTAGACCTCCATTGCGTATGCGTGATGCTGCAGCCAGTTCGCTGCCATCTGCTCGTACAGAACGGTATCGCCCGAATTGGCCGGATAGTTCAGGACAAAGAAAAGCCGCAGGCAGAGTCCTGCGGCCAGAGCGGCAACGGTGTGCGAGAAAATTCGCTTCATCAGCGAGCCGCATCTTACAATAGAGCAGACGGATTCAGGCAGGCGGAACTCACACCAACCCTCGACGTTCGCGCCGTTCCTGCGCCGCCAGGTTCAACTGCCTAAATGAAAGAACGTGGACCAATTTTCTACGACGCGGAGCGCGTGCGCTGGCGCCGGACTCGCCGTGTGCTGGAAATTTCCGGCGCTCTTCTGACGCTATTGCTCGCGTATTTCTTCGTCAACATCGCGGCCAGCGTCGAGCTCCCGGCCGGCTTGCTGCCGGACACTCGGCCCATTTATCGCGCACTCAAGATCAAGCAAACTCCAAAAACTCCACCGAACCGCGAAGGTCGTCGCCGCCGGGTCGCCAACCTCGGAAAAGTTCCCGCCAGCTACGACCCCCTGCGCGCGGCGTTCTACGTGAGCTGGGACGCGAACAGCCTCGCGTCGCTCAAGCGCCATTACAAAGACCTCGACGTCTTAATCCCCGAGCAGTTGCACGCGGTCACGCCCGATGGCGCGCTGACGATCGTCGACTACGAACGCTACCAAACGGTGAAAGCGAGTCCCACGGAAGCGATCGCACTTCTAAAGGACGACAAGCTCCATCGTTGGATGAAGTCCACCAACGTCGAACTGCCCATCATGGCGCAGCTCAACAACTACGACGGCAGTGCCTGGCGCGTCAAAGAAGTCGCGCAGATGCTTGCCGACGAGGATGCCCGCCGCAATCTGATCGAAGACGTGGTCGAGTATGCCGTGCAGTCGCATCAAGCCGGAATCGTCGTGGATTTCGAGGGCATTCCGGAAAAGAGCCAACCGCATTTCCGCAAATTCGCCGAGGAACTGGCGCCCGCACTCCACGCGGTCGGATTGAAGATGATGATGCAGTTGCCGGCCCGCGACGATTCCTACGACTACAAGTTCTTCGGCAAGGAATGCGATGCCATTGTGCTGATGAACACCGATCAACACTGGGTGTCATCCCCGCCTGGACCCGTGGCTGCCCAGGATTGGTTCGTCGAGAATCTGCAACAGGTCCTCGCCGTCGTCCCGGCGCAGAAAATCGTCGTTGGCATCGCCAACTTCGCTTACGACTGGCCGCAGATCGACAAGAAAAAATGGGGCTCGGCCACCGAGTTCAGCGTGCAAGAAGCCCTGCTGCATGCTTATGAGTCGGAAACCGAGATCGAATTCGACGATACCTCTCTAAATCCCCACTACTCCTACGTCGACGAAAACAATCGCGTGCACCAGGTGTGGATGCTGGACGCCATCACCGCCTACAACCAGCTCCGCGCCAGCGAGCGCCTCGGTGTCCAGGGCACCGCGCTGTGGCGGCTCGGCCATACGGATACTTCCGTTTGGCGCATTTGGGATGCCACGCGGCCCGATGACGCCAAACGCCAGCAGCTCACCGATATCGCGCCCGGCCCCGATCTCATTCTCGAAGGCAATGGCGACGTCTGGCGCTTCATCGACACGCCCAAGCGCGGTAAGCGCACCTTTAGCTACGACGCCGACACGGACCTGTTCACAGACGAAAGCTACGATGCATATCCCCTTTCGTATGACATCGACCAGATCGGCGCCGCCAAGAAAAAAATCGCCATCACCTTCGACGACGGCCCCGATCCGCGCTGGACGCCAAGCATTCTCGACATCCTCAAAGAGAAGAACGTCCCCGCCACTTTCTTCGTGATTGGCGTCGACGCCAGCCAGGCTCCCGAACTGCTGAAGCGCGCCTATGTCGAAGGCCACGACATCGGCAATCACACCTATACCCATCCGAACTTCGACGAAATCTCGAAAACGCAGATTCGCTGGGAGCTCAACCTCACGCAGCGCTTGATCGAAAGCATCATTGGCGTGAAGTCCATTCTGTTCCGCCCGCCGTTTGGCATCGATCATCAGCCCGAATATTCAGAAGAAGTTGCTCAGCTTCCAGTTGCGCAGGACATGGGCTATCTCATCGTCGGACAAAAAATCGATCCGCACGACTGGCAACTGCATGACGGAAAGCAGATGCCTGCCAAAGATCTGGTCGAAGCGGTGATGCGCCAGGCCGACGACGGCAACATTATCCTTTTCCACGACGGCGGTGGCGATCGCACGCAAACCGTCGCTGCGCTTCCGGAAGTCATCGACAAGTTGCGCGCCCAGGGCTATCAATTTGTTTCCGTGCCCGACTTGATCGGAAAAACGCGCGCCGACGTGATGATGCCTTTGTCCGCGACCGAGCGCCTTGAAGCGCGCGCCGATGGCTTCATCTTCGGTATCTATCACTGGTTCCGGCTGAGCATCGCCACGATCTTCGTCCTTGGCATTGTCCTGGTCAGCGGTCGCGCTCTGGTTATCGGAATCCTCGCGCTGATCGAAAAACTTCGCCCGGAACACGCCGTGATGCCCGATCCGCCGCCGCAAGTGACTGTTCTAATCCCGGCGCACAACGAACAAAGCGTCATCGTGCAGACGGTTTCCTCTGTTCTCGCGTCCGACTACCCCCATATGCACGTCATCGTGATCGATGACGGTTCGACCGACGATACCGGTACGCTGCTCGACGCTCACTTTGGCCACGAGTCTCGCGTCCGTATCATTCACCAGGTCAATCGCGGCAAATCCGCCGCCCTAAATCACGCGATGGCCCAGGCCGAGACCGAAATCCTCGTCACCATCGATGCCGATACGGAAATCGAGCCCGACGCCATCAGCAAGCTTATGCGCCATTTCTCTGATCCCCAGCTAGGCGCCGTTGCCGGCAACGTCAAGGTTGGCAATCGCTCGCGCTGGCTCACCCGGTGGCAGGCGCTCGAGTACATCACTAGCCAGAACATGGAAAAGCGCGCTTTCGATCTTCTCAACTGCATCACCGTCGTTCCCGGTGCGCTCGGCGCGTGGCGCAAGAAGGCAATCGAAGCCGCCGGTGGAATCACCGCCGACACGGTTGCTGAAGATGCCGATCTCACCATCGCCATCCGCCGCCTCGGCTGGCGCATCGGCTACGACGAAGAAGCTATCGCCTGGACCGAAGCTCCCGAAACCGCGGGCGCGCTTATCCGCCAGCGCTTCCGGTGGACTTTCGGCACGCTGCAATCTTTCTGGAAGCACAGCGACACACTGTTCCGCCCGAAGTACGGCACTCTCGGCTGGGTCGCTCTGCCGAACATCTTTGTTTTTCAGCTCGCGCTGCCGTTGATCTCTCCGATCATCGATCTGATGTTCTTCGGTTCGCTGGTTCTGTGGGCACTTGGCCAGAAGGTTGCGCACCTTCCGCAGATCTGGACCACCGCCGACGTTCAGCGATCCGTATTCTTCTTTCTCGGCTTTCTGCTGATCGATGTCCTGACGTGCGCGGTCGCCTTCGCGCTCGAGCGCAAGGAAGATTGGACGCTGCTGATCCCGGTCTTGCTTCAGCGCTTCTACTACCGCCAGTTGATGTACGTCGTGCTGTTCCGTTCGGTGAAGGAAGCTGTTAGCGGCCGCCCGGTTGGCTGGCGAGGCGTCGAGCCGGAAGCCCCGCGCAAAACCGTCACCGCGTAGAAGCCATGGTTCCACACCATGGTCATCCCGAATCCCCGCGCCTTTGGCGGGTGAGGGATCTGCGTCTGGCTTTTTGGTCGACCCATCGAGAGGATCTCAACCGAACCAGGCACCTTCAAGTCTCCTTCCTGCGCACGCTCGCTTGACACTGTCCAGGTCGCGCCGGAAGATAGCGCATCGCACGCAACGTCCTGCCGCCTCCCGGCAACGTCTGCAGGACATTCACATCGACGAAACGAGGACGCGTCCCCCACGTGATTACCAGAAGACGTTTTCTACACAACAGCACCGTCGCGCTCGCCGTCGCAAGTGTCCATCCCTCGCTCAGGGCACCGGCGCTCAAAACGAACTCCGCCGAGGGATCGGCGTCGCCGGAGGTTCCCGTGCTGATTGGCGTCGACTACTACCCGGATCAGACGCCTGAATCGCTCTGGGAAGAAGACGCGCGCAAGATCGCCGAAGTCGGCTTCACAAACGTCCGCGTGGCAGAATTTGCGTGGGTTCTGATGGAGCCGTCCGAAGGGAAATTCGATTTCGCGTGGCTCCGTCGTTCGGTCCAAGCGCTTCAGAAGCATGGCCTTCAGGTGATTCTCGGCACTCCCTCGGCCGCGCCTCCGCCGTGGCTCACTGCGAAATATCCGGAAGTTCTGATGGTCAACGATCAAGGCATGACCGTGCAGCCGGGAGGCCGCCGTTTCACCTGCCCCACCAACAAAGCGTATCGCCGGCTTTGTCTCGCGATCGCCACCGAAATGGCGCGCGCCTTCGCCGATACTCCCGGCATCATCGGCTGGCAAATCGACAACGAATTCACGCTGCAGAAGTGGGGACGCTGCTATTGCAAATCCTGCCGTACCGGATTTCAGGAATGGCTCCTTGAAAAGTATGGCAACCTCGACAAACTGAATCGTGAATGGGGCACGTCGTTCTGGAGCCAGGTCTACACGGAATTCAGCCAGATCCTTGTGCCGTTGCCTTCCAACGCGGATCCGAATCCCGGCCTCGCTCTCGACTACGACCGCTATCAATCCTTCGCTAACGTTTCCTTCATGAACGAGCAGCTCCAGATGCTGCGCAAGACCTGCCCGAAGCATTTCGTCACGACGAACAACGTTGGCCCCGTGGACACCATCAAGCTGCGCGATCTGTTCCACGATCTCGACTTCGCCTCGCACGACAACTATCCCGGCTTTTTCCAGATCGTCGCCCCCGATCTGATATCGGCCGACGGGGTGATTACTTTTGCCGCGATGGGCCACGACTTCATGCGCTCGCTCAAGAACAAACCGTTCGTGGTCATGGAAGAACAGAGCGGCAAGGCTGGTCAGCCGTTCTTCTCGCCGCAACCTTACAAGGGCCAGGTTCGCCTTTGGAGCTACCAGGCCGTCGCTCACGGCGCCATGGGCATCAACTACTTCCGGTGGGACACCGCAAATTTCGGTGCTGAAGAATACTGGCACGGCATGCTCGCGCACGATCGTTCCAAGAGTCCCGCCTTCGACGAAATCGCGCAAACCGCCCGCGAGCTGAAGAAACTCGGGCCCGACCTTCTCAACTCGTCCTATCCGGCCGACATCGCTCTCTGCTTTGACTCCGAATCCGACTGGGCGCTCGCCATCCAGCCCGGCCAGAACAAGCTCACCTATCTGACGCAGGTCATGACTT
>Ga0307471_100001052_pt1 | contig 14800 bp, 9 predicted proteins | sample atmos_gasesAM3C__2_FD_204566 | JGI IMG/M metagenome (GOLD analysis project Ga0307471, IMG submission 204566) | Hardwood forest soil microbial communities from Morgan-Monroe State Forest, Indiana, United States - atmos_gasesAM3C_515 | ecosystem: Environmental > Terrestrial > Soil > Temperate... | reverse complement strand
CGACGAATTGCCGCCGGAAGTAATTGCGCTCGAGGGTTTCAGCGAGATCCTTTCAAACTACTATCAGGAACAGAAAATCGGGCAACTGTGGCGGCAAGTGCAACCGATTTATAGCCGCGAAGTCGAGCGGCTGCACGATCCCGTGTCGCAAATTGTGTTTGTCGTCTCGGGATATTTGCGTGAAATCCTCGATCCGTCCGGACCGCGAACATTTGCTATTGTCGTTGAGCCCTTGGTCGGGCGCATCACCAACGTAAGAAATTTCGGGGATCACTATGCGCTGGTGTTGAGCGGAGGAGAAGAAATACCGACGGACGTTGTGCGACACGCCTTTCTGCACTTCCTGCTGGACCAGCTGCCGCTAATGTATCCCCACGTGACTGCCGTGAAACGCCCGATATTTGAGAAAGCCGCCACAGCCCCGCGCCTTGCCCCGGAGCTGAAGGACGATTACGCTTCCTACTTTGCGGAATGCACGGTTCGCGCCGTGGAGTTGAAACTCAAGCGTATTTCTCCGGGAGAACGGGAAGCGGCTATGAGCCGGTATGACGAAGACGGTTACGTGCTGGTGAGGCCGCTATTCGGTGCGTTGCCCAAATTCGAAAATTCCGAACCCTCCATGAAGCTCTTTTTTCAGGATTTGGTGCGCTCCATCGATATCGGAGCTGAGTCGAAGCGTCTAGCTGCGGTGAAATTTGCGCCCGCCGATACGGCCAAGGTGCAGGACGAAACGGCAAGCGAAGAGCTGGCCCGCCGGAGGCGCGCGGCGCCAACAACGGTTCCTAATGATGCCGAAGTCATCGCTGCCCTGACCGAAGGGGAACGACGCCTCGCGGAAAAAAATGCGCGAGCGGCGGAAGCATCGTTTCAGAAAGTCCTGACCAAGTATCCGGATCAGGCCCGGGCGTGGTTCGGAATTGGAGTGGTGGCGATGCTGGATCACGATGCGCCAAGAGCCAAGCAGGTATTTGGACGGCTGACCGTCGGCGAGCACGCCGCGAATCAGGACCCAATGGTGCTGGCGTGGTCGCACGTTTATCTGGCGCGAATTTATGATGATGAGGGCAACCCGCAAGTTGTGAAGGCGGAGTATGAATCCGCGCTGGCTGTGGAAGGCGCGCCGGAACAAGCAAAGCAGGCCGCACAAAAGGGGCTCGCGGCATTTACAGGGGACAAAACCACCGCCCGACCGTGACAGAAGTCCCTTTTGCCGGCCAAGATTGGCTGAGAAGCCGAGGTGGCTCGTTCACGAAGACAGAGTGAAGGAAAGAAGAACGAAGGAGGACAAGAGCATGAGAAAAAAGAGGAATATTTCTTTGGGAGTAGCAACCGTTGCAGCATTGCTGGTCTGCGCGTATGGATTCGCACTCGCGCAGGCTTCGCAATATGGCCAAGGAGGCCAGAGCCAGCCTCCGGCACAGCAGGCTGACAAGCCGAAGACTCCGGAAGTTACGCCACTGACGCTGGACGTCGCGCCACCAGTGAGCGCGGAGGAAGATGCCGCGTACAAGGCCTTTCAAGTCATTAACGTGAATGACGCCGCCAAGAAGGTTGAGGCCGGCGAGGCCTTTCTTCTGAAATATCCCGACACCCGCTACAAGTCTCCTGTGTACGGCGCTTTGGCATATGCCTACTTGCAGGCTGGAAACACCCAGAAAATGCAGGAGTATGGCGAGAAGGAAATCGCGATCGTGCCGAACGATGTCTCTACTTTGGCGCTGCTCGGGCAGACGCTGCCTCGGACCTTGCACGGGAGTCCGACTTCGCCCGAAGCAATGCAGGTGCTTGCCAAAGCGGAAAAATATTCCAAACAAGCCATTGAAATTACGCCGACACTTCCCAAGCCTGAGAATCTGACCGATGAAGGCTTTGCCTCCGCCAAGAATCAGACGCTGGCGATGGCCCACAGCGGGTTGGGATTAGTCTTTGTGCGGCAGGGAAAGAATGCAGAAGCGATTCCGGAACTTGAGCAGGCGATAAAGATCGATCCCAATCCGGATCCTGTGAATTACTACTTGTTGGGAATGGCGAACAAGATCACGACGCACTTTGATGATGCGATCACGGCCTTCAACAAGTGTGCGGCCATGACGGGACCCATGCAAGGGGCCTGCAAGTCGCAGGCGGAAGATGCGAAGAAGCTTAGCACGACGCAACTAAGCGCACCAAAGTAAGTCAAGCCGCCGGGGTGGCTGAATTATGCCAGAGACCATCCGAATCGCGGACGAAGTGTTCGAAGAGCGCCTGGGATACAAGTTTTCAGCAAGAGAACTCCTCGAAAGGGCGCTGACCCACAGTTCGGCAGTTCCCGAATTGCGGTCAACGGGCGCAGACGAGGCTGTTTCCGCCTTGCTCCCCAGGGACAACGAGCGTCTGGAGTTTCTTGGCGATGCTGTCCTCGAGTTGCTTACGAGCGAGCATCTCCTGGTGGCTTTTCCGGAATGGAGCGAGGGGCAGCTTTCCAAGAGCCGCGCACGGATTGTAAATGCAGGATCCCTGGAGGCGGCTGCGCGGCGGCTGCGCCTGGGAGAGCACTTGAGGCTGGGGCGCGGGGAAGAAAAGTCCGGCGGGCGGGAGAAGCAGACGCTTCTGGCTGACGCATTTGAAGCCGTCGTGGCTGCGGTTTATCTGGATGGCGGACTGGGTGCCGCACGCGAGGTCTTGCAACGGGTCCTCTTCGAGCAGGCGCTTGAGGAGCGTGGTGAGCGCATTTCGGAGTCCGACCGCAAGTCCGCTTTGCAGGAACTCTTGCAGGGGCGGGGACGAGCGCCGGCAGAATATCGCGTGGCTGGAGAGAGCGGCCCGGATCACCAAAAGGTTTTCCAAATCGAAGTTTGGATTGACGGGGAGCGCATGGCGACGGGCGAAGGCAGCACAAAAAAAGAGGCCGAGCAACGTGCGGCACGGAGTGCTTTGGAGCAACTGGAACGCGCGGAAGCGGAAGGCTGAAGAGGCATGTCAGAAGAGATAATCACGGAAACGGAAGAACTGGCGCCGGAAGCCAAACAGGAGCACCGCGAGGACCAGACCACGATTTCCGAATACCTGGAGTCGCTTCTGGTGACGGTGATTCTGGCGCTGTTCGGCACAAGCTTCATTGTGCAGGCCTTCAAAATTCCGTCAGCTTCGATGGAGGGAACGCTGCTCATCGGCGATCACTTGCTGGTGAACAAATTCATTTTCGGCGGGACTGGAGCCTGGTACGAAAAAGTACTCCCCTACCGCCAACTGCAACGCGGCGACATCATTGTCTTCAGGTATCCTTACGCCGACCACCAGCATTTCGTGAAGCGGGTCATCGGCCTGCCGGGCGACCGCCTCAAGGTTGTTGACGGAGACGTTTATATCAACGGCAAGCGCTTGAATGAGCCCTACGCAGTCCACGACTCGTCTGTATTTGCCGACCCGTTCAACTATTCTTTTCCTCCTACGCGCGGACAGATGATGTCTCCGAATGCCATCCCCGAATGGAAACCGGAGATTCGCAAACATGTTCAGGGCGATGAGATTGTCGTTCCACCGGGAAAGTATTTTGCGATGGGCGACAATCGTGATCACAGCCAGGACAGCCGTTACTGGGGATTCGTGGACCGCGACGCCATTATGGGACGGCCTTTCCTCGTTTATTGGTCCGTGGACGCAAAGAGCAGCGACTACACCGGGGACAGCACCTTCTGGTCGCGCTTGTCCGGCGTTTTTCAGACGCTGGTCCACCTGCCCTCCCGAACCCGGTGGAGCCGGATGCTTCACACTGTTCACTAGGGTTCCAATCGAAGACAGAGGAAGCGAGTGCAAGCGGCCTGTTCGGCCGGTTCACGGCACAAGCTCGCCACTACCTTTTTCCGCATGACTCTGCGAAACTTCCGAGCGAGATGACCTACCTGCGAAAGTGGTGGAAACTAGCGCTGGCGATCGTGTGCGCAGTCATCGCCTTGCAGGCTGGCGTGTCTTTTATGGCGCGCACGCGCCGCGTGCATGCATACCTGGTGGCACATTTGGAAAGAGCGTTTGGACGGCGCGTGGACGTCGAAAGTTTCGATGCGCGGATTCTCCCCAGCCTGCGACTGGATGCCAGCGGCGTGACCGTTGGGGAGGACCCCTCATTCGGCCAGGAATACTTTCTTCGCGCCGAACAACTGAACGCTGGTCTGCGCTGGACGGGCCTGCTGCGGGGACATTTTGAATTTGGAACCATGTTGCTCAGCAAGCCGAGCTTGATTCTGGTACGAAATTCGGAAGGCCGCTGGAATCTGGAGAGGTGGCTGCCGCCGGCAAAGGTCAATCCTATTCAAAACGCGCGTGTCTATGGGCCGCCGTCGCCCGTCGCGCCGGTCAATCGCCTCGAGAAAATCGAGTTCGACGACGGGCGAATTAATTTTAAGACCGGTGATGACAAACTGCCCTTTGCGTTCACGAATGTTTCGGGCAGTGTCGAGCAGGTCTCGCTTGGGCGCTGGCAATTGCAGTTGGAGGCCCAGCCGTGGCGCAGTGGCGTCTCGCTGCAATCGGCGGGAACAATCCGGGTGCTTGGAGACGTAGCCGGGACTTCAGCGCGCTTGCAGCCCGCGCAAATCACCCTGCACTGGAGCGAGGCATCGCTCGCGGACGTCTTCCGCCTCTTCCGCGGGCAAGACTACGGCGTACGAGGCGTGTTTGCATTGGACGCCAACGCTAAGAGCGCGACGTCTATAGAGGATGCACCAGGGGACTGGACATTTTCTGCTTCCGCACACATCGCGCAGGTCCATCGCTGGGACTTGACAGAGCGCAGTGATAACCCGCGCTTGAACGTGAACTTGAAGGGACGTTGGAATGTGGGCGCGAGGAACTTGGTCGCGGAAGAAATCACCGTGGAGGGTCCGCGGTCGAATCTCCGCGGAATGTTCAGTCTCGCGGACGGAAGCACTTCATCGATGGAATTGCGGGTCGATTCCATGGGGATTCAAGCGTCGGACCTGTTGGCCTGCTACCGCGCGTTTCATCCGGATGTGGCGGAAGGCGTGTCGGCGGAGCAGTATTTTACCGGTGGGATGAACCTGCGCGGGTGGCCCCTAGCGCTGCAATCAGCGGCCCTTTCAAGCAGCGGCGGAATCGTGAAAGTGCCGGGTTTCACGGACCTAATACGGATCGGTCCGTTGACCGGAGGAAGCGAGCGGGGTGTGCTTGCGCTCGGTCCTGTTCGTGTCGCTCTCGGCGGCGAGCTTCGTGACGTCTTGGCCCCGAAGCGCCGCCGCGTCGCGCTGGCAATGGAAAACTCCGCGGACGTCACATTTGTGCACGACCTGAACACGCAGGTAGGAAGCATCAGCGTTGAAGGAAACTTCACTGAGGCGGAAGATTTTCTGAAGCTTTCTGCAGCCTTTGGCCACCAGTTGAATCACGGCTGGGAATTAAAGGGACAGGCGACTGCCGTCACGAAGTGGGAGTGGAAGAGGCCATGCGCCGGCCGCTGGAATGGCAGGATTGGTTTCAACAAGGCGAATCTGACCGTGGCGGGGCTAAACCAGCCGCTGAAAATATCCGAAAGCGCACTGGACTGGAACGACGGGCGGCGCATCGCGCGTGTGATGAGAGTCGAAGGGTTTGGCGGCACATGGACGGGAAATATCGAGGAGAGGTCCCAGACCGACGTGGACAACGGGCCGCAATGGAATTTTCATTTGCACACGGACCAATTAAAGGCCGCGGATCTCGATCGCTGGGTTGGCCCGAGAGCCCGCCCGAACTGGCTTCAACGGCTGCTGCCGACTCTCTTGGGAGGATCAGCCCCGAGCCTGCCGGCGAGCGAGCTCGTCCGCCGCGTGAATGCGGAAGGCGAGCTGGACATAGCACAATTGACAATCGAAAAACTGAAGCTGGAACAAGTTGTGGCCAAGGGTTCGCTCCATGATCTGCAACTCGACGTGCGCGAAGCTCAGGCACAATGGGCGGGCGGCAAAGTACGCGCAAAAATAAATGCGAAGTTTTTGCCACGGCCCGTCTATGAGATTGCCGCGGAATTGGACCGCGTCAATCTGGCGCAACTGCCGGGCGCAGGCCGAATCGCGGAGCGATTGGGCGGCGTGGCGTCGGGGATCTTGCAGGTGAAAACGGAAGGCGTCGGCCGCGACGAACTCTTGGGAAAGCTCACTGGCCGCGGCGAATTTCATTTGAACAACGTGGAGTTTCGCGGATGGGATGTGAACGCGAGCGTCGCCGACGGAGAGGCGCACGCCGGAATTTCGCGTTGGTCCACGGGAGAAGGCTCCTTAAGTTTGCAGGACAGCAGCATCCTGTTGGAGGACTTTCGCCTCGACAGCGGTAAACAAACCACGCTCGTCAATGGAACGCTCAGCTTCGGGCGGAACGCGGACTTGGCGATCGAAACGACGAGCCCGCGAAAAGGGAAAGATCGCCAGACCAGTGAGTCCGGAACGGGACGCGTACTCAAGATTTCAGGCCCCATCGATGGACCAAAAGTTTCCGTGGAAACTTTGGCCGTCCGGCAGCCTGCGGATTAACGGGGATGTTTCGAACACAAACTTATGGCAAACAAGGAGGAGGATTGCGGTCGATGAAACTCCATCTTACGTGCTGCGTGGCAAGCTTGATGCTCTGGTTGGCGCCTGCGCATGCGCAGATGCCTTTTTCGCTGGAACAAGTGACCAGCGCCCCGTTTCCATCAGAGCTCACCGCCGCGCCCTCCAAGGGACGCTTGGCATGGGTCTTCAATGCCCAGGGCCGGCGCAATCTCTGGGTTGCGGAGCCTGCCTCGGACGGAAGTTACAAAGCGAGGCAAGCTACTTCCTATTTGAGTGACGATGGGAAAGACCTTGGCCAGGTCAGTTGGACGCCGGACGGGGCAACGGTTGTTTTCACTCGTGGGGGCGACCTCGAATTCCTCGACCGACCTTATCCAAACCCTGAGAGTTCCCCGCAAGGCGTTGAGCAGGGCGTTTGGGCGCTCTCGCTTGATACTCGCGAACCAAAACTCCTGGGAGAAGGCCACTCGCCGTCCGTTTCCCCGAAGGGAGAGCGCGTCGCCTATCTTTTCAAGGGCCAGGTTTGGCTTGCGAAGTTGAGTGGCGGCAAGCCCGAACAGTTGATTCACGCGAACGGGGAATCCAACTCTCTGCGCTGGTCCCCTGACGGCTCAAAGCTCGCTTTCGCCAGCCGCCGTGGCGATCACGGTTTTATCGGTGTGTACGACCTTGCCGCCAAATCTCTTGTCTACCTCGATCCGAGCGTGGACAGTGATCACGAGCCGGCCTGGTCCCCCGACAGCCGGCGTGTTGCTTTCGTTCGAATTCCTGCTTCAAAAGGCCGCTTGCCATTTAGTCCTCGCCGTGAAGGACAACCGTGGTCGATTCGGATTAGTGATGTCTCCACTGGCCAGACCCGCGAAATCTGGCGCGCTGAATCCGGCCGCGGCAGCGTCTTTCACGATATTGTGGCCGACAATCAACTCCTGTGGAGTGCCGGCGACCAGATCGTTTTCCCCTGGGAACACGACGGTTGGTTGCATCTCTACGCCGTTCCGGCAAACGGTGGAACCGCCAAGCGCCTCACATCTGGAAATTTTGAAGTCGAATACGTCGCGATGAGTCCTAACCGCGCGGAGATAGTCTTCTCCTCTAATCAGGACGACATTGACCGCCGGCACGTCTGGAGAGTTTCGCCAACTGGCGATCGTCCCACCGCCGTCACCAGCGGCGCGGGCATCGAGACTGCTCCCGTGGTCGCCAGCGATAATCGTACGGTTCTCATCCTCCGTTCGGAAGCGCAGACTCCACTGCGTCCCGCTGTCCTTTCCGCCAAGGGGGAACTTCGCGACCTCGCCCCGGATTCTTTGCCTTCGGATTTTCCCGCGCGCTCCCTGGCCACGCCGCAGCAGGTGATTCTTTCCTCCGCCGACGGCATGCCCCTTCACGCCCAGCTCTTCTTGCCCGCAAATGCCACTGGTGGCGCCAGCCATCCCGCAATTGTTTTCTTGCACGGCGGGTCGCGCCGGCAGATGCTGCTCGGTTGGCACTACATGTTCTACTACAGCAATGCGTACGCCATGAATCAGTATCTTGCCAGCCGCGGCTACATCGTGCTCTCCGTGAACTATCGCAGCGGCATCGGTTATGGCCTCGACTTCCGCGAAGCCCTCAACTACGGCGCAATGGGTGCGAGCGAATTCAATGACGTCCTTGGCGCAGGCATCTATCTTCGCACGCGCGCCGACGTGGATCCCCGCCGCGTCGGCCTCTGGGGCGGCAGCTACGGCGGCTATCTCACCGCGCTGGGGCTTGCTCGCGCTTCGGATATGTTCGCCGCCGGAGTTGACATCCACGGCGTTCACGACTGGAACACGGAGATTCCTAATTTTCTCCCCTCCTACAAACCCGGCGAGCGCGCCGATGCCGCTCGTCTTGCCTGGGAGTCTTCCCCTCTCTCCTCCATCAGTACGTGGCGATCGCCCGTGCTTTTGATTCAAGGGGACGATGACCGCAACGTACCGTTTTCGCAAATGGTGGACCTTGCTGAGGCTCTCCGCAAACAGGGTGTCTCCTTCGAGCAGTTGGTCTTTCCTGACGAAATCCATGATTTTCTGTTGCGCAAGAATTGGCTGGCGGCGTATCACGCAGCCAGCGATTTTTTCGATCGGCACTTTAGAATGCCCGGGAATTAAAAATCATCATTTGTTTCGACGATAGCACGGGGAGAAATCTCCAGAGGCTTGTGCAACACCAGCGAATGCAATGGCACGCAAACTATCAGGTATTGTTCTGCTTTTGATTCTTCCCGCAGCCACGCTCTGTGCCGGAGACAAACGCTTCAATTTCCTCCCCCAATTACAGTCCGGCCAAACGATTACGTACCTCGTCCGCTTTCAGAGCGACAAGAACGTCAAAACCGAAAGCAACGTTGTCACGCCTCTGACTCCGAACGCTGCCCAAGTCGACGCTCACGGCTTGCTACGCATTGAAATCTTGGATGTTCAACAAACCGCCACGAGGGCGGCAATTCGCATGCGCGGCCAGTTTCTCACTCTGGACGCCGGCGTGTGGCTGAAGGCGCCCGATGAAAAAAAGCCCAACTGGGATAAGCAGCGCGTGGAGCCCAAGGACAAAAGCATCGATTTCACGATTTCTCCGGACGGCTCGGTGAAGGATGTGAAAGGCTTGGATTCTCTTTTTCCCGAACAGCAGCAGGCCTGGCAACAATGGGTGGCGCGCTTCGCGCTGGCATGGACGCTTCCTCCCAATGGAATGAAGCTCGGCGACAAGTGGAAATCCGATCAGGCGGAACAGGCGGGAACCCCCATCGCCGGATTAAATTGGGCGCGCGAGTCCACCTACGTCCGGGATGAGCCATGCCACGCGAGTCAGCTTTCGCTCACGGGAGATGTTTCTGCTTCCACCGATCCCCCTGACACCTGCGCTGTCCTGCTCACGACGGCAAAGTTGAAACAGAACTCGTCCTCGAAAGATACGACCCCTGAGGATTTCAAGCTCTACCAGCTGCGGACCATGGGAACGGCCAAAGGCGACGGCGAAATCATCACCTATGTTTCTCTGAAGACCGCACTCGTCGTCCGCGCCACGGAAGAGACCAGCCAGTTCATGGACGTCGTCGTCGCCAAAGCCGATGGTTCGAACGGTGTCCACTACAACGTGGACGCAAAGAGTCACTCCGAAGTACTGCTGATCACCGAAACGCCGCTGAATCGCCCCTGACTCGAAACTGCCGTTACTTATCCTCATCAGAAGCCGCAACTTGCCTGGGGGGAGTATAATAGAGGATTCGGCGGCAGCCGGCGACGCCGCAGGAGAGCCTTCCCATGAAATTCAAGTTGCATAGCAACTATCAGCCCCGCGGCGATCAGCCTGCCGCGATTGACCAGCTCTACTCCGGCGTGGAAGCCGGCGAGAAGCATCAGGTTCTCCTTGGCGTGACCGGGTCAGGTAAGACGTTCACCATGGCCAAGCTGATCGAGCAGGCCAATCGTCCCGCGCTGGTCCTGGCCCACAACAAAACTCTCGCTGCGCAGCTCTATCACGAATTCAAGGGCTTCTTTCCGGAGAACGCCGTAGAATATTTCGTCAGCTACTATGATTTTTATCAGCCGGAAGCCTACGTTCCCTCCGCGGACATCTACATCGACAAAGAGGCCACCATCAACGACGAGCTGGACAAGCTGCGCATGAGCGCCACGCGTTCCCTGTTCGAACGCCGCGACGTTGTCATCGTCGCCTCCGTCTCCTGCATCTACGGCCTGGGCTCGCCGGAAGCCTACTACGGCATGCTGGTCATGCTGGAAAAAGGCCACCGGACCTCGCGCGAAGCGCTGCTGCGCCGGTTCGTCGATATTCAGTACGACCGCAGCGAGGACTTGCGCCGCGGCAGCTTCCGCGTCCGTGGTGACATGATCGAGATCTATCCCACCTACGAGGATCAAGCCTACCGCATCGAGATGTGGGGCGATCAGATCGACACGCTCAGGCAAATTGATCCTCTTACGGGCGAAGTTCGTGCCGGACAGGAAGATTTGTCGCGCGTTCCGATTTATCCCAAAACCCACTACGTCATGCCCCAGGAACAGCGCGACCGCGCCATCGTCAGCATTCAGGAAGAGCTCTGGTGGTGGAAGAAGGAAATGGAAAAGCAGGGAAAATTCGTCGAGGCTCAGCGCGTGGTGCAGCGCACCATGTTTGACATCGAAATGATGCGCACCATCGGCTACTGCCACGGCATCGAGAATTATTCTCGCCACCTCAGCGGCCGTCTCCCGGGAGAAGCTCCGCCCACGCTGCTCGATTACGTGCCTCAGGATTATTTGCTGTTCATCGACGAATCGCACCAGACCGTTGGTCAAGTCCGCGGAATGTTCAATGGCGACCGCGCCCGCAAGCAGACGCTCGTGGATTACGGCTTTCGAATGCCTTCCGCACTGGATAATCGCCCGCTCACCTTCGAGGAATTCGAGCACCGCGTCAACCAAGTCGTTTACGTTTCCGCGACACCCGGGCCGTATGAGCTGACGAAGTCCGGCGGCGTGGTCGTCGAACAGGTCATTCGGCCAACGGGCCTGGTGGACCCCCAAGTGGAAATTCGCCCGGTGAAGGGCCAGGTGGACGATCTTCTGGAAGAAATTCGTGTGCGCGCGGAGAAAAACGAGCGCGTGCTGGTAACCACGCTGACGAAGCGCATGGCGGAAGATTTGTCCGAATATTTTACGGAGATTGGTGTCAAGTGCCGCTATTTGCATTCGGAAGTGGAAACGCTCGACCGCATCAAAATCCTGCGAGACTTGCGGCGCGGCGAATTTGACGTGCTCATTGGCATCAATTTGCTGCGCGAAGGCTTGGATTTGCCCGAAGTCTCTCTGGTGGCCATCTTGGACGCGGACAAAGAGGGATTCTTGCGAAGCACTACTTCTTTGATCCAGACCATTGGCCGCTGCGCTCGGCACATCGAAGGCAGAGCGATTTTGTATGCGGACCGCCGTACCGACTCGATGAATCAGGCCATTGACGAAACCAACCGCCGTCGCGCCAAGCAAGTCGCGTACAACAAAGAGAACAACATCAGTCCGATGTCCATCATTAAGTCCGTGGATATGGAGCTCGCCAGAATCGTCGAAGCTGACTACGTGACCGTCCCAGTGGACGACGCCAGCCTCGATGCCGCTACGGCAAACATCAAGAGCGAGCAGCAGCTTGCGGAGATGCTCCAGCAACTGGAAACACAAATGCGCGAAGCCGCCAAAAAGTTTGAATTCGAAAAAGCCGCCCAGCTCCGCGATCGCATCCGCGCATTGAAGCAAAAAGACGTCACCGGCCTGTTTTCCATCGAAGTCGCTCCTGCCGAGACAACAGAGAAAGTCTCTGGATCATCTGCTGGGTAGGACCAATGGACCAAGGTCCAGAATGCCTCAGCGAACAATTCGAAGTGCGCGGAAATTGGTGTCGGCGTTGTCCTCGGGTTATCCTAACAAGTGATGCAGAATAGCTTGGCCATCATTGGTGCGGGGCGCGTGGGACGCTCGGTTGGTCGGCGCTTCCGCGAGATGGGATGGAAAATCGGTTCGGTCGTGACGCGCGGCGAAGCGAGCGCACGCAAGGCCGTGCGCTTTATCGGCGCGGGCCACTCGCATGCTTGCATATCGCGGGCCATTTTCGCATCGCGCGTGATTGTCATAGCTACACCCGATGACCAAATTTCCGCGGTCGCGAGCGAGCTGGCTCGCATGGGAAGGGGCGAACTGCCCGGCAAAGTGGTCTTGCATACCAGCGGTGCGCGGAATGCCGATGTGTTGAGCGTTCTGAAAGCGGAAGGCGCAGCTGTGGGTTCGATGCATCCCTTGCAATCGTTTAGCGGCGTCTCAGTGCCATCCTTGGAAGGCAGAGTTTTTGCTATTGACGGAGATTCACAAGCGATCCGTGTCGCGCGGCAAATGGCCCGCGCGTTGGGTGGTTCGCCGGTTCGGATCGCCAGTGACAAAAAAGCTTTGTACCACACGGCAGCGGCGATGGCCGCCGGTCATGTACTGGCCGTCGAAGAAGCGGCCACGCAGTTGCTCGTTTCGCTTGGCATGAGGCGGAGCGAGGCCGTCCACGCCCTGTTGTCGCTGACGCGCCAGGTCTTGGATAATTTCGAAGGCCTGGGCCCGCGCGCGGCATGGACGGGTCCGCTTTCGCGGGGCGATTTCAAAGTCGTGCAGGCGCATTTGAGAGCGCTCCGGGAATCGCCGCGAGAATTTGCGAATGTCTACATAGCGCTGAGCCGCTTGGCGGCACGCGCGCTTGCGCAAGATCCCGTTGATATGTTGGCGGAATTGGAAAAGAGTTTTGTAGAAGAGAGATCAAAAGCGAAAGCGACAGGGGGAAACGCGTGAAACGGCTCCAGATTGGAATCGAAAGCACCAAGCTGGCAAATGGGCTGAACGTAGTGGTCGCACCGGACACCACGGCGCCGGTGGTTACCGTGGGCGTCTACTACAAGATCGGATTCCGGCTCGAGCCGCGGGGCCGCAGCGGCTTTGCGCATCTGTTCGAACACATGATGTTTCAGGGCTCCGCCAATGCCCCCAAGATGCAACACATCAAGCTCGTGAATTCCAGCGGCGGCATCCTGAACGGCTCTACAAGTTACGACGTGACGAATTATTACGAAGCAGTCCCGTCCAATGCGCTGGAGCGCGTGCTGTGGCTCGAAGCCGACCGCATGCGCGCGTTGAAAGTGGATGATGAAAACCTTAAAAATCAGCGCGACGTCGTCAAGGAAGAAGTTCGCGTCAACGTGATGAACCAGCCGTACGGCGGATTTCCGTGGCTGGACATGCCGCCGATCGCCTTCCGCAATTGGGCCAACGCCCACAATTTTTACGGCGATTTTGCCGACCTCGATGCCGCGGACCTGGCTGATGTACAGGCCTTTTTCAAAACCTATTACGTACCCAATAACGCCGTCCTCTTGATACTGGGCGATGTGAAAGCGGAAGAAGGCATCGCCCTGGCAAAAAAATACTTTGGCGAGATTCCTGCGGGAGCGGCGCCGCCTTTTGCCGATTCCAGCGAACCGGAGCAAGCCGAAGAGCGGCGCGGCAATGTGGAGGAAAAATTCGGAACGCTGCCCGCCATGGCCATCGGATACGTGATCCCAAAAAGGCGAACGGCTGATTGGTGCGCGATGGCGTTGCTCGACCAGGCGCTTCATGGCGGACGCGCGGGAAGAATGCATCGCGAATTGGTCCTGGAGAAACAGATTGCCGTCGAAGCCGGCGGCGGAATTGACGACCTCTTCGGCTACAACGGGCCGACACACATGACCACGCGCATTCTGCACAAACCGGAGTATTCGAGTGATGCGACACTGCAAGCGTTCGATGCCGTCATTCGCGAAGTGCAGGAACACGGCATTAGCGCCGACGAACTGGAGCAATTGAAAGTGAAGTGGCGCTCCGACTATTTCGCCACCCTGGAAGCCGGGCGCGGCAGCTACATGCCGAAGTATGGATTGATGCATCTCCTCGCGTGCTTCACTCTGTTCGATAACGAGCCACAACTCGCCAACACCATCCTGGATGGATTTCTCGCAGTCACGCGTGAAGAAGTTCAAGCCGCGGCGCGGAAATATCTTCGAAACGAAAAACGCGCCATCGTCTTTCGCACGCCTGTCAACGGCGCGTTACCCGCTGGCAAGCATACCAAGGAGGCGGCGTAATGGCGACGCGCGCTGTGGAAGTAGCCAACGGTGTGCCTGGGCTCGCTCCGGAACGCGCGGTGACTTGGCCGAAGCGAACCAAGGCGCGCCTTTCGAACGGACTTGAAGTCATTCTCGCGGAAGCGCACTCCATTCCGAAGTTTCACGGCGAGCTGTTTTTCCGCTCAGGAGACGCCGCCGCGATGCATCGCGCTCCCGGGCTTGCGGAAATGACCGCCACCGTGGTGCGCACGGGAACAACGAAACGCGCGAGCCGCAAAATCGAGGAAGATCTGCGGCGCATCGGCGCGGACCTTTCTTCCGGCGCCGGTGCGGATACCAGCGCGATTTCGTTTTCCGGACTTTCGGAATTTGCGGAGCCGCTGCTCGGATTGGTGAATGAGCTCGCGCGCGAAGCGTCGTTTCCCGAAGGCGAATTCGAACGCGAGCGCCGCCAGAAGTTGGAAGAAGTAAAGCTGGAGCGCACCCAGCCGGGATTCCTGGCGAGCGAACGATTGCGCAAAGTTTTGTTTGGCGCGCATCCCTACGCCCAAGTGTCGCCCAGCGAAGCGCAAGTAGCCGCGTACAAGCGCGAAGATTTGCGGGCGGTTTATCACGAATTTTATAC
>Ga0307471_100001051_pt1 | contig 14802 bp, 11 predicted proteins | sample atmos_gasesAM3C__2_FD_204566 | JGI IMG/M metagenome (GOLD analysis project Ga0307471, IMG submission 204566) | Hardwood forest soil microbial communities from Morgan-Monroe State Forest, Indiana, United States - atmos_gasesAM3C_515 | ecosystem: Environmental > Terrestrial > Soil > Temperate... | reverse complement strand
TTGATCCCATAATTCTAAGGTGCCATGCTCGCGCATATTTTCATTCGCTTGATAAATCCCTTTGATCCCATTTTCAATGTCTTTCAAGCCCTCTGACCGATCTCCACTGCGCGCCAAGACCAGACCAAGATAGAGGCGAGCAAAATAATCGTCACTATGCAGGGAAAGGGCCCTTTCGAGGGACTGACGGGCTTCGGGGAGCTTTCCTGTGAGATACTGAGCGCGCCCCACGTAGGTCCAGACTCCTTCCTGGTAATACCTATTAACGTAGTTCGGGTCTGACTCCGTAACGCGCTGGAACCGCACCAGCGCCTCATCGGGTTTGTTGTTGAAGAGGGCTTGCCGTCCCAAATGCATTTCTGCGCTGGTGCAACCGTAGAGGAAAGAAAGAATAGCGAGCCACGCCCATAAATTCATTTTTCTAATCGGTCTATCTAAGGAATTCCGCCAAGACATAAAAGATCTCCTTGAATATTTTTCCGATCATACCTACCGCCATTTAACTTTAGGACTCGCTTAGCGTGGTTGTGCCGGTTCTCCAGAACTCCGCTTGGCCGCGCCCGGCTTAGCGCCGTGCTCGCATTCCTGTTCCGTTGATAATTCCATTGTGCTGTGCTCCCATTTTGGTTCCGTTGATACCCGAGTTCTGCCGTCCAACCATTCCCGTTCCGTTGATGCTCGAAATTCCCTTATCCGTGCCGACAAGTGTCTGTTGCTGGACGCTGGCTGACGGACTGCGTAGCTCCGCATGCATTGCCTGGCGCATCTCCCGGAGGTCTCCGGTACCGCTTGGCGACGTGTCGTTAGCCAGCAGCTGCCCTTTGGCGCCGTGCCGCCGTTCATGCCTGGCTGTCTGAGCATCCGCGGCATGCGCTGTCTCCAGGGATATCGTACCCAGAACAAGCGCGAGAAACAGATAATCACATAACTTCATTAGCTTTTCGTTCCTTCTTCGTCGCGCTGCGCGAGAAACAGCGTGCAGAGCGGTGGCACGACCACGAGCAAAATGAGAGGACCAATGAGCAGCCCACCGACGACCACCGTAGCCAGTGGACGCTGCACTTGGCTCCCGATCCCCGTCGAGATCGCCGCTGGCAGCAGGCCAATACATGCTGAGAGGGCCGTCATCAGCATCGGCCGCATGCGCCGGGACGCAGCATGGAACATGCCGTCTATAGGCGAACGGCCGTTGCGTTGGATGACTTCATTGTAGTAGGTGAGCAACAGGATACCATTCATCACAGAGATCCCGAGTAGCGATACGAAGCCAATGGCGGCCGAAATGCTGAAGTAGAGACCGCTAATCCAGAGTGCTAGAATCCCTCCGGCCACCGCGAACGGGATGCCTGTCAGCGCAAGGAAGCTGTGCCGCACCGAACCGAATAGGCTATAGAGCAGTACGATGATAAGCATAAGGCTTAGGGGCACGATCAGCTCCAGCCGTTTTTTCGCCTGCTGGAGGGACTCGAATTCCCCGGCCCAAACGATCCGATAGCCCTGCGGCAACTTGACCTGCCCCGCGACGCGCGCCTGAGCGTCGGCCACGGTCCCGGCAAGGTCGCGGCCGCGCACGCTAAATTTGATAGGGATATAACGCTCATTGCGTTCGTGATAGATATACGACGCGCCGGTATCCAGCGTGATCGCGGCGAGTTCGCTCAGTGGAATGTGCCCGGTGGCGCCGGCGGTGGTCTGGAATCCGACCTTGATGTTGCGCACGCGCTCTGTGCTGTCCCGGTACTCGGGGGCGACGCGGACGATGAGGGCAAACCTCCGATCCTCCTCCAGGACAGTTGTCGCTTCGGTCCCACCCAGCGCGGCCTGGATGACTGTGTTGACGTCGCCGGCGTTCAGGCCATAGCGAGCGGCTTTCTCACGGTCCACTGTGATGTTCAAATTCGGCTGACCAAGGACACGGAATATGCCGAGGTCGTTCACTCCCGGGACCTGGTCCATAATCGCGAGCACCTGCGTGGCCAGACGTTCTAGCGTCGCCAAATCGCGGCCGATGATCTTCACCGAGTTCTCGCCCTTGACGCCCGACAGCCCCTCTTGGACGTTGTCTTGGATGTACTGCGAGAAGCTGAAGGTGATCCCTGTAAACTCGTCTGAGAATTGCTTCTGCAGCTCGTTTATCAGCTTCTCTTTCGTCATGACTCGGGGCCACTGGTCTGCCGGCTTGAGCGGTGCGAAGAACTCGGCGTTGAAGAAACCTGCGGCATCGCTGCCGTCGTCAGGTCGACCATGCTGCGAAACGACCGTGACAACTTCCGGTCGGGACTTTAGAATTTTGCGGATCCGGCTGACCACCGGTATGCCGGCTTCCAGCGAGATCGTCGGCGGCATGGTGGCGCGAATCCATAGATTGCCCTCCTCAAGAATCGGCAGGAACTCGCCGCCAAGCCTCGGGATCAGCATTCCCACCAGCACGAGGAATGCGACGCCGACCGTGACCACGAGACCCCGCTGTGACAATGCCCACCGGAGCACAGGTTCATAGATAGCCCGCAGCCATCGCACCACGATGGTCTCGGTCTCCCGCACATGCTCCGGCAGCAGCAACGAAGTCAGCACCGGAGTGACCGTGAACGTCCCAAGCAACGCACCCGCCAGCGCGTACGCATAGGTCCGCGCCATCGGACTGAAGATCTGGCCCTCGACACCCTGCATCGTGAACAGCGGAACGAATGCCGCAAGAGTAATCGCAGTGGAAAAGAGGATCGCCTTATTTACCTGTAGAGCGCTTGCGAAGATCATCTGTATCCGCTCGCTCCATCCATGCGCCTGTGGCGAGTAGTAACTCTTCCGAAGCGCGTCCTGCTCCTCCTCGTTCATCTGGAGATTGCGGAAAATGTTTTCCACCAGGATCACGCACGAATCGACAATAATCCCGAAGTCCACGGCCCCGATCGACAGCAGGTTCGCCGACTCGCCCATCAGGTACAGCAGAATGACGCTGAACAGCAGGGCGAAGGGGATATTGGCACCCACAATAATGGCGCTGCGCAGGTCCCCGAGAAAAATCCACTGGATGAGAAAGACCAGCACGCAACCGAAGATCAGATTGTGCAAAACGGTATGCGTGGTGACTGAGATAAGCGACCCACGGTCGTAAAACGGCACCGCGCGGACACCGGGAGGCAAGGTGCCGTCCTGGTTGATCTTTGCGATTTCCGCCTCGACCCGGCCCAGGACCTCATTTGCGCGCAGAGTGCGGTCCATGATGACAATCGCCGTGACCACGTCCTCATCATGGTCGCGGCCCGCCACGCCGAGCCTCGGCAAAAAACCAACAGAAACTTTCCCCACGTCCTTCACCAAGATCGGAATCCCGGCCGGTTGGGAGTTGAGAACGATGTTCTCGATATCTGCTATCTTGCTGATCAGCCCAACGCCGCGGACGTTGACGGACTGCAAGCCAACATTGATCGTTCTGCCGCCGACGTTGATATTGGCGTTCCCGATAGCGCTCAGCACCTGCGGTAACGTGACGCCATAGGCATCCAGTTTGTGAAGATCGACCTCGACATCGTAGGTCTTGGTCGTGCCGCCCCAAGTCACCACTTGAACCACGCCGGGAACAGTTAGCAGCCGTCGCTGCATAACCCAATCCTGCAGTGTCCGCAGATTGGTCAGGCCGAAGTGCGGGGGCCCGACTAGTTGATACCGGAAGATCTCGCCAACCAGGCTCGAACCCTGGATGGTCGGCGACACCCCATTGGGCAGGTTGACGTTCTGCTGCAGGGCGGTAGCCGCTTGGGTCTTGGCGAAGTAATAGTCGACACCATATTTGAATACGACCCGAACAAAGGACAGCCCGTAAAACGATGTCGAGCGGATGACGTCGACGCCGGGGACAACGGCCAGCCCGATCTCCATCGGAATCGTGTAATAGCGCTCCATCTCCTCTGCGGATAGACCCGGCGCCTGTGCAGTGATCTCGAGGATGACGGGGGCCGGATTGGGATAGGCCTCGATGTTGAGCTTCGAGAACGCCCAGAAACCGCCGCCGATGAGTACCAACAGACCTAGCATCACGATCGCGCGTCGGGCCAACGAGAAGGTAACGAGGGTTCTCAGCACAACATTTCTCTCGGATTAGACGCGGGCACAGTGACCGCCAACAGACTCAACGAGACGCTGCCGTAAGAGCGTTACTCAGGAAGAGCGCGCCCTCACTTGCCACCAATTCGCCGGGCCGCAGGCCTTCGATGATCTGAGCGAGCCCGTCTTGCTGGAGACCAACCTTCACTGACCGCTTGACTAAGCGCTTGCGGTCGGCCGTCACCCACACCGTCATCGTGCCGTCGCCTTCACGGACTACGCCGTCCAGTGGAACGGCCACGGAACGCACGGCCTGACCCATACGGATCACGAAAGTCGCGAACATCCCGGGCCGCAGTTCGTGCTTGGGGTCACGGATTTCTGACCGCACTGAGATCCGATGGGTCGTCGGATCAACCGACGCCCCGATATTGACGATCGTCCCGCGAAAAACCCGGTCTGGATAGGCTTTGACGCTGACGCTGACTTCCTGTCCAAGCCGAAGCAGTGGGAAGTCGGTCTCGGCGACATTCGCCACCATCCACATGGTCGAGATGTCAGACACCGTGTACGGCGCCGGCGTGGTGCCAGGCTGCGCAAGGAGTCCCGGGGCGGCATTCCGCGCGGTCACCCGTCCCGTGATCGGACTTCGCACCACGAGCACTGAATCGACCTTGCGTTCGGCGATCATGCGGTCCATTTCTGCATCAGTCTTACCGAAGATCCGGACGGCATTACGGGCGGCCTGCAATGCTGCCTCCGCGGCTTGCTGGTCCGAGACTGCCTGATCCAGGTCCTTTTGCGAGATACCCTGTACCTCGTATAATTTTTTGGCGCGCTCCAGCACCTGAGTCGTTAGGCGGAGGGATCCAGCGGCAGAAATCAAGCTTGACCCGGCCTGAGTCAGATCAGGGCTGTCAACTGTATAGAGTATTCTCCCTTGCTGTACGTCATCGCCGGCTCTGTCAAAAAGCGTGATGATCTTACCCTGAACAGGCGGGAAGACCGGCACGGACATCTCTTGGTTAAAGTCGATGATGCCGACCGCTTCGCGTTGGATGGTAAAAAGACGTTCCTCGACAGGCTCGACTTTGAACTGCTGGAACTCCGAAGCGGATAATTCAACGCTCTGGGCCGCCAAGGGATCGCCAGAGACTTGTAGCGATCCGTTGGGATCACCGGCTCGCGCCGATACGGGCGCCGGGCCTGACGTCGACAGACCGGTTGGAACAACGTATAAACCCAGCGCGAGCAGAAGCCCCGTGGCGCATACTGCAACGACGACCATAATGTTCCGGTTCAAACGCATGGCTTGCCTCTGGTTCTAACTGTTTTCAACATATGTAAATCGTTCCGGAAGCGCAGTAAATCTTATCTGGCGGGTCGTGCGCCTATCTTTTAGACAAAATGAAGCTATCTTTTTGGCATTGCTGAAGCTGATGATTGCTTCAACGAGACCTTAGCATAGGTTAAGACTCCATTAGATTTTTCCTCGGAGTATGTACTTCGCGATAGTCCCACTTGATCACCGACTCTTGAAGAAAGGAGCTAGGGATGTCGCCATCGCGCTTCAAGGACTCATTTTTCGATTACTCTCGGCGGTATAACGATCCGCAATGCATGCAGGTAAATTCCCGGTTACGCATGATGCTCAGCACGAGTGTTCCCCAATGGTCGAAGTGTTTGGCTTTTCGGGCGGCCGGATGCTTCGGCTCAGTGGATTCAATTAGAAACCGCTTGCCGCAATCGGGACATCTCAGGACTAGAGCGAGGCCGAGATATACCGTCATGACAACCGCAAATGCCGCCAACAACATGAGGTACAAAAATTCCCATAGTTCGTAATTGAGTAAAGCAACCGGGGTCGTAATCAGGCCCGCGATGAGCAAAATCCTGGCTACCACTGCGAGCCACGATGCACGCAGCAAGCGTTCTGAAGTTCTAGGTCCTAAAACAGCAACCCCCGCTCTTCCGTTCTTCATCTTCGAAAAGATAAATTGTTGGAGCAGAGCGGTAAATCCTATCTTTCGGACCGTGCGGATATCTTTTGGCCAACAAGACTATCTTTTGGCCAGTTGCTTAAATCCAAGTTGCTTTGGCTATAGGCATTGGCGTAATCTTGTACCGTATCGAATGTGGGATCTGCCTTCCGTCTACGCGCCGGCCAATCGCGCCAAGTGGCTGGTGATCGCCGGGCTTTTGATCACCGCGATTGCGGTGATCGATTGGCTAACCAAGCCATACATCTCCCTCGGCTTCCTCTATCTGTTTCCGATTATGATTGTTGGAGGATACCTATCTCGGAAAGAGATCATCGGCGTCGCGCTATTGTGCGCGTTGCTCCAAGAGATTTTTAGTAATCTCCCAGCCGATGAAGCGCTCGTGCGCATGGTATTCAGTTCAGCTGGATTGGCGGGCACCGGCCTGTTCATTTCAGAACTTCTGCGCAACCGTCGCATCGTTCTCAAACATGTTGAAGAACTCGAGGATCAGATAAGGCTGAGGCAAGATGCTGAGGAGCAGCTGCGCATCCTGGTAGAGAGCAGCCCAGCGGCGATTATCACAATCGACTCTACTGGAAAGATTCTTCTCGCCAATGAGGCGGCTCAGCATTTGTTGGCTCCTGGGGCGCCGTCGTTACGAGGCCAGACCATTAGCTCTTACCTGCCCTCATTACAAACCGTCGTTCAGACCCACCCTTCCAAGCTGTTTCGCACAACGCTGCAGTGTAGGGGACAAAAAAGCGGCGGTGAAGCATTCCTCGCGGGCATCTGGTTTTCCACGTACACGACCATCGCCGGCCCGCGCTTGGCGGCTGTGGTAGTCGATCTCTCAGAGGATCTCCGCAACCGCGAAGATTTGAGCCTGGATTATTTATTGAAAAACAGCCGTATCTTGATGAGCGCAGTCGCACACGAGATCCGCAACTTGTGCGGGGCCGTGCTTGTGATCCAAAAGAATCTTTCTCGGCTTAGCGAACTCCAACACAATGAAGACTTTCAGGCCTTGAGCACACTGATTCAGAGTCTCGAAAAAATATCAGCATTGGAGCTGGCGCCCTCTCCGACGCAAAGCGCCGACGCAGTCGAGTTGACCTCGGTCCTCGATGAACTGCGAGTTCTGATAGAGAGTGCTTATCACAGTTCAGAGATGGACGTTGAATGGCAGATTCAAGAATCGCTGCCTTTAGTCCGGGCCGACCGTTATGGTCTCGTTCAAGTTTTCCTGAATCTTGCAAAAAACAGTCAGCGCGCAATGCAAGGTTGTGCGACGAAGCGGTTGTCTGTGAGTGCCTCGACCGAGGCAAGTACCGTCGTCATTCGTTTTGAAGATACGGGGATCGGCATTAGCTCTCCCGAAAATCTATTTCGCCCTTTTCAACCCGGCGCCTATTCCTCAGGTCTGGGGCTTTACATATCGCGAGCTATCATGCGGAGTTTTGGGGGAGAACTTCTCTACGAGCCTAGGCTTCGGGGATGCTGCTTCGCCGCAGTGTTACCTGCATTGTCTGCCGATGAGGAAGGAATTAATGTCGGAATTGGTGAAGTATCCAATTAAGATTCTGCTCATTGATGATCATGCTTTGTTTCGAGAAAGTGTGGCCCGGCTTTTAGAAAAAGAACCTGACTTTGAGGTTGTCGCGCGCTGCGGATCAATCGACGAAGCGATCTCAGTTCTACATGGACGGCAGATCGATATCGTACTGCTTGACTTCGACCTGGGCCAGGGAGATGGCTCACAATTCATGCGTTTGGCAAAAGAGCACGGTTTTGAGGGTAAAGTGATGCTTGTGACAGCCGGAGTAGAGAAACGGAAAGCGGTCGAGCTGATTCGTAGTGGTATTTCGGCGATCTTTATGAAGCACAATTCCCCGAACTCGCTCGTTCAAGGAATCCGCGACGTTATGGCGGGAAAGGTGTGGTTCGACCAAGAGCTTCTACAGGCCGCCATGAGCAGCGGCGAAAAGCAGCCTCAAAGCGAGCGATTTACGCAGCGGGAACGCTTGGTACTCTCGTATGTCTTCGAGGGCCTTGCCAACAAGGAGATCGCAGCGCGAATCGGCGTCTCCGAAAGCGCGGTTAAGGCAACCTTGCAGCAGCTGTTCTCAAAGACCGGCGTACGCACTCGGAGTCAATTGGTTCGTATCGTCTTGGAACAGTACAAAAACCAACTCTAGTTTTTTGCGAAGTACAATAGACGCTTGACGAAATAAACTCCCATGAATTTCATTCAATCGTTGGGTTTCGTGCTCCTGTTAGGCGGGCTCTCCCCGTTTTTGGCGCAAGATGATACTGCACAGGCGAAAGGTGTGGGAGACGGAGGACATCATTCCGGAGGCCACCTGAGCCACCACAACGCATATCCAAGCCGTATCGGCACGGTCGACCATGGCATAGCCGGACCACACTGTTTATCTAACTCTTCTTACTATGATTCGGGCACTGTCTTTTATCCCGCTTAGTATTTCTCTAAGGCCGGTTCCACCAACCGCCGCCTAGCGCCTGGAACAGCGCCGCCGTGTCGGCAAAGCGGCTCGCCTGCGCCTGCACGCGCGTGATCAGGGCTTGCTGATACGTTTGCCGGGCACTGAGCAGCGCCAGGTAGTTGGTATATCCGAGTTCCTGCTGCTTGAGCGTGAGGTCGAGGGTCTTTTTGGCCGCCCGTTCGGCCAAGACTGCCGCTTGGAGGCTCTCGGCATCAGTTTGAAGCGCGTACAGCGTGTCCGCTACGTTCTGAAACGCGGTGATGACTGTGCTTCGGTATTGCGCTGCCGCTTGCTCGAACGCTGCCTCGGCGGCGCGCTGCCGGTGCAGCAAAGTTCCACCAGCGAATAGGGTCTGTGCGGCGTTGCCCACCACACTCGCGAAGGGGTTCCGATTCGCAAACATCTGAGTAAACACCGTCGAGACACCGCCGTAGGCGGCGGTGATCGTGAACTGCGGCAGCCGGTTGGCGATCGCCACACCAATCTGGGCGCTCGCGGAGTGCATCTGGGCCTCGGCCGCGCGCACATCCGGCCGTTGCTCCACAAGTTTGGACGGCAAGCTCATCGGCAGATCCTCCGGCAAATGGAGCCTTGACAAATCAAACTGTTCAACAGAATCCTCACTGGGAAAATCACCCGCCAGAGCCGTCAGCAAGTCACGGGTTTGCTCCAACTGCTTCCGCAACGGCGGCAGCGTCTGCTTTACCTGTGCGAGCGCCGCCTCCTGTGCCGCCACTTCCAGCCCTGCCACAGCCCCGAGCTCGAACTGGCGTCGCACCAATGCCAGTGATTTAGTGCTGATCCCGATGATCTCCTCGGCCGCCGCGATCTGCGCCCGCAGCGACGCTTCCTGGATCGCCGCTGTGACCAGATTCGAGGTCAACGTGACATATGTCGCTTCGTTCTGGAAACGTTGCGCGTCGGCCTGTGCCTGCAAAGATTCCACCTGCCGGCGATTTCCACCGAACACATCCGGCGTAAAGCCGACGGTGACCTGGGTTGTATAGAGGTTGAAGAGCAGTTGGTCCGTGCTTAACGGCAGCGATAGGGCGCCGGAGGCCCTCTGACGGGCGGGGGAGAAGTTGGTCTGGATCGTCGGATAGAAAAAGCCCTGCTGAGCGTAAACGAGTTCCATCGCCTGGCGTAGCGCCGCCTGCGCCGCGACGAGGGTTGGACTGGCCTTAACGGCCCGTTCGATCAGCGCGTTAAGCTCAGGCGACTGGAACAGCGTCCACCACTGATGTGAGATGTCTTGACCGTTGACGAAACGTTGTTCTTCGCCGCCGGGGATTTCGGCCGACACCGTCCTCGCGGTCGCGGGTTGCCGCGTATAGCCGTCAACAGCTGGCGCGACGGGTCGCTGAAAATCCGGCCCCACAGCGCAGCCCGACACCAGCGCAAATGCCGCCAGTCCCAGAATTGAGCGAGCAAACTGCCTTCCCGCCAGAGGACATTTATGAGGCATCATCATTTTTTTCTCCTCGGTCTGGTTACAACCGCTAATTTAACCTCTATCATCTCGCCACTTTCAGGCATTTTGCCTGGAACGTCCCCGATTCCGAGACAGCAACTCATAAATCGCGGGCAGCACAAGAAGAGTTAGTGGAGTGGATGAGATGAGTCCACCGATGACGACTCGTGCGAGTGGTCGCTGGATCTCGGCCCCAATCCCATGGGACAGCGCCGCGGGCAAAAAGCCGATTATCGCAACGATCGCCGACACGACGATCGGGCGAAAGCGGATTTCGCAACCGCGCATGATCGAGTCGTGCAGGGGAAGCCCCTCGTCGGCGGCTTGAAGCATCGAGGACACGAGGACAACGCCGTTCAAGACGCTCACGCCGAAGACAGCGATGTAGCCTACCGCCGCCGAGATGTTGAAATTAGTCCCCGAAAGATACAATGCGAATGTGCCGCCAATGAGCGCGAATGGCAGGTTCAACATGATGAGCAGCGCATCGCCGAAAGACTGGAATGTGCTGAAAAGCAGGATGAAGATGATAAAGACCACCAGCGGCACGATGATGGCGAGACGTCCCAACGCACGTTGCTGATCTTCGAACCGCCCACTCCAGACCATGCTGTAGCCCGCAGGCAACTTGATAGCGGAGTTCACCTTCCGCATGGCTTCGGCCACAAGGCTTCCCATGTCTCGGTCTCGCACGCTCCACTTGATGGCTATCCGGCGAATATTGCCTTCACGCAAAATCTGGGCTAACCCCTCAGTCTTCTTGATTTGAGCGAGCTGGGTGATTGGAATGCGCTCGCCGCTGGGAGCGCTGATCGTGAGGTTGCGCAAATTTGCCAGTGGATCACTATCCTGCGAAAGGCGCACCGCCAGGTTAAACCTTCGTTCACCCTCAAAAATTTCCGTGACGACTCGCCCTCTGGTTGCCGCTTCGACGCTATCCTGCACGTCTTGAATGTTGATTCCATAGCGGGCGGTTGCGTCGCGATCCACCGCGAGTTGCAACTGAGGTTGACCGACGAGATGATCATAGTCGAGGTCCGCCACCCCGCGAACACCGCTCAAGACGGTTGCGATCTCTTTGGCCTTGGATTCCAGCACAAAAAGATCAGGGCCATAGAGCTTAATGGCGAGCTCACCTTTGACGCCGGCAAGCGCCTCATCGACGTTGTCCTTGATCGGCTGAGAGAAGTTTGTCGTGATGCCGCGAATGCTCGCGAGCCCATTGTTCATGGCTTCAGTGAGTTTCTCCTTATCCTTGATTTTCCATTCGTTGCGGGGCTTGAGTCCGATGAAAAACTCGGCGTTGTCAGGACCGTTAGGGTCTGTCCCATCATCCGGCGCTCCCAGTTGGGATACCACGACTCGGGTTTCGGGAAATCTCAGCAGACGCTCGCGGATCTCGTGGACATATGGCTCCGCAGCCTCGAGCGAAATCCCAACCGGGAACTTGACGCGCAGCCAGATGTCTCCTTCGTCCAGCTCCGGGAGAAACTCTTTCCCTAGAAACGAAAACACCACGAGCGCGAGTGCAAATAGACCACTGGCGCCGAGCACAGGGAGGAGGGGCCGGTGCACGCTCCAACGGAGTGCCGGCAAGTAGAGCTGTCGCAACCAGCGGAGCAGCGGGCTTTCCCGCTCTGCCGGAGGATGACGGAAGAGGAAACTTGAGAGAACCGGGATCACGGTCAGTGTCAGCAGGAGAGAGCCAATCACGGCCAGCGAAATGGTGATAGCCATCGGTTCGAAAAGTTTTCCCTCGATCCGCTGGAAGGTAAGGATGGGCAAGTAAACAGTCATGATGATCAGGACGCCGAAGGTCAACGGCCGCGCCACCTCCTTCGCCGCTCGTTCCACCTCGGCCAGGATCCTTGCAGTGTGCGGTTTCCGCTCGCTTAAATGACGGAGGATGTTCTCCGTCATGATAACGGCGCCATCGACGATAATGCCGAAATCAATTGCCCCGAGGGATAGAAGATTTGCAGGGATTCCGCGTAGATCCATAAAGATGAACGCGAATAGTAATGAGAGGGGGATCGTAAGGGCGACAATGAATGCCGCGCGGATGTTGTAGAGAAAGAGCGACAGCAGCAAGATTACGAGAACCGCGCCTTCAATGAGGTTCCTCATGACGGTGGTCACCGTCGTCCGGACGAGTTGATCGCGGCTATAATAGGGCCTCAGGGTCACGCCCGGCGGAAGGAGCTTCCGAATCTCCGCGACCTTGTTGCGCACGCCAGCAATAACGTCGCCGGGATTTTCTCCTTTGCGCATCAGAACAATTCCCTGTACGAGATCATCCTCGTGCTCGCGTCCTAGCACTCCGAGGCGGATCGCGTGTCCTATGCCGGCTTGTCCGATGTCGCGCAGGCGGATTGGTGTTCCTTTCTGAGCAGCGACGACGATGTTCTCGATGTCCCGGACCGATTGAATGAGACCGATGCCGCGGACCATCAGCGCGTATTCGCCCTGAGGAATATAGCTTCCGCCGGCGTTCGCGTTATTGTTGGAGACGGCATCGAAGACCTGCTTCATGTTGAGATTGTAAGCACGGAGTCGCGTTGGATCGACAGTGACTTGATACTGCTTGATCCCACCACCCCATGAAACGACATCAACAACGCCGGGGACTTTGCGAAACTCGCGTTCAAGGACCCAATCCTGGAGAGCCTTGAGCTCGACGAGCGGCATGGTTTTGGATTCGATCGTATATCGGTACACTTCGCCAATGACACTCGCCAAAGGTCCGAGGCCCGGCTTCGCGTCCGAAGGAATCTCGGCCTGGGCAAGCCGCTCTTGCACTTGTTGGCGCGCCCAGTAGTTGTCGGTTCCGTCAGCAAAGAGGACTCGGATGTTCGATAAACCAAAGTTCGAGATCGACCGGAGAAACGTGACTTTGGCGATGCCATTGAGTTCTCTCTCGATGGGAATCGTTATATGGCGTTCGACCTCTTCAGCCGCGTGCCCCGGCCAGAGCGTGATGACATCCACCTCGACATCGGCGACGTCTGGATAAGCTTCAATGGGAAGTCGGTGAAAAGAAACAATCCCGCTGATCGTCAATAAGACGGCAAGTGCCAGGATGATGAAGCGTTGGTGTAACGAGAAGCTGACGAGGCGCTCAATCATTTTTCACTCTTCTTGAGTAGAATGCTGCCGGTGCTAACGATCCGGTCCTGTGGAGTTATCCCCGCCAGAACTTCGACGATCCCGTCTAGATCGCTACCCAGTTTGACCGGCCGGCGCTCGTAGCTGCCGTTTCCTTTATCGACGAGCACAAATGTCTGGCCCTCTTCGCCTTGCACGGCGCTTTGGGGGATAGCCAGCACCGTAGACGAACCCGTATACATCGTAGCCCTGACAAACATCTCTGCTTTGAGCATGCGGCCTCGGTTCGGGACGACTGCTCGGACCTTAACCGTCCGGGTCTGCGGATCGACCGAATCGCTGATGTACGTCACCTTGCCGTCGAAACGCTCATTGGGACAGCACGGAGGCGTGATGGTAACGCTTTGACCGAGACGTACCTTCGGGATATCCGGCTCATACACGTCAGCCACAACCCACATGCTGTTCAGGTCGGCGATGACGAAAAGGTTGGTCGGCGTGTCGGATTGGCCGAAGGTGACGGCCTGCCCGGAAGTCACATTGCGCTCGACAATGACGCCGCCCCGTGGCCCCCTTACGACAATCTGTGTCGAGGTATCCTCGCGGGTTGCCACGTTCTTGAGCTGCGCTTGCGGGAGACCGAGAGCAAGCAGCCGAGACGCAGCCCGCTCCTTTTCCGCTGCAGTTTTGCGGTAGTCGTTCTCGGCATCATGGAGCTCTTTTTCGGAGTTGGCTTTCACTTCAAACAAATCCCGAGCAAGGTTAAAGGCCTTTTCAGATCGCTCCAGATCGGCTACTGCTTTGGCGTAATCTGACTTGGCCGAGCCTAGGTCGGGGCTATCCAACACGAGCAACCGATGCCCAGACTCAACGACATCACCGGGGCGCGCAAGAACTTCAACAACCCTACCGGTCAACGGCGCGTTGACGCGGACGAGCTGTTCCTCGTTGAACTGAATTTTTCCCGAAGTCTCGATCGTCGCCGTTCGCGTTCGGTATTCGGGAGCTACGGTCTTTATGGTCGCAGCGGCACCAGCGGCCAACGGCTGATCTTTCTGCGAGAGAACCTGTGCGGATCTTCGAGTTTCGGATGAACCATTTCTGCAGGCCGCACATACCGCTGCAATGAGCAACAGAGCGATTTTGAAACGTCGATCCATATGATTTCCTATTTGATTAGCGAAAGGCCGACACCAACTCGCCGGTAGGCGAACTCCACCGTTTGGGCATTGCCCACAGTAACGGAAACGAAGTCACGCAAGTAATAATGATGATGAACCTATCCATAGGTCCCTCTAAATTTGAACGGACGAGTTACGACTCGGAAATGATTAGAGGGACTGGAAGGGGTCTGAAGGAGAAGAGCGCGGAAGAGCTATCCGATAGCCGCGGGTTCGAGCAGAATCGAGTGGCGAGAATCTTGATTGTCTTGCAAGGCGAATCGACAGGGTATGGCCAGAGAAGGCTTGAGACAGCGTGGAAACATCTACCCAAAGTTCAGGTCTGCCTTCAGAGTACGCGTGATCTGTATCCTTCGCCACCTCGGCGACTATAGCGGTCCTTTCAAGCGGGTGCCGCTTCAAAGGAAAGTCGGACCCATCAAGATCCAGCACGTCAAAGAAGATATAAGAAAAAACAATGACCGTGCAGATCAGGTAAATCGCCCGCCAAAAAGTCGAGCAATGATTGGACCGAA
>Ga0307471_100001050_pt1 | contig 14805 bp, 16 predicted proteins | sample atmos_gasesAM3C__2_FD_204566 | JGI IMG/M metagenome (GOLD analysis project Ga0307471, IMG submission 204566) | Hardwood forest soil microbial communities from Morgan-Monroe State Forest, Indiana, United States - atmos_gasesAM3C_515 | ecosystem: Environmental > Terrestrial > Soil > Temperate... | reverse complement strand
TCAACGAAGCGCAGCCAGTCAGAATCGCGAGCGTCGCCACCAGGAGCGCGAAGCCCTGCCACCGCCGCATTTGTCCATGTCGTCTCTTTTGCACGTTTCTCCTCATGACGGCCTATCGCCGTCCCTCCTGTCGTGGTGACTCTGTATCTGTGACGACGGCGGGCGCCGAGCGGCTCCTACGCGAGCCCTGTTTTCGGCAAGAATCCGAAGACCGGGTTCGAGTCTCGGCGCTCTCTGCACCGGGAAGTAGCTAGTCACAGACGTAGTACGGCGTGTAGGCCACCCAGGTGACGGTGTTCCCCCACTCGTCGGTGTTCCAGAACTGGGCCAGATACCAGCCCTCCACGCGGCATTGTCTGGGCGCCGGCGCGACCGGAGTCGGGAACTGCCAAACAGCCGCCGCCGCCGGACTCAACGACGCCGCTGCCGACAGCACGACCAAGGCGACGATCACCATCGTCTTCATCGCATCTCTCCGTGGGCCGCCCGGCCGGTCTAGCTCGCTGCCGAGGCCAGTGGGAGGATCAGGCGCCCGCCCGGGGCTCGTCCGCATTCAGGTGCCGCGGCCCTAGGCCGCCCGGTGCCATGGCGCCGATCTTCGCGTGAGCGCCGGACCCAAGATGACCAAGATGGTCGCGACGGCAGTCGCGAAGATGCGGTTCCGCATCGGTGTCTCAATGTCTCTTTTCGATCACCAACCCCACGGGCCCCAGCCCCCCCAGTCCATCGACGCGTCCCAGTTGGCCTGTGCCGCCGACAACTGCTCGTCGGCGATTTTCTTCTGCAGGCTGAGCTCCTGGAACTTCTGGTAACGCTGCTCGTCGCCTACGTACAAGCACTTGCACGTCTCGGGATCGGCGTAGACGTACTGCGGCTGGCCGTCGCGCACGTACCGCACGACCTTCCGCGGTGTCAGCGTCTGCAGATGCGCGAGCTTCTCGGGCGTGTCGGCCGGCTTCACCTGAAAGCCCGCGGCCGCCAGGACCTGCTCGGTCTCGGCGGCCTGATGGGCGCGAATAGCGGCACACCCGGTCACGCTGAGGCCCAGCGCGATGAGAGGCAAGACCAGTGTTGTCCATCGCATCGTTTCTCGCATACGAAGCATCTCGAGCCCTCCTTGTCATGTGCGGGGCAGCCCGCACTTCGCGTTCACTATTGTGAGGACCGCGCCGACGGTGCCGATCGCACGTGGAGTCAGATTCGGCAAGAACGCGACATGCAGGAAGGAATCGCAAGGACCGGGAAGCGCCCGTGCACCGAGCCACTTGTCAGGCCGTCTCAAGAAGTGGAGATCACTTAAACATGGGAGGTGACCTATGGTCCGTAAGCTGATCCTAGCAGTTGCGATTCTGGCAATGGCAGCGGTGCCCGTCCCCGCTCTGGCCCGGGATGGTGGGCACGGGTTCCATGGTGGCTTTCACGGCGGGCATGAGTTCCACGGCGGCCACGAGCGCTTTGAGCATGGGCGCTTCGAGCACTTCCATGGGCCCGGCTTCTACCCGTACTATGGCTGTCCGTACGGAGTCTACGCGCCGCCCTGCTACTAGCAGCGCGGGTACTCGGTAAACCAGCCGGCCATCGCCCGAAGGGGATGGGCTGCCATCTTGGCGGCTGCCCCTTCGGGTTCTAACTACCGTCCTTTGAGGAGAATCGTCCCGGAATCTTGGTCGAATTGGTTCTGTGCGAAATCCTCCAGGGATCCTCGCCCGATTTGTCCGGGAGAGCTCGCGCTGGCGCGCCATGTCCCCGATCTGGAGTCCCTCTTAGTCCGCACTCGTCAACGACGCGAGGAACGCAAGCGAGAGGACGTGACGCAGCATGGGAGCGCCGTCTCCTTCAGTAGCGTCGCCGGACCTTGCGGATTCTTGCTGAAAACTCAAACTCGGCCTCGCCTCTCGGTGTCGATCGGGTCTGGTATTCCCACTTAAAGAGGAGCCGTACAAGAATCTGCGAATCTTCCATCTCGACTCGGGGGGCGACATGGATCTGTCACGGCGAGACTTCTTCAACCTATCCGCTGGCGCCCTCGCCGGCACAGCGCTGGAAGGCATCGCGGGGCGGGGGCTGAGCCTTGCCCCCACTCTCGCCCGGGCGCAGGAGCTACGGATCAAGCAGGCCAAGGCCACGCCCAGCGTGTGCCCCTACTGCTCCGTGGGATGCGCCACGCTCGTGCACACCGTAGAAGGAACGATCGTCAACATCGAAGGCGATCCGCGGAGCCCTCACAGCGAGGGCGCCCTCTGCCCCAAGGGGGCGGCCATCTATCAGCTCCACGTCAACCCGAATCGCGCGACCAAGGTTCTCCACCGCGCGCCCGGCGCCGCCGAGTGGGAGGCATGGGATCTCGACCGCGCCATGGATCGCGTGGCGGAGCTGGTAAAGAAGACACGAGACGAGACATTCATCGAGCGGCTCGAGAACGGCAAGCTTGTCAATTGCACCACCGCGCTCCTCTCGTTGGGCGGAGCCACCCTCGACAACGAGTGGAACCACATCCAGCAGAAGCTCATGCGCGGGCTGGGCATCGTCGCGATCGAAAACCAGGCCCGAATCTGACACAGCTCTAGCGTCCCCGGACTGGGGACCCGATTCGGGCGGGGTGCCGCGACAATGTATCCCCGTAGCATGGCCGATTCTGACTGTGTGGTCGTTCAGGGATCGAACATGGCGGAATGCCACCCGGTGGCCTTCCGGTGGCCGATGCAGGCGAAGCTCAAGGGCGCCAAGCTCATCCACGTGGATCCGCGCTTCACCCGCACCAGCGCGGTGGCGGACATCCACGCGCCCATCCGGTCGGGCTCGGATGTGGCCTTCCTGGGTGGACTCGTCAATCACGTGCTGCAGAGCGAGCGCTGGAACACGGATCCGTTCTTCAAGGAATTTGTCGTCAGCTACACGAACGCGGCGACCATGGTGGGCGAGGCGTTCAAGGACACCGAGGACCTGGACGGGGTCTTCTCCGGTCTCATGCAGTACACCCCCGGCATCAAGGAATGGCCCCTCGACGGCTTCGTCGGTCAGTACGATCCACGGACGTGGCAGTACGCCACGACCAAGGTCGGCCACGTGTTGACGCCACCTCCGTCCGGGCCACCCTTCGATCCGCTTGTGCGGTCCTTGCTCTCGGCTCCCCCACCGCGAGACGAGACACTGCAGGATCCGCGCACGGTATTCCAGATCGTCAAGCGGCACTTCAGCCGCTACACGCCAGAGATGGTGGAGCACGTCACCGGCTGCTCGAAGGAGACCTTCCTGAAGGTCGCGGACACCATCCTGGCGAACTCCGGGCGCGACCGAACAACGTCGTTCGCATACGCCGTCGCCTGGACCCAGCATACGAACGGCCCACAGACCATCGGCTGCTGTGCGCTGCTCCAGCTCCTCTTGGGGAATATCGGCCGCCCGGGCGCCGGCATCATGGCTCTCCGGGGCCACGCCTCGATCCAGGGATCCACCGATATTCCCACGCTCTACCACTCGATCCACGGCTATATGAACCATCCCTCCGCTCTCAAGAAGCACGACTCGCTGCGCGCCTGGCTCCTCGCGGAGACCACGCCGCGCGGATACTGGGCCAACACGCCGAAGTTCATGGTCTCGTACCTCAAGTCCATGTACGGCGCCGCCGCCACCACGGACAACGACTTCGGGTATGACTGGCATCCCAAGATCATCGGGGACCATTCGCACCTGCCGATGTTCGTGGCCATGAACGAGGGACGCGTGAAGGGACTCCTCTGCGTCGGCCAGAACCCGGCGACCTCGCTCAACGCCAGCGTGGAGCGCAAGGGTCTCGCCAAGCTCGAGTGGCTCGTCGTCAAGGACAACTGGCTCACCGAGACGGCCACCTTCTGGCAGAACAGCCCGGAGATCAGGGAAGGCCAGCGCCGGAGTCAGGACATCCGGACGGAAGTGTTCTTCTTCCCCGCCGCCCAGGTGGCGGAGTACGAGGGGAGCTTCACCAATACCCAGCGTATGCTCCAGTGGCACTTCAAGGCGGCGGACCCGCCGGGCGACTGCCGCACCGATCTGTGGTTCACCCATCAGCTCGCCCGACGGCTCAAGAAGCTCTACGCGTCTTCCTCGCTGTCGCGCGACCAGGGCTTCAAGGCTCTGGTCTGGGAGTACGACTCGGACGATGCCCACGAGCGCGGGCGCGGTGAGCCCGATGCGCTGAAGATCCTCAAGGACATCAACGGCTACTACACGGCGGAGCCGGACCGGCATCTGGCCGGCTTCGGCGACCTCAAGGACGACGGGTCCACGACCTGCGCCTCCTGGATCTACTGCGGCGTGTTCCCCGCGCTGGACCGAAACCTCTCCGCGCGTAAGCAGGCCGACCCCCCGGGAGCCCCCGGCGCTCAGCTCGAGTGGGGCTGGGCGTGGCCGGCCAATCGCCGGATCCTCTACAACCGCGCGTCGGCCGACCCCCAGGGCCGGCCATGGAGCGAGCGCAAGAAGTGGGTGTGGTGGGATGGCGCCAAGTGGACCGGCCATGACGTGCCTGACTTTGCCCCGACCAAGGCGCCGCTATCGAAGGGTGTGCCAGATGGCATTGGGCTCGACGCCCTCTCCGGCAGCGACCCTTTCATCATGAAACCGGACGGTGTCGGCTGGCTCTATGTGCCCAGCGGCCTCGTGGATGGTCCTCTTCCCGCCCACTACGAGCCCGCGGAGTCGCCGGTGGCGAACCCGCTCTACCGCCAGCAATCGAGCCCCGTCCTCAAGTACTGGAAGATCGAGGGCAATGCGCTGGCCCCGGTGGGCGATCAGCGCTTCCCCCACATCGCGACGACGTACCGGCTCACCGAGCACTATCTCTCCGGCGCCATGAGCCGCTGGAACCCGTGGCTGACCGAGCTCCAGCCCGAGCCCTTCGTCGAGATAAGCCCGGAGCTGGCCCTCGAGAAGAGCATCGGCAATACCGACTGGGTCAGGGTCTCGACTCCGCGCGGGAGCGTGCGAGCGAAAGCACTGGTGACGCGGCGGATGCGCGCTTTCACCATCGGCGGCCACACCGTCCACCACATCGGCCTGCCGTTTCACTGGGGCTACCAGGGGCTGATCACCGGCGATGCCGGGAACGAGCTCACGGCGCTGGTGGCCGAGCCCAACGTCTCGATCCACGAGGCGAAGGCCTTCGTGTGCAACGTGGAGAGACTCTGATGGCCGAGCCGATGGGGTTTTTCACCGATACCACGGTGTGCATCGGGTGCAAGGCCTGCGAGGTGGCCTGCAAGGAGTGGAACCAGCTTCCCGCGCGGAACGGCGGCATCGGCACGCTCAGTGGCAATAGCTACGACAACACGGGCCACCTGGACGGCATCCACTGGCGGCACGTCAAGTTCATCGAGCAGTTCAGCCCCGACCGTCGTGACGGCCGCTGGCTCATGATGAGCGATGTCTGCAAGCATTGTGTGCGAGCCGGCTGCATGGAGGTCTGCCCGACCGGCGCCATCATCCGGACCGAGTTCGACACCGTGGTCATCCAGTCCGACGTTTGCAACGGTTGCCGCGACTGCATCGCGGCCTGCCCCTTCGGCGTGATCGATATCAATCCGGTCTCGGGTACCGCCCAGAAGTGCACCCTCTGCTACGACCGGATGAAGGTCGGGCTGGAGCCGGCGTGCGCCAAGGCCTGCCCGACCCAGTCCATCAACTTCGGTCCGATCGCCGACCTGAAGAAGCTGGCACAGGCCCGGCTGGGCCAGCTCGAGCAAGCTGGGGACAAGCGAGCTCACCTCTACGGCGCCGACGAGACGATGCTGGGCGGGCTCAACTCCTTCTATCTGCTGGTAGACGAGCCAGAGGTGTACGGATTGCCGCCCGATCCGAAGCTCCCTTCGCGGAACCTCAAGCCTTCCGCCCTCTGGTCCACTCTGGGGGCGGTCGCGCTGGCCATCCTCGGCGTCTTCAGCTTCCGCGAACGCGGGGCCCGGGATGTCTAGCACGTTCTTCACCGAGTCGCCTCACTGGCGATGGCTGATCACCGCCTATTTCTTCCTGGGCGGCCTGGCCGGGGGGAGCTACTTCGTCGCCACCCTGATGCATGTCTTCGCGAAGAGCTCGGACCGCCGGATGGTCCGGCTCGGCTATCTGGTTCCTTTCCCGCTGGTCTGCCTTTGCGGGCTCCTGCTCACCGTGGACCTCGGACGGCCGGAGCGCTTCTGGCACATGCTGATTCAGTCCGAGACCTTCCGGCCAATGATCAAGACGTACTCGCCGATGTCGAGCGGCGCCTGGGTGCTCCTGCTCTTCAGCGGGTGCGCCTTTCTCTCCTTCGTCGCTGCCCTCGCCGAGCGGGGCCGGCCGGACTGGCCGATCCTTCGGCGGCTGGATCCGGCCGCACGCGCGGGTCGGCTGCTCACGGTGATCGGAGCCCTGCTTGGTCTTTATCTCGCGGGCTACACCGGCGTGCTGCTGTCCGTCACGAATCGACCTATCTGGGCGGATACCTCCTTCCTTGGATTGACCTTCCTCGTCTCCGGGGCGTCTACCTCGGCCGCGCTTCTGATCCTCCTCGGCTCTTGGATGGGGGTGTCGCCACGCAGCATGCATTCGCTCGGGCACTTCGACCGATCGGTCCTGATCCTCGAGGCTCTCGCGCTGGCCGCATTGATCGCATCGCTCGGCCAGGTCGCTACCGTGTGGCTGAATGGCTGGGGTCTTCTCCTGGCCGCCATGGTCCTGGGCGGAATCGCGCTGCCCCTGGTGCTTGCGTGGCGGCGGCCGATTCCGGATCGCCAGGGATGGATCGGGCCGGTGCTGGTCCTTCTCGGGGGGCTGCTGCTCCGCGTGGTCATCGTCTTCTCTTCGGATCGGCTGTGATGAAGCCGTGGCTGCGCTCCCTCTTTATTGCTCTGGCGGCGGCGGCCATCATCGGCTGCGCCAACCCAGAGGCCGAGCGGACTCGTGGCGCGGGCGAGGGGGCCGACGTCGGCAACCATCCGGCGGGGGCGGTCCAGATCCACGCGGGCGCCAGCATGTACTACAAGACGCCGACCGACGGCCGGGGAATCGGCCGTCACGGCGACATCGGCGGCACCGTTCCTGCGCGAGCGCGATAGCCCTATGGCGCGCGAGAACGCCGACGGTACTCTCCTCTCCAGGCTCGTTGCCGAGCATGCGGAGTGGCGACCGCTGCTGTCTCTCGCCGAAGCGACTCTCCATGAGATGGACCGGCCGGTATGGGCGAAATCGGTACCGGCGCCACCGCACTCGGTCGCCATCGGCCAGCCACTCTTGTCGGGCGCTATCATCCGGATTGCTCCGCGACCGGTGTGCCGCTGGGTTCATCGGGCGATGACGATCGCGGGTGCCGGCGCGTCAGCCATGCCCGTCATTGACGCGCTGGCTGAAGGAAGGCTCGATGCCCTGGCCTTCTTCGAAGCCGCTATAGCCGGCGATCCGAATCGCCTTGACGACCTCGCGCGGGCGGCAGGCGATGATCGGGGCGTCCTGAAGGTCGTGGGGCCGATCGTTGCGATGCCGATGCTCCACGCGTGCCGGCAGACCTGGACTCCTCTGGTGCCCGCCGACTGGGCGCAGGGCTACTGTCCGATCTGCGGCGACTGGCCAGCATTTGCCGAGGCCCGCGGACTCGACGGCCAGCGACGGCTTCGCTGCGGAACCTGCGGCGGCGACTGGCGAACAGAGTGGTTGCGCTGTCCCTTCTGCGGAGAACGCGGTCACGAACATCTCGGCTCGCTGATGTCGGAGGTGCTCCAGCGGCGGACGATCGACGTCTGCGAGCGATGCCGACACTACGTCAAGGCCCTCGCCGCCCTGGCGCCGATCCGGCCCGAGGACGTGTTCCTGCAAGACCTCGCCACGCTGGTCCTGGATGTCACCGCGTTCGAGCGTGGCTATCGCCGGCCGGCCGCGAAGGGACGGCGGGTGGAGGTCATGGCCAAGCCGTCGCGGCTGCGGACAGTCTTTCGGCTGCACCGATGGACGACCGGGTGAGGGCGCTGACGTGCTTGCGACCGGCCGACGCCTGTCGCGCGCTGCTGGCGGCCCTCGACGCATCCGAGGGCAGGCGCGGGCGCCGCAAGCGCGACACCACGCCCGATGCCATCGGAATGTCGCTCAAGCGCCAGCTCCTCGAGCAGGCCGTCCTGTCCGATCCTGAGCCCGATTCCTTCGAAGCCTGGCTGCTCGAGCGCTGCCTCTCCGGGGGGACGGCCTCGACCGGAGCCATGCGCGCCATGGCCCGGGAGGTGCTCACCGAGTGGAGGCTGACGGCCGCCTCCGTGCAATTCAGGGACTGGCTCACGGCCGGGGCCCCTTCAGAGGACCGGACACCGTGATGATGCCCGTCGTGCGACACGCGGGCTCGCTCTTCGCCGACCGAGCCGCCGCTGGACGCGTCACATCATCTGATCGTCGAACCGGCAGACCTCGCCGTTGAGGATCAAGGTGTAGGCCCTGAGCCCGGCCGCAGCCGCGGTAAGTTCGGGGAAGCGATGCGTGAGATCCCGCCCGTTCCGGCCCCCGAACCTCTTCAGCGGGGGCCCGAGCGATCGCTCTCATCGACTTGCATCGCCTCCACTTGGACCACGATCAACCGTCAGCCCGTTGCGCGACTGGTCCATACGGGTGAAGACTCCGTCACTTGAGCAACACGGAGGGTTCCGCCCATGTACTCTGCCAACTGCTTCCGGAGGACGAGCCGCGTCCGGTGCAGGCGCGACTTCACCGTGCCCAGCTTGATCTGCAGCGTCTCGGCGATCTCGGGATTCGAGAGCCCTTCGACGTCGTGCAAGAGAAAGGTCGTGCGGTAGTCCGCGGGCAGCTCGTCAATCGCGCCCCACAGCACCGCGTTCAGTTCACCTTCAATCGCCGGATCCTTCAGTTCCCTCGACCAGTCGATCGCCGCCTCCACATGCTGCCCCTGGTCATCGAATGACGGAGCGATATCGTCCCAGGACACTTCCCTTCGCTTGCTCCACCGCTGCCGCACCTTCTGGTTTGCGGTGTTGGCGGCGATCCGGTACAGCCAGGAGCCGAAGGCGGCCTCGCCCCGAAAGGTGTCGATTCTGCGACTCGCCGTCCACAGCGCGTCCTGCACCACCTCTTCCGCGTCCAACGCGTTGCCCGTGAGGCGCCTGGCCAGACGGTAGATGCGACCCCCGTAGGCGGCAACCAGCGCCTCCACCGCCCCCGCGTCCTGTCGACGCAGCTGCTCCACCAGGGCGGCGTCTGGATCGACTGCCTTCCGAGGAAAACACGGCCGCAGGTCCCTCACACCGGGCTCCGGATAGGATCCTTCCACCATGTGCATAGTGCGGCTCATCTCACCCTCCTTCCCGGCCGGGCCGGTCTTCTCGGATATATCCCGTTCGGTATCCTTTCGGCGTGATGCCCGTGACGCGGCGGAACACGGTGGTGAAGTGACTCGCGGTCCCGAATCCCACCAGTCGCGAGATCTGCGCGATCGACAGGTCCTGCGTCGCGAGAATTGCGCTGGCGCGGGCGATCCGTTGCCGGATCACGAATCGGTGGGGCGGCACGCCGGTGCTGAGCTTGAACAGTCGCGCGAAGTGATAGGGGCTCATGTAAACCAGGGCCGCGAGTTCGGCGAGCGTCAGTTCCTTGTCGAGGTTCTGCTGGATGTACTCGATCACCCGCCGGAGCCTGCCCCATGGGAGGGTGCCGAATTCCCCTCGGACCGGTCCCGCCCATCCTGAGCTGGGCGCCTCGAGTGTAGCCGCCCCCAGAAGCGCAGCGGAGCCCGCGCTCGTAATCTGTGTCGTCGTCATGGCCATGTCCCTCCGTCTCACGGCCTCAGGTCGGCCTAATTGAATCTGCGGCTAGGCTAATTTCACGAGGCGGCGAGTGTCTACCCGACGTTCGTCGGGATCAGCCCCGACCCTACTTTGGTAGGGGTCGGTTCCTGCCTGAGTCGGTATTGTTGACAACATCGTGTCTGCGTCACACCATCACGAGGTACGCTATCGTCGCGCCGTGACCAAGCCGTCGAGACACGTGATCGACACGTTGTCTGAGGACGAACAGTTCGGCCTCATCGGAGCGTGAAAGGCGATGGAGCGAGCGTTCCGCAGTGTGCGCTTCGCGGTGTGGAGGGTGCTGTGAGCGCCGCGCTGCAATGATCTCTCGCACATGTTGTGCTCTTCGTGGGCAAGCGTCTGGTCAAGGGCAGGAAGAAGATGTCGACCCCTGATTCTCTTCGGTGGCTCAAACACCCGTGATGGTGACTTATGGGGTGGCCCGCGCGCGGCACTGTTTGCGCCCGCCGCCTTGTTGGTCGGATCCCTCAGCGCTAGACAAAGAAGTGCCGGGGAGGCGCTGCGGAAGAGTGAACAGCGGTATCGTGACTACATCGAGACGCTCTCCGATTGGCTGTGGGAGACAGGACTGGACCACCGTTTCACCCAGATCTCCGTGCTTGGCTTCGAAGGCCAGCGCCGGGTGGGCGAACAACGGCAGGATTTCGCCACCGACGTCGAGGAGGAGCCCGAGAAGTGGCGTCTTGAATGGGGCCGAGGCCATGCGGGAGGTCCTGCCGGAGCGGCGCAGGATGGTTGTCACCGGGACGGTCGACCATCGAGACGATGGCCCCTGGGCGGTCGTCTACGGTCGAGGCCTTCTACACGACGAAGTCAGGCGGGCTAGGCATGGGGTTAGCGATCAGTCGCTCGATCGTTGACGGCCACCGAGGTCGGCTCTGGGCCACGGCGAATCCGGACCATGGCGCAACGTTCCACCTCGCGTTGCCGGGCATGCGATGAGCGCGGAGGGCCCCATCGTCTTTGTCGTCGACGACGACCGGTCCGTCCGGGAGTCCCTCCGCCGGCTCATCACCTCCGTGGGAATGACCGTAGAAGTGTTCCCTAGTGCTCAAGCGTTCCTCAGTGCTCCCCGACCGAATGCTCCGGCTTGTCTGGTCCTCGACGTACGCCTCCCCGGGCTGAGCGGCCTCGACCTTCAGCAAAAACTCGCCAATACGAACGCAACGCTGCCCATCATCTTTCTCACCGGGCACGGCGACGTCCCAATGTCAGTTCGGGCCATGAAAGCCGGCGCGATCGAGTTTCTTACCAAGCCGTTTCGCGGACAGGACCTACTCGACGCCATTCGACATGCTATCGATCGCGATCGCGCCGCCCGAACGGAGCGCCAAGAGCTCGCGGATCTTCGTCGCCGGTACGACACTCTGAGCCCGCGCGAACGGGAGGTGATGGCCAGAGTCGTCAACGGCCTACTCAACAAGCAGATCGCCGCCGAGTTCGGGACTACCGAAGCCACCGTCAAGGAGCAGCGGGGGCAGGTCATGCAAAAAATGCAGGTAAGGTCCTTGGCGGAGTTGATTCGGAATGCCGGACGCTTGGGCGTCGCCCCTACCTGGGTGGGGGGACCCCACCAAAGTAGGGTGGACCTTTCCAACCCGGCTCGCTAGTCTGGACTTCACGGCGAATCCAATCCCTAGCGATGAGGCGGACGCGAACTCATGGGCGAATCCGACACACGGATAGTGTCCGTTGTAGACGACAACGAATCGCTGCGTCGGTCTCTGAGGAATCTCTTGCGATCGTTCGGCTTCCGCGTAGAGACGTTCGCATCTGCCGAAGCTTTCCTGGAGTCCATCCATCATGAACAGACCCGCTGTTTGGTGCTCGATCTCCGGATGCCCGGAATGAATGGTTTGGAGCTCCTCAGCTATCTGTCGAGCACGGGCTCCCGCATTCCTGCGGTCATTCTGACTGCTCACGGCGACGCCGAGGCACGCCAGCGATCCTTGGAATCCGGCGCTGTCGCGTTCCTCAGCAAGCCGTTCAGCGGTAAGGCCCTGCTCGACGCCGTAAGGACCGCCCTAGATCAGGACGGATGGCGTCCCAGATGAGACACGCCAGATCGATTTTTAGGGCCCGGCCGACTGGGATCGCCTTGCGTGAGGGCAACATCGAAGGTGATCGGGTACGCTCGCGCCTGGACGTCGTTGCGTGTTCTTGCTGAAAACCCTATCTCAACCCCCCGCCGCGGTGTCGATCACGTCTCGATTGCCTCCTAATTGATGGGCGCCTAGCTGCTATTCAGAACCTGGCCCGAGGTGGGCGCTCCGCCGGAGGACCAAGCATTATGATGATGTCCGTCGTGCGAGGCGTGGCTGCCGCGCTGCTCCTCGCGTCTGTGTCCCTCACCGCGGTCTTCCACACCGACGACGGGCGCCGCCTGGTCGGACACATGTAGGCGCCACCCGTCATGTGGGTCGTCCGCCTCGCCCTTCGGCGCCCCTACACCTTCGTCGTCCTCGCCCTGCTGATCGCGGTCCTGGGCGTCGTGTCGATCGCGACCATGACCGTCGACATCTTTCCCGCCATCAACATCCCGGTCGTCACCGTCATCTGGAACTACTCGGGGCTATCCCCGACCGAGATGCAGGGGCGAATCGTCACGGTGAGTGAGCGGGCCTTCACTACGACCGTGAACGGGATCGAGCACCTCGAATCCGTGTCGCTCCGCGGCGTCGCCGTCACACGACTTTATTTTCATCCCAACGTGCCGATCGAAGCGGCGATCGCCCAGGTGAATGCCCAGGCGCAGCAGATCGTTCGGGCCTTGCCGCCAGGAATCTTCCCACCGCTCATCATCCAGTACAACGCGGCCAGCGTTCCCGTCCTCCTGGCGAGCTTGAGCAGCGATCAGCTGCCGGAGCAGGAGCTCAACGATCTGGGCAACAGCTTCATCCGCACCCAGCTCGTCACCGTTCAGGGCGCCGCCGTTCCGCTGCCGTACGGCGGCAAGATGCGTCTGGTGAACGTCGACATCGATCCCGACGCGCTCTACGCGCGCGGGCTGTCCCCCCAGGACGTCTCGAATGCAATCCTCACTCAGAACGTCATCCTGCCCGCGGGCACCGCGAAGATCGGGACGCGCGAATACGATATCGCAATCAATAGCAGCCCGGAGATCCTCAATGACCTGAACAGCATCCCCGTCCGGTACGTGAACGGGGCCATGGTGTATGTAAAGGACGTCGCCTTCGTCCATGATGGGTTCAGCCCTCAGACCAACCTCGTCCGGCGTGACGGGCGCCATTCCGCCCTCCTCCCCATCCTGAGCAACGGCAGCGCCTCGACGCTTACGGTGGTGGCCCAGGCGCGCCAGCTGATGCCCAAGATCCTGGCCGGCCTGCCGCCGAGCCTCAAGGTCGACTTCCTGTTCGACCAGAGCGTCTTCGTGCGGGCGGCCATCACCGGGGTCCTTCACGAAGGGGTGATCGCCGGCTGCCTGACAGGGCTGATGATCCTCCTGTTCCTGGGCTCCTGGCGGAGCACCCTGATCGTCGTCACGTCGATCCCCCTGTCGATCCTCACGTCCATCATCGCGCTCAACGCCCTGCACCAGTCGCTCAACGTGATGACGCTGGGTGGGATGGCGCTGGCCGTGGGCATCCTGGTGGACGACGCCACCGTGGAGATCGAGAACAATCACCGCCAGATGGATCTGGGCAAGCCGCTACGACAGGCCATCCTTGACGGCGCCGCGGAAGTCGCGACGCCCGCCTTCGTCGCGACGCTGTCGATCTGCATCGTGTTCGTACCGATCCTGTTTCTCGGGGGCGGGGGGGGGGCGCTGTTCGCGCCGCTCGCCATGTCCGTCGTCTTCGCGATGCTCGCCAGCTACCTGCTCTCGCGGACGCTCGTCCCCACCATGGTGCTGTATCTGCTGGCGCCCGAGGCGCACGCGCGACACGTCCGCGAGGGCGGCGACGGTTCACATACCGGGGGAACGCCCAAGGCCGGGTATCCGGTCGGGCGGTCCTACTTCGGCCGGATGTCCGATTCCTTCGAGGCGGGCTTCCTCAAGCTTACCTCGGCCTACGAGGGCGCCCTCGACTGGGGGCTGACCCACGCGCGTCCGCTCATCGTGGTGTTCCTCGCCTTCGCGATGGCTTCCCTGCTGTTGTACCCGTTCGTCGGCCGGGACTTCTTCCCGACTGTCGATGCGGGCCAGCTGCGGTTCCATGTCCGGACCCCGCCGGGCACGAGGATCGAGGAGACGGAGGGCTACTTCCAGCGTGTCGAGGACTTTGTCCGCCAGGTCATCCCCGCTGAAGAACTCAACGTGATCGTCGACAACATCGGCGTTCCGAACTCGATCAACCTCGCGCTCAGCGACAGTGTCACGGTCGGCGCGGCCGATGGTGAGATCCTGGTGGCGCTCAATGCGAAGCATCGTCCCACGGCCGGCTACCTGAAGACGCTCCGCGCCGAGCTGCCTGCGCGGTTTCCGGATCTCGAGTTCTTCACCCAGCCCGCCGACATCGTGAGCCAGATCCTCAACTTCGGCCTGCCCGCTCCGATCGATATCCAAGTCACGGGCCCACTGGCACAATCGGACACGAATTTCCGCGTAGCTCAGCAGATCGCTGGAGAGCTCCGGGCCGTCCCGGGCGCGGTCGACGTGCACGTGCAGCAGGTCCTGGACGCGCCGCGGATCATGATCGATACCGATCGCACTCTCGCCCAGCAGGTCGGTCTGACCCAGCGCGATGTCGCCAACAGCCTCCTGATCTCGCTGACCGGGAGCGGCGCAACGACGACCAACTTCTGGCTGAACTACAAGAACGGCGTAAGTTACCAGGTCGTGGTCCAGACGCCCCAGCATCGCGTCGCCTCCCTCGACGAGCTGCATCGCACCCCGGTGGCGCTCGCGGGCCAATCGTCGCCGCAGATGTTGAGCAACCTGGCCGACTTCCATCGGACGACCACGCCCTTGTCGCTCAACCATTACAACGTTCAGCCGGTGTTCGACGTGTACGCGAGCGTACAGGGTACCGAC
>Ga0307471_100001049_pt1 | contig 14811 bp, 14 predicted proteins | sample atmos_gasesAM3C__2_FD_204566 | JGI IMG/M metagenome (GOLD analysis project Ga0307471, IMG submission 204566) | Hardwood forest soil microbial communities from Morgan-Monroe State Forest, Indiana, United States - atmos_gasesAM3C_515 | ecosystem: Environmental > Terrestrial > Soil > Temperate... | reverse complement strand
CCTGCGCACCGTGCTGTCCGAGGTGGAGGTCGAAACCGCCGTGGCCGAGGCAGACCTCGGCGACCTGGTGCGGCACGAGCTGCGCTGGCTGCGCACCATACGCACGGTCCGGCCGCTCGGCTTCGCCCTCGGCGGCATCACCTTCGGCCTGCCCGTGGCGGTCGCGGGCAGTGTGCTCGCCGCCGGCAGCGCGACCACGCTCGTAATGGTCGCGATCACGGCCGCGGCGCGCTTCATGATAAATTCTGCGCCTCGCAGATCGTGCTCGCTCCCGGCGCAGCTTTGGCTGGTCGCCCTCAACGACCTGCTCGGCCTCGCCCTGTGGTGTTGGAGTTTTACGACGCGTCGCGTGCATTGGCGCGACGGCCGTTACCATATAGCGCGCGATGGCTCGATCCACCCGATTCCCAACTGAGTGAGCGGCCGTGAGAACACTCTTCCTGCACCCACCCTCCTTCGACGGCTACGACGGCGGCGCCGGCGCGCGCTACCAGATGACCCGCGAGGTGCGCTCGTTCTGGTACCCGACCTGGCTCGCGCAGCCCGCGGCGCTCGTCGAGGGTTCGAAACTGATCGATGCGCCGCCGGACGGGCTCACGTTCGAGGATATCGTCCCCGAGATCCGCAACCGCGACCTGGTGGTCATGCATACCTCCACGCCCTCCTTCGTGGCGGACGCGAAGACGGCGGAGAAGATCCGTGAAGTGAATCCGCAGGTACGGATCGGGCTCATCGGGGCGCACGTCGCGGTGGAGCCGGAGAAGAGTCTCGAGGCTGCACCGGCGGTCGACTTCGTCGCCCGCAACGAATTCGACTTCACCATCAAGGAAGTCGCCGAGGATCGGCCACTCGCCGAGATCAAGGGACTCTCGTGGCGCAACCGCGAGGGAGTCATCGTCCACAACGAGCCGCGCGAGACCCTCGCCAACATGGACGAGCTTCCCTGGGTGACTCCGGTCTACAAGCGCGATCTCACGATCGAGAATTATTTCAGCGGTTACCTCAAGCACCCCTATGTCTCGTTCTACACCGGCCGCGGCTGCAAGTCGCGCTGCACCTTCTGCCTCTGGCCACAGACCATCGGCGGCCACAAGTACCGCGTGCGCTCGGTCGAGGATGTCGTCGCGGAGATGAAATGGGCCAAGGCGGCGTTTCCGCAGGTCCGGGAGTTCTTCTTCGACGACGACACGCTCACCGACAACCTGCCGCGCGTCGAGGCGCTGGCGGTCGAGCTCGGCAAGCTCGGCGTCACCTGGTCCTGCAACGCCAAGGCCAACGTGCCGCGCAAGACGCTCGAAGTCATGAAGGACAACGGTCTGCGGTTGCTGCTCGTCGGCTATGAATCCGGCAATCAGCAGATCCTGTTCAACATCAAGAAAGGCATGCGGGTGGAATTCGCGCGCCGCTTCACCCGTGACTGCCACGATCTGGGCATTCTCATCCACGGCACCTTCATCCTCGGGCTGCCGGGGGAGACGCGCGAGACGATCCGCGAGACCCTGGACTTCGCCAAGGAGATCAACCCCCACACGATCCAGGTGTCGCTCGCCGCTCCCTATCCGGGCACCTTTCTCTACCGGCAGGCCAAGGAGAATGGCTGGCTCTATCACGAGCAGAGCGAGCTGCTCACGCAACAGGGCACGCAGATCGCGGCGCTCAACTATCCGCACCTCAGCCACAGCGAGATCTTCGAGGCGGTGGAGGATTTCTACAAAAAGTTCTATTTCCGTCCCTCGAAGATCGCCTCCATCGTGGCGGAGATGTTCACCAGCCCGGAGATCATGAAGCGCCGCCTGTTGGAGGGCGTGGAGTTCTTCCACTTCCTGCGCTCGCGCCGGGACGCGGTTTGAAGCGGCTCATCGTCACCGCTGACGATTTCGGCGCCGCGCACGAAGTCAACGATGCGGTCGAAGCGGCTCATCGCGGCGGCGTCCTGACCGCGGCGAGTCTCATGATCGCGGGCCCGGCAGCCGCGGACGCCATCGTGCGCGCGCGCCGCCTGGGGTCGCTCCGCGTCGGGCTGCATCTCACGCTGCTGCAGGGGAAGCCGGTGCTCCCTGCAGGTGCGATTCCGCAGCTCGTCGATCGCGACGGGGCCTTGCCCGCGAATCCGGCGGTGCTCGGCGTGAGGCTCACCGCCAGCCGCGAGACGCGGCGGCAGCTCGCCGCCGAGATCAACGCCCAGTTCGCGGCGTTCAGCGACAGCGGTCTCGTACTCGATCACTGCAACGCGCACCTGCATTTCCATCTGCATCCGCTCGTAGGCCGGCTGATGGTCGCGATCGGCACCCGTTTCGGGCTGCGTGCGGTACGGTTGCCGCTCGAGCCGGCCGCGGTGCTGCGCAAGGCCGGGCGGCGCACATGGAGCGCCTCCGCCGCGCTGACGGTCCCTTTTGCGCTCGCGCTGCGGCGGCGACTTGCGAGGGCCGGTCTGCTCGTGGCGGAGCGCACCTTCGGGCTGCGCTGGTCGGGACAGATGACCGGCGCACGGCTCGCCGGCATCGTCCGGCATCTGCCGGAGGGAGTGAGCGAGATCTACCTTCATCCGGCGACGCGAGCGTACGCCGGCGCGGCGCGCGGTTACCGCTACGCCGAGGAACTGCAGGCGCTCACCGCGCCGGAGGTCCTTGCGGCCTGTCGCGAAGCGGCGGTGCGTCTCGGCGGCTTCGGCGATTTTGCCGCCGGTGGCAGCGCCACCGCGCGGCACTTCGCCGGCGGCCGCGGCGAGGCATCCGGCCCGGCATGAGCGCATGAGCTCGGTCGAAGCCTCCACGCGCGCCACGCCCATCCGGCGGGGGAGCGAGACTCACAAGGCGCTCTTCTGCCGCACGCTGCTCGATACTCACAATCCGTACAAGCCCGCGGTAATCGATTGGCCGCAGCTCGAGACACAGGCGCGTGAGCGCCTGGTGAGCCTGCCGATCTGGGACATCGCGGTTCAGACCGAGGGGCGGGCGCGGCTTAACGTCGCCTCGTACGCGGCCGTCACCCGCGATCCGCTGCTGCGCGAGGCGATCGAGCTCAATGCCTTCGAGGAGGGCCGGCACAAGCGCGTGCTCTCCAATCTCGTGCAGGCCTACGGCATCACGCTCGCGCCGGAGCCCGAGTATCCGACGCCGCGCGATCCTGAATGGGCCTTCATGCTCACCGGCTACAGCGAGTGCATCGACAGCTTCTTTGCCTTCGGCCTGTTCGAGTCCGCCCGGCGCTCGGGGTTCTTTCCGCCAGAGCTCGTGAACACCTTCGAGCCGGTGATGCAGGAGGAGGCCCGCCACATCCTGTTCTTCGTCAACTGGGCGGCGTGGCACCGCCGCACGATGTCGCTGTGGCGCCGTCCGTGGTTCGAGCTGAAGGTGCTCGGCATATGGATTTTTCTGGTGTGGGAACGCGTGCGTATCGCGCGCGACGTCGGCCACGGCGTGCAGGACAACAATTTCACCCTCAGCGGCGCGAAGTCGGTCGGCGCGGACATCAGCGTGCCTGAGCTGATCGGGCTGTGCCTCAGCGAGAACCTGCGGCGGATGAGTGCCTACGATGAGCGCCTGGTGCGACCGGCGGCGGTGCCGGCACTGGCGCGGCTCGCGCGTCGACTGATGCGATGACATGAAGTGGCGCTTCGCCATTCTCGCCGCGGTGGGAGTGGCGCTCGCTCTGTACCTCGTGAGGTACGTCGGCTGGCATGCGGTGCTCGCCGCCGCGGGCGCCATCGGCTGGGGCGGCTTCGCCGTCTTTTGCCTGTGTGCACTGGCGCTATTCCTGCTGCTCGGCGCGGCCTGGCAAGTGTTGTTTCCCGCAGCGTCTGCGCCGCGGCTTGCGCTCCTCGTGCGCGCGCGCCTGGTGCGCGATGCAGCGGCCGAGGTACTGCCGTTGTCACAGCTCGGCGGGATCGCGCTCGGCGTGCGCGCGGCGATGCTGCAGGGTATGGCGGCGCCCCTTGCCGCGGCCTCGATGATCGCCGACGTCACGACCGAGATGCTGGCGCAGATCGCGTATGCGGCCTGTGGCCTGGCCATTCTGGCGGCGCGCGTCCCGCAAAGCTCGCGCGTCGCGACACTCATCAGCGGCTGCGCGATCGGCCTCGCGCTCGCGGTCATCGCCGCGGCACTCTTCATCGCCCTGCAGCGCCGCGGTGGGCGAATGACGGCACGGCTCGCCACGCGACTGCTGCGCGGGGCAGGGCAGACGCTCAACGGCTTGAGCACCGCGCTGGAGACGATCTACCGCTCTCCGGCGCGGGTCGTGCTCTCGGTGGCCCTGCACCTCCTCGCGTGGATCGGCAACGGCGCGGCGGTCTGGCTCGGCTTTCGCCTGATCGGGGCGCGGGTCGACCTGGCGGCGGCCATCGCCATCGAGAGCATCGTGTACGCCATACGCAGCGCCGCGGTCTTCGTCCCCAACGCGCTCGGGGTGCAGGAGGGCGCGTACATTCTTCTCGGTCCGCTCTTTGGAGTGGGCACGGACACGGCACTCGCGATGTCGGTGCTCAAAAGGGCGCGCGACATCGCCATCGGCGTGCCGGTATTGCTGCTGTGGCAGGCAGCGGAAGGACGGCGTGCGCTCGGCCGGCCCGCGGGCGATGGCCGCGCTCAGTGAGCGGTCAGGCGCAGCTCGAACGCCACCCCGACGTCGTTCCCCACCTGGTCGGTGGCTTTCCAGTCGCCCTGGCCTACGCCGTAGTCGAGGCGGCGCACGCTGGTCTTGCCGCTCATGTAACCCACCGGCGCGCCATTCTCGCTCGTGGTGCGGAACGCGAACGGCACACGGGCGTCGCGCGTCACGTCACGGATCGTCAGCTTGCCGGCGGCTTCGTAGCCCGTCGAGGTCCGGCTGATCTGGGTCGCGGTAAAATGCGCCTGCGGAAACTTCGACGCGGCGAAGAGGTCCGCGCCGTGCAGGGCCTCGTCGCGCTCCTCATCACCGGTGTCCAGCGAATTGATATCGACGGTGACTTCGAGGCGGCTCGCCGCGAGATTCGCGGGGGAGAAGTCGAAGCTCACCTGGAAACGCCGGAAGCGGCCCTTGTTCTGGGCGCCCGCCTGCACGAAGGTGAATCCCAGCGAGCTCTTCGCGGGATCGAGCACGTAGTGCGTCACGCCGGGCGCATCGGCAGCGCGCGCCCCCACCCCGGCGGCAAGCCAGGCGAGCATCCCCAGCGCGGCAGGCGCCACGCACGCTGCCGCGGCCGATCGGATGCGCATCATGTCTTGGGCCCCGTGAACGGTAACATCCGGCGCAGCACGTCATCGCGCAGCATGAAGTGATGCTTGAGCGCGGCGGCCACGTGCAGCGTCACCACCGCCGCCAGCACCCAAGCCAGCGTCTCGTGCGTCGTGAGCAGCGCCAGGTAGAGCGATTTGTTCTTTGGCACCAGATCCGGCAGCGTAAAGAACCCGAACCAGCTCACCGGGAACCCACGCGCCGATGACATCGTCCAGCCGGAGAGCGGCATGGCGAACAGCAGCGTGTACAGCGCCGCGTGCGTGAAGCGTGCGAGGAAACGCTCGTAAGGCTTGAGGGTGGTCGGCAGGAGCGGCGTCAGATTGAGCGAGCGCCACGACAGGCGAAGGATGACGAGCATGAGGATGGTGATGCCGACGGATTTGTGCCGCGCGAGCAGCGCGAGCTTCTTCGCGCCCGGTGGCAGATCATCGGCCAGGCTCGCGAGCGTCACCTGCAGAATGAGCAGAACCACGATCAGCCAGTGGAAGATCTGGGAAAGGTGTCCCCAACGATGCTCCGTGTTGCGCACTGCCATGTCGGCAAGCTTATGCGGCTGACTGCACCTTGGAAACTCCCGTTGGCGCTGCCGGTGTTTCTGGCGCTGCTGAGCGGCTGCCCGCTGCCGCCGCGGGCGCCACGACCCGCGCCCCCGCCGGCCGTTCCGTCCGCGCCAGCGCCACACGTGGGCACGCCGTACGAGATCCTTCCACAGTCTTCACTGCTCACGATTCTGGTCTATCGCGGCGGCGCGCTCGCGAGCGCAGGACATAACCACGTCATTGCCTCGCACGATCTTTCCGGCACCATCTACGTGCCTCCGGAGCTGCTGCAGAGCAGCTTCGAGGTGCACGTCCCGGTGGCCACGCTCACGGTCGACGAGGCGGCGCTGCGCGCGCAGCAACCCGCCGCGGAGTTCCCTGCGGATGTTTCCGAAAGCGCCAAGGAAGGAACGCGGCGCAATATGCTGGGTGAGGCGCTGCTCGATGCGCAGCACAATCCTGAGATCGTGCTGCGGTCGCTGCAACTCACGGCGGCGGACTCCGCTGCCGTGCTGGCGCAGGTGGAAAGCTCGCTGCGTGGGCAGCTGCGCACCTTCACGGTGCCGGTGCGCTACCGCCTCGGAGGAAATGGCACCCTCGAAGTCTCGGGGGAGTTTCCCCTGCGCCAGACCGATCTCGGCCTCACGCCCTTCAGTGCGATGCTCGGCGCGCTGCAGGTTCAGGACGAGATGCGGATGAGCTTTCACATCGTGGCGCAGGCGGCCGCTCTCAAGCGGTAGCGCTGGAGAGCAAGGCCGTCCCACCCTTAGTCGGCGGCTTCGAGCAACAGCATCGGCGTGTCGCCGGGCGCTTCGAGCAGGGCGCTCCCTCCGCCGGCCCCCACTTGTGCCGGTGCGCGCACAGGTTCGAAGCCCAGCGTGCGCAACCGATCGAGACGCGCCGCCATGTCCGCGGCGCGGAAGACCAGCATCGGTCGTGCGCACACCCTTGGAGCATGGAAGGCGAGGTCGAGGTGATCGCTGGTAAGTGTCAGATGCGGGTAGGGCGCCTGCGCCTCTTCGGCCGCGACGAATCCCAGCGGCTCCCAGAAGGCCTGCGCCACGGAGAAATCGGACGCCGGCAGGCTCAGTTCCGCGAAGTCGCCGCAGGCGGAGACATCGATGGCATCGCGGGCCACCGGCGAGTACGTGCGCGCCTCGAGAATCGCGACCTCATGCCCGAAGGGGTCGGTGAAGGCGATCTCGTTGAACACCTCATCGCCGGTGTGACAACGCGTGAGATGAATGCCGGCCGCGGCGAAGGTGGCGAGGCTGCGGGCGATGCCTGGCCGTACGAAAGTGAGTGTGGGCGAGGCGCCCCCGCGCTGATGCACTCCGATATACAAGCGCCCGTCGGTCAGCACCCCGTACGGATGCGTGAAGGTGTCGGTGGTGGTGGCCTGGGTGAAGCCCAGGCGCTCGTAGAACTCCACCGCAATGCGCGCCTGATCGACAGCGACGCTGAGCTCGTGGAAGGTGCCGGCGAGCGGCAGAGGTCCGAGCGACATCAGGCGGGAGCGCCGTGTGCCGTGCCCGGGAGGTGCTCGCGCAGCCCCTCCGTCCACCCCTGACAGCGTTGCGCGATGAGGCCTGCGAGGCAATGGGCGTGAGCGGAACCGTCATTGAGCGCGGGCACGTACTCGAAGCGCTGGCCGCCCGCTTGCATGAAGAAGGCGCGGTTCTCAATGGCGATCTCCTCGAGAGTCTCCAGGCAGTCGACCGCAAAGCCGGGGCACACGACCGTAACCTCGCGCACCCCGCGTGCCGGCATGCCGCAGAGCACCGCCTGCGTATAAGGCTTGAGCCACTGCGCAGGTCCAAAGCGCGACTGAAAGCTCACGCTCCATTCGCCCTCCCGCAGCAGCAGCTCGTCGGCAAGCAGTCGCGCAGTCGCGTGGCAGCGCGTGTGATAGGGGTCGCCCTGCCGCACGTAACGCTCCGGTATGCCGTGGAACGAGATCAGCAGGTGCGGCGTGCGGCCATGCGCCTCCCAGTGTGCGGTGACGCTCGCGCGCAGCGCTTCGATGTAGCCGGGGTGGTCGTGATAGTCGGCGACGAGCTGCAGGTCGGGCAGCCAGCGTAAGCGGCGCAGCGCCGCGCTCACCTGGTCGAACACCGCGCCGCTGGTCGCACCGCAGTACTGCGGGAAGAGCGGCAAGACCAGCAGGCGCTGCGCACCGCCTGCGCGCAGCCGCGCGAGCGCGTGGTCGACATACGGAGCGCTGTAGAGCATGCCGACCTCCACCTGCAAGGGGGCGAGCATTCGCTGCGCCAGCACAGCGGCGAGCCCCGCGCTCAGCTTGAGCGTCAGGTCGTGCAGCGGCGAGCCGCAATCCGACCAGATGCGGCGGTACTTGCGCGCGACGCGCGCCGGGCGCCAGGGGAGGATCACTCCATAGAGCAGCGGCAGCCACAGAGCGCGCGGCAGCTCCACCACGCGCGGATCGGCGAGAAAGCGCGCCAGGAATGCGCGCACCGCCGCGGGCTCCGGCGCCGCGGGCGTACCGGAGTTGACCAGCAGGATGCCGATGCGTTCCGTGTTCAACCCAGGCCGACGCACACGAATTTCAGCTCGGTGTAATCGAGGATGCCGTACCGGGATCCTTCACGGCCGATGCCGGACTCCTTGACGCCGCCGAACGGTGCGACCTCGGTCGAGAAGATTCCGGTGTTGAGTCCGATCATGCCGTACTCGAGCGCCTCCGCGACGCGCCAGGAGCGCGCGAGATCGCGCGTATAGAAATACGCGGCGAGTCCGAACTCCGTGTCGTTGGCCATGCGGATGGCATCCTGCTCGGTCTCGAAGCGGAACAGCGGCGCGATCGGCCCGAAGGTCTCTTCGCGCGCGATGCGCATGGCCGGCGTCACCTCGGTCACCACGGTGGGCTCGAAGAAGGTTCCCCCGAGCGCATGACGCCTGCCGCCGAGCGCGACGCGAGCGCCCTTGCTCAGCGCGTCGGCGATGTGCTGCTCCACCTTGGCAAGCGCGGCAGCATCGATCAGCGGTCCCTGGTCCGTAGGACCCTTGAGGCCGTCGCCGACGCGCAGCTGCTCAACCGCGTGCACGAGCTTGCGCGTGAACGCTTCGTACACCGGTGCCTGCACGAGCAGACGGTTGGCGCACACGCAGGTCTGACCGCTGTTGCGATACTTGCTCGCGATCGCCCCCGCCACCGCGGCATCGAGATCCGCATCCGCGAAGACGATGAACGGGGCGTTGCCGCCGAGCTCCATGGTGAGCTTCTTCACCGTGCCGGCGCACTGCGCCATGAGCTTCTTGCCGACGCCGGTCGAGCCGGTGAAGGTCACCTTGCGCACCGCGGGATTGGCGGTCAGCTCGCCGCCGATCGCGGCCGCATCGACGCCGGTCACTACGTTCAGTGCGCCGGCGGGCACTCCGGCGCGCGCGGCGAGCGCTGCCGCGGCGAGTGCCGAGTACGGTGTCTGGCTCGCGGGCTTCACGACGATGGTGCAGCCGGCGGCCAATGCCGGACCGGCCTTGCGCGTGATCATCGCCAGGGGAAAATTCCACGGCGTGATCGCGGCGACCACGCCGACCGGCTGACGCAGCACGAGCAGACGCCGGTCGCTCTGGTGCGGCGGGATGATGTCCCCGTACAGGCGCTTGCCTTCCTCCGCGAACCACTCGATGAATGCCGCGCCGTAGCCGATCTCGCCCTTGGCTTCCGCGAGCGGCTTGCCCTGCTCGGCAGTCATGAGCGTGGCGAGGTCTTCCTGGTTCGCCATCAGCAGTTCGTACCAGCGGCGCAGGATCGCGGCCCGCTCTTTGGCGGTGAGGGCGGCCCAGGCCGGGAACGCGTGCGCGGCCGCCTCGATCGCCTGGCGTGTCTCGGCGACTCCCATGTCCGGGACCGTGCCGATCGGCTCGCGGGTCGCGGGATTCACGACCGTGTGCGTCGCGCCGCTTACCGCATCGAGCCACTTGCCGCCGATGAAGGCGTGCGTGCGCAGCAGATCCGGATCGCGCAGTTTCATGAATCAGACTCTCCTTCGGGTGAAGACCGCGTGTTGCCCGGCTTGCGGTCCACGTAACGGCTGAAGAACTGCAGAGTGCGTGTGCGCGCGAGTTGCGCGGCCTGCGGGTTGTAGGCGCTGCGCTGCTCGCAGTTGAACCCGTGACCTGCACCCTCGTAGGTGTAAAGCGGAGCGTCGGGATAGGCCGCGCGGATGCGCTCGACGTCGGCGGGCGGAATGCTCTGATCCTCGGCGCCGTAGTGATACATCACCGGGCATCGCGGCTTGCGCTCCAGATAACTCACCACCTTGCCGTAGTAGACCACCGCGCACGCGAGCGGCAGCTCGCCGGCCGCAAGGTATGCCTGGGCTCCGCCCCAGCAGTAGCCCACGGCGCCGGCGCGGCCAGAGTGTTTCACCACGGCGAGCGCCGCGGCGAGATCGCGCCGGGTAGCTTCGGGGTCGAGCTGTTTCACGTAGCCCACGCCCTCCTGCATGTCCCCGGGGGTGTAGCCGAGCTCGATGCCACGGCGGACCCGGTCGAAGAGCGCCGGCGCGATCGCGGTGTAGCCCTCGGCGGCAAACTGATCGGTCACTGTGCGGATGTGACTGTTGATGCCGAAGATCTCCTGCAGCACCAGCAGCGCGCCGCGCGGGCGACCGGGAGCGGCCGCGAGCCAGGCCTGAAACTCGTGGCCGTCGCGTGCCATGATGGTGGTGAATTGGCCCATGGGGTGGCATTCTAACGCGCCGCGCCACGGGAGGGATTCATGCTCGTCGGATCCGTCATCAAGCGGGTCGCCATCGTCGGTGGCGTGCGCATTCCGTTTGCGCGCTCTTATTCGACCTACGCCACCGCCAGCAACCAGGACATGCTCACCGCCGCGTTTCGCGGTGTGGTCGAGCGCTTCCGCCTCCAGGGTGAGCGGCTCGGCGATGTGGCGGCCGGCGCGGTCATCAAGCACTCGCGCGACTACAACCTGGTGCGCGAGTGCGTGCTCGCGAGCGGTCTCGATCCGCACACCCCGGGGCTCGACATGCAGCGCGCCTGCGGCACGAGCCTCGAGGCCGCCATCGACATCGGCAACAAGATCGCCTTAGGGCAGATCGAGGCCGGCATTGCGGGCGGCACCGATTCGATCAGCGATGCGCCGATCGTCTATCCGCGCTCTTATCAGCAGCTGCTGCTCGCGAGCTACCGCGGTCGCACTGTCTGGGAGCGTCTCTCTCCCTGGTTCGGTCTGCGCCCGAGGCACTTCAAGCCCGTGCTGCCCGCGGTGATCGAGCCGCGCACCGGGCTCTCCATGGGACAGAGCACCGAGCTCATGGCGAAGCAGTGGCAGGTCACGCGCGTCGAGCAGGATCAGCTCGCCTACGACAGTCACCTGAAGGCGGCCAGCGCCTGGCGCGAGGGCTTCTACGACGATCTGGTGATTCCCTACCTCGGCCTCAAGAACGACAACAACGTCCGCGCGGACACATCACTCGAGAAGCTCGCGCGGCTGCGCCCGAGCTTCGCGACCGACGGCACACTCACGGCCGGCAACAGTACCCCGCTCACCGACGGGGCGAGCGCGGTGCTGCTCGCGACGCCCGAGTGGGCGGCGCAACGCTCGCTGCCGGTGCTCGCCTACCTCCGCTACGGCAAGGTGTGGGCGGTCGATTTCGTGGGCGCCAAGGAAGGTCTGCTGATGGCGCCCACTTACGCCGTGCCGGCAATGCTGCGTGACGCCGGCATCGCGCTGCAGGATTTCGACTACTACGAGATACACGAGGCGTTCGCGGCGCAGGTGCTGTGCACGCTCAAGGCGTGGGAGTCGGCGGATTACTGCCGCAACGTGTTGGGACTGCCCGGGCCGCTCGGCAGCATCGATCGCGCACGCCTGAACGTGAAGGGCGGCAGCGTCGCTCTCGGTCACCCCTTCGCCGCCACCGGCACGCGCATCCTGGCCACGCTCGCCAAGCTCCTCGCCGGCGATGCCACGGCAAAGCGCGGGCTGATCTCGGTGTGCACGGCGGGCGGCATGGGCGTCACCGCCATCGTGGAGCGCGGCTGACGCCGGCACGGCGCGAGGCGCACAGTGCGGTAGAGGTGCTGCGCGTCGCGCTGCGGCTCGGCTTCACCTCCTTCGGCGGACCGCTCGCGCACCTCGGGTACTTCGAGCGCACCTACGTGCGTGAGCGCGGTTGGCTGAGCGCCGAGGAGTACGCATCGCTCGTCGGGCTGTGCCAGATCCTTCCCGGGCCGACCAGCAGCCAGGTCGGCTTCCTCATCGGTCTGCGCCGGGCCGGCTGGCGCGGCGCACTCGCGGCGTGGCTCGGCTTCACGCTGCCCTCGGCGCTCCTCCTGTACGCCTGCGCGCGCCTGGCGGCACGCGTGCACGGGCCGCTCGCGAGCGCATTGGTTCACGGACTGAAGCTGGTCGCGGTGGCAGTGGTCGCGCAGGCGGTGTGGAGCATGGCGCGCAGGCTGTGCACCGATGCGAGCACCTGGCTCACGGCAGCGTGCGCCGCGGCACTGCTGCTTGCGAGCGGCAGTGCGGGCGCGCAGCTCGCGGTGCTGCTCGCCGCAGCGGCGGCCGGGTCGGTGTGGTGTCGCCCTGCCGCGGTTCCGGTGCGCACCGCCGGCGACGAGCAGTGGGCCGCGGCGCCGGCGCTCGCCGCATTCGCAGTGCTGCTCCTCGCCCTCGCGGTGCTGTCCTGGCGCTACCCGCACAGCGGCTTCGCTCTCGCGCAGGTGTTCTACCGTGCCGGTGCGCTGGTGTTCGGCGGAGGACACGTCGTGCTGCCGTTGCTGCGCGCGGCGCTGGTGCCGACGGGCTGGCTGTCCGATGACGCATTTCTCGGCGGCTATGGTCTCGCGCAGGCGGTGCCGGGGCCGCTGTTCACCGTGGCTGTGTATCTCGGTGCGGTTGCCGCTCCCGCGGCGCCGTCCGCGGGCGCCGTCGTGGCTCTCATCGCGATATTCCTGCCGGGGCTGCTGCTGGCACTGGCCGGGTCGTCGGTGTGGACCGCACTCTCTCGGCGCACCCGCCTGCGCGCAGCGATGACCGGCGTCAATGCGGCGGTGGTGGGCGTGCTCGCGGCGGCGCTCTATGACCCGGTGTGGGTGAGTGGGGTGCACGATGGGGCCGATGCCGCCATTGCCGGCAGCGCCCTGCTGCTGCTCGGCAGCGGTCGGGGGCCACCGCTCGCGGTCGTGGTGCTGTGCGTTGCCGCGAGCCTGCTGCGACTCGCCGTCTGATTTGCCTGGACGAGGGGCGAGGCGGCAAGATGACCGAGCAATGGAGTCGTCGCAGTTTGCGAGCTTTCGCGAGTTTTATCCGTATTATCTGCAACAGCACACCAACCGCACCTCGCGCCGCCTGCACATCGTGGGGACGCTGCTGGCACTGGCTGCGGCGCTCGCCGCATTGGTCCTGGGCCGCTGGGCGTGGCTGTTGGCGGTGCCGTTCGCGGGCTACCTGCCCGCATGGCTCGGCCACTGGGTGTTCGAGCACAATTCCCCGGCGACCTTTCGCCATCCGTTCTACAGCCTGCGCGGCGACTTCACCCTGCTCCTCGAGGTGCTCAGCGGCCGTCGTCCCTGGTAGCGCGGTCCGTGTAGCACACCCATGAGCCGACCTGGCATCGACCGCGTGTTCGAGCGGCGGCTCGCGGGGCTTCTCCACGGCGGTGAGCCGCAGCGCCTGCAGGGCGGGCACAAAGGCGTGGAGAAGGAATCGCTGCGCGTGCTGCCATCCGGGAGCCTCGCACGCACTCCGCACCCGGCGGCGCTCGGCTCGGCACTCACCAACGAGCACATCACTACCGATTACTCCGAGGCGCTGATCGAGCTCGTTACGCCGGCCTTCACTCACAGCTGGGAGCTGCTGCAGTACCTGCTCGACCTGCACCAGTTCGTCTATCGGCACCTGGGCGAGGAACTGCTGTGGGCGACCAGCATGCCGTGCGCGATTGCGGGCGATGCGGACATTCCGCTCGCGCAGTACGGCAGCTCGCACGTCGGCCGCATGAAGACCGTATACCGCAACGGTCTCGGCCTGCGCTACGGGCGCATGATGCAGGCGATCTCGGGCGTGCACTTCAATTACTCCTTTCCGCAGCCGTTCTGGGAGACCTGGGCGGCCGCGCGCGGCGCATCCGGGCACGGCCAGCAATTCATCTCCGCGTGCTACTTCGATCTGCTGCGCAACTATCGCCGCTACGGCTGGCTGGTGCTGTACCTGTTCGGCGTCTCACCGGTGGTGTGCAAGTCGTTCCTGCGCGGCCGCCGCTTCGGGCTCGAGGATTTCGGGGAAGGCAGCGCATTCGCGCCGCACGCCACCAGCCTGCGCATGAGCGATGTCGGTTACCGCAACCGCAACCAGGCCGGCCTCGCGGTCTCGGTGAACAATCTCGAGGAGTACGTGCACGACCTGACACGTGCCATCACCACCCGCTACCCGCCGTACGAGTCGCTCGGCGTGGAGGTGGACGGCGAGTGGCGCCAGCTGAACGCCAACATCCTGCAGATCGAGAACGAGTACTACAGTTTCATCCGCCCGAAGCGCGTGGCACGCTCAGGCGAGCGACCCACCAAGGCGCTGCGCCGCGCCGGCGTCGAGTACGTGGAGGTGCGCGCACTCGATGTCAGCGCCTTCGATCCGGTCGGAGTCAATCAGAACAAGCTGCGATTCCTCGAGGCTTTCCTCGCGCTGTGCCTGATCAAGGAGAGTGCGCCGATCGACCCCGCGGAACAGGGAGCGCTGGATGAGAACCATCAGACGGTGGCGCGGCGCGGCCGAGAGCCCGGCCTGATGCTGTGGCGCGAGGGACGGAGCGTCGCCATGCTCGAGTGGGCGCGCGAGCTGCTCGATGGCATGACGGGTATCTGCGAAGTTCTCGATCACGGTGAGCCGGAGAAGCCGTACTCGCAGGCGCTCGCCACGCAGGCGGCGAAGGTCGAGGACGTCGCCCTCACGCCTTCGGCACGGCTCCTGGCCGAGCTGACGGCAGGGGAGTCGTTCTTCGATCTTGCGCTGCGCATGTCCGCGACGCACAAGGCTTATTTTCTCGACCTGTATCCACCCAACGAG
>Ga0307471_100001048_pt1 | contig 14812 bp, 6 predicted proteins | sample atmos_gasesAM3C__2_FD_204566 | JGI IMG/M metagenome (GOLD analysis project Ga0307471, IMG submission 204566) | Hardwood forest soil microbial communities from Morgan-Monroe State Forest, Indiana, United States - atmos_gasesAM3C_515 | ecosystem: Environmental > Terrestrial > Soil > Temperate... | reverse complement strand
CCCGTTGTCTTTCACAAGTTCCGGCACGCACCCGGACTGCTCGGACACAATCACTGGTAACCCGGACGCGATGGCTTCGTTCACAACCAGCCCCCATTGCTCAGTCATGCTGGCATGCGCGAATGCTTTCGCCAACGCATAGTAAACCGGCAATTCGTCGTACGGCTTGAAGCCTGGCAGATGCACGTGCTCACTGAGCTTGAGCATTTCGAGTTGGGACTTGAGAGTTTCCCGCAGCGGGCCATCGCCTAACAGTACTAAGTCCCACATTGCAATCCCAGCGTATTGCGACTTCCGTCGGTACTCCGCGTAAGCCCCGATCAAGCGCGGGAGATTTTTCTTCTCGATGAAACGCGCTGATGCAAGAAAGTAGTTCTCGGGCAGGCCATACTTCTTCCGAACTTCGAATTCCGAATTTCGAATTTCTGCGGTGCGCCGCCCAAAATAATCGTTATCGACCACATCGTATCCGGTAAAGATTCGTTCGCGCGGCAACCCGAGTTCCACCAGATACTCGACGTGACGCTGGCCGCCGACGAGTGCGGCAGAGTACAGACCGACGATTCGCCGCTTGATGGCTTCCTTCCACCAACTGCGAGGTTCATCCCGGCGAGAGCTTTCAGACATAACGAGCATGGGTATCTGGCGGCGCACACAGTAATTCGCGGCTATAAGCGATCCGAAATTATTCCAGCCGTTCACGGCCAGCGCATCAAGCTTCGCCTGCTCTAAAGCCGACCAGAACGCTTTCTGAAGCTCGGCCTTTAATGGGTAGTGCTCTGTCGCTTGAGGGAAGAGCGAAATTTTGTGATACCGCGCAGGCGTGGCCGCCGCGCCCCACGCATCAACACCTTTGGCTGACCATTCAATCCCGGTCACCAACAATCTGTCAGCCGCCGCATTCAGCCGGGCGTGGTGATAAGGACCAATGTGATGAAAAACAACCGCGACAGCAGGCTTGCGCTCCATTGTCGCACGAAAGACTAACTCCCAATCTTCCGCAGAACCACTCGAATGTTTCCGAATGTGGACTCTCGGTTCAAGCTGCTCTGGCTAGTACGACAAACGGAAATCCGCTGGAACTAAACCGGTCGCGTCCGTCGTTCCAATCCCACCGCCTACCGAACTGTTGACACTCACTTTTGCCGGCGCGGGGGAAAGTGGCTGTTGGCCTTGCGCTTTCAGCGAGTCGTTTAATGCGGGCAACTCCTGCGTAAGGAGTTGATCGAATTGTTTTTTCACGTCATCGAGTTCTCGTCGGAGCGTATCTATGTAATCGATCTGATAGGCGGCCGGTTTGCCTTCGTAGCTCAGAATTGCACCGTAAAGCTGGTCGGTGTGTTCACGCAAGCGTTCCTCGCCGGTGATTGCGCCGCCTTCTGTCGTGGCGACGATTTTCTTCCGCACGCCGTCCACTTTTCCGTCGAAATCAGAGATCTCCTTGCGAAGCGGATCCCCTTCGGGCAGCGCTGCACCACTGTCGGCGAGCGCTTTTCGTAAAGCAATGATGCGATCCATCAGCGCGCTTTCATCCCCAAACAAGGCGTGAACTCGCATCGCCGCATCGAATTGCGCCTTGCGATCAGCTGAGCTGAATTTCGCCCGGCGATCAAGACCGACGGTCAATTTTGTACCGTAAACCTTGCCTGCCTTCGTTAGGCGCACGGTGTAATCACCGGGCACGAGCCGCGGTCCGACTATTCCCGCACCGGCAATTTGCGCAGCGGGCGGCACGCGCGGCGGCTTCGCCCGCATGGTCCACATCACCCGATTCAAGCCCGGTCGTTTGCTCGCCGGCAATTGGTCAACAACACGCCCGGATGAATCCAAAATTTCAAGTTTCATTTTTCCAAACAAATGCCGCTCGCGCTGATAATAGTTGATCACGGCACCGTCAGGCGGATTCTCGCCAACGAAAACCGCGTCGCCATTGGCCCATCCACCCTGGCCCTCGATGCGCTGTTGGACCGGCCGCGCCGAAACAAAGGCAACATCCTGCTTCAACAAATCCGGCGTCAACGCGCGCAGCGGCGTGATGTCGTCCACTATCCAGATCCCGCGGCCGTGCGTGGCGAGAACCAGATCGTTATCCCGCGGATGAATCGCCAGATCGCGAACGGCGACGGCAGGAAAATGGTTGCCCTTGAATTGGGCCCAGCTTTTTCCGCCATCAATCGAAATCCAGAGTCCAAACTCCGTGCCGACGAAAAGAAGATCTGGCTTCACCGAATCTTCTTTAATCACGTGCGCGTATCCACGAACGCTCTTCGGGTCCTGAGCGGTGATGAGCGGCGTCCAGGTCTTACCGAAATCAGTGGTCTTGAACACGTACGGCGCCATGTCGCCAAAAGTATGCCGATCAAAAGCGGCGTAAGCCGTGCCGGGATTGAAGTTGCTGGCCTGCACCCAGTTCACCCATCGGTTCTTCGGCAACCCGGGAACATTGACGACGACATTGGTCCACGTCTTACCGCCGTCGCGCGTGAGCTGAATGTTACCATCATCAGTGCCGACCCAGATCAGTCCCTTTTGCTTGGGAGATTCGCTGATGGAATAAATTGTGGTGTGCATTTCCGCTGACGAATTATCTACCGTCACACCGCCGGATTGCTCTTGCTTTTGTTTTTCCGGATCGTTGGTAGTCAGGTCGGGGGAAATGCGGTCCCACGTCTGGCCGTGATCGCGCGAGCGGAATAAAAATTGCGCGCCGATATAGATTGTTCCCTTCTCGTTAGGCGAAAGCGCGATCGGTGTGTTCCAGTTGAACCGGAGCTTCTCATTGTAATTCGGCCGTGGCTTGATGTCGCGAGCGGCATGCGTGTAACGATTGACGCGGCCAATCTCGCCGCCCTGGTATTCCGCGTAGATGTAGTCAGGGTCAGCCGGGTCCTGAAACATCCAGAATCCATCCCCATTGAACATGTTTTCCCAACGATGATTGGTGATGCCGCCTGGGTACTGCGAATCACCTACCCACGAACTGTTGTCCTGCAATCCACCATAGACGCGGTAGGGATCGTTCTCGTCCACGCTTACGTGGTAGAACTGCGACACGGGCAGGTTTTCTCCCTTCCACCATTTGCTGCCGCCGTTGTACGAGTACCACATCCCGCCGTCATCCCCCACAAACACGGTTTGTGAGTTCGTCGGGTCAATCCACACATCGTGCGCGTCGCCGTGCGCGCCTTGAAAACCGCCGACTACGGCAAAGCTCTTTCCGCCGTCCTCGCTGACAATCAATGAACCGTCGGGCTTAAACAGACGGTCTGGATTCTTCGGATCAACAATCAGATTCGCGAAGTAGAACGGCCGCCAAACCATCCACCGGCTTTTGTCGCGTTTCTCCCACGTTGCGCCACCGTCGTCAGACACGAACAACGCGCTCTCCGGCGATTCGACAAATGCGTAAACGCGTTGCGATTTCGACGGCGCGATCGCCACCGCCAAACGTCCATATGGCTTCTTTGGGAAACCTTTGTTGGCCTGCTCCGTAATCTCCGTCCAAGTGTTGCCACCATCGGCTGAGCGGAACAACCCACTGGCTGAAGGCGCCGTCGGAATTGCCCCGCCCGATCGGTATTCCCAGCCCTTGCGCCGGAAATCCCACATTGCCGCGAACATGATGTCGGGATCGCTCGGGTCGATAGCCACGTCAGTGCAACCGGTCGAAAGATTTGCGCCCTTCAGGACTTGCCGCCACGTCTTGCCGCCGTCGGTCGTTTTGTACAGACCGCGGTCGGGCGAATCACTCCATAATGCGCCGGGCACCGCGGCGAACACCGTGTCGCCGTTTCTTGGATCAACCGCTATCCGCGCGATGCGTTCCGATTTCTCCAAGCCGGCGCGCGACCACGTTTCGCCGCCATCGGTTGACTTGTAAATTCCATCGCCAATGGACACGCTGTTGCGCGTCCACGATTCACCGGTGCCGACCCAAATGTTTTTCGAATTCTTCGGGTCGAGCGCGACGGCGCCGATCGATTGCACAGCTTGTTCGTCAAATATTGGCCGATACCGCGTTCCATTGTCATCGGATTTCCAAACGCCGCCACTGGCTGCACCCACAAACAGCGTGATCTTGCCCGATGGCTCGTGCACCCCACCGATGCATGAGATTCGCCCGCTCATCGCCGCGGAGCCGATGTTACGAGCGCCGAGCCCAGAAATGCTCGCCGAATTAAATGGAGCGTCAGTTGCGTGGAGGGGAATGGCACAAAGAAAAAGCGGCGCGAGAACGCATCGTACTCCAAAAGCGCCAGGTGCGAAATTCATAGAGGTGCTAATTCGGTTTTGCGGAAGCTTCGGAAACGCGTACGCGTCCTCGCGTCGCTCTTGGTGATTCGATAATCCTCATCTGTTATCAGCGCTTTGGTTCCGGGACATTTATCTGGCCAGGAAAATGAAATATGGCGTCATCGACGGGCACGTTCGGCTCGAGTTTATCGATAATGGTCTGTTGCTTGTCATTTGCGCCTTTGCGTCCAATTTGGATTGAAGTCGGAACAAATACGCCGCCGACTTGTTCGTAATCACCCAGGTCGGTCTCCACTTCTTCGTGTGCGCCGTGTCGCACCCGTTGGGTCACGATTCGGATCTCGAGAAAGTGGTCAGGATCCAAATAGACAAAACTGACATCGCCGTTTTTTCGCACCACTTTTAATTTGTGCGCCGGCGTTCCATCGACATCCTCGGTTCCAAGATATTCGACGGTGCTTCCCTTTGCTTTCCAATCCGCCAATGGGCCACCCATCTCGGTATCTTCCAAAAGCGCTTTAACGTCGTCGGCAGACATACGCTCCGGATCTTTGCGCCCGAAAAATGGCGAAACCTTCCATCCCTCCTTGCCATCATACGCCTGGATCTGTGTCATTCCCTGAAGCGACGCCTCGCTGCGTACTTCATCCGGCCGCTTTTTGATTTGCGCATACCCATATTCAATTTCGCCCTGTTGCACCAGCAATCTGCCGGTTGCCCGGAGCGTTCGCAGGCTGTTCAACGCCGTCGCGCCGCCTTTGGCTTCAATGTTCTTGGCGACAAGTTCGTCCACTGTCGGCTGATTGGTCCCCTGTGCAAAAATTGCCGGCATGCTGAGCGCCGCAACAATGAGAGAAATTACGAAATGCAGATGCATTTTAAGTTTCGGAGTTAGATGTGAGACAGCGCAGTGCCACGGATATTCAAACGAAGTCGGAACGCAAGCGCTTCTCGAGGTAAAAAGCTGGTCTGGAAGTCGCCTAAGTGATTATTCCGCATCTTCCGTCTCGCCTCTTGCAAGGGGAGAGGACTGAGGTGAGGGGTTGAAGTCCTGATGAATGCACATGAAGCGGAACCCTTGGCCTCCCCTCTCCCTTATCGAGGGCGGGGGGACCCATCCCAATGCAGCGCAAATTACCAATTTTCGTGTCCAGGATTGGTAACGCCGACTAAAATCCAGCCCAGATAAAAATTCCGTTTCGTGGCTTCAATCAAGAACAACCGGCATTCTGCTGCTAACAAGCAACGAGATAAAGCTGCCAAGGCAAAATCCGGTGTTCCTGCACAGTCGCGCTTATTGCCTGAGCCGTGGCAATTGAATACCGGCATCGTTTGCCTATGCGTCGTAGCGACCGCCGCCCTCTATGCGGGCGACCTCCACCTGGGCTTTTTCCGAATTGACGATCCGCAGTACGTCGTCGGCAACGCGTGGATCCAAGGAGTCACATGGGAACACATCAGGCAGATCTTATCGAGTCCGTACTACCTTAACTATTCCCCACTCCATCTGTTCTCCTACATGCTCGATCACGCCATCGCAGGCTTGAACGCCTACGCATTTCATTTGTCGAGCAATCTCTGGGCGGGAATTGTTGCCGGTTTAGTGTACCTCGTTGCACTGGCACTGATACAACATCGCCTAACCGCCATTGCTGCTGGGCTTTTGTTTGTTGTTCATCCCGTGCACGTGGAAGCGGTGGCATGGATTTCGAGTCGGAAAGATTTGGTCGCCGCAGCGTTTTTACTTCCTAGTTTTCTGGTATATCTAAAATACCGACAGCGCAGCGGGATAGCCTGGTACCTCGCTTCGCTGCTGCTGTTTGTGTTAGCATTGTTAGGGAAGCTCTCGGTTGTCGCGTTTCCCGCCGTGTTACTAAGCCTTGATTTGTTTATTGAAAAGCGGCCGCTGCGCCGATCGATAGCTGACAAGATCCCGTTCGTGTTACTCGCACTTGTCTTAGCCATGGCCGTGCAGCATGCGCAACCGGAAACTGGAGCAGAGCCTGACATAAGCATGTGCGCGGCATCGTTTGTTCAAGCCATGTGGCTGCTCACCGGGCTTGGAAATTATGTGCTCTACCGCGTTCCGCCTGCCAACGGAACCGCGTTAGCTCAACTTGCAGGAGCAATCTTTCTCCTTGCCTTGTTCATGTTCCCATTGCTGCTGCGCAAACGTTATCCCTTGGCAACTGTTTTGATCTACTGGATTCTTTTTAGCTATCTGCCGACCCAAGTGCTGCCGTTCTCGTATCCGGTCACGGACCGCTACCTTTTTTTGCCATCGATAGGAGCCGTTATTCTGATTGCATGGCTGGTGTTCAGGGCCACAGATCATTTGCCAAAATGGAACGTCGCTGCGGCGACGGCGCTCGTCGCGGTTGTCAGTTTAGTCTGGCTCAAGAAAACGGTCGATTATTTGGCCGAGTGGCAGGACCCGCGATCGGTTTGGTTCGCTGCAACGCGCAAAACGAGTGACTTCCACGTGTACTACGAGCTTGGATGGGAATACCTGGATAAATCGGCAAAGCTCGGAACAACGGCAAGGAATCCTCCACTTCCTGTAGAGGAATCAAAACAGCTCGCTTCACTCATCTGGAGAGATGATGCCCGGCTTCCGCAGTTGCTGTCGGAACTGCCAGAGGCCTATCATACCGGACCGGCTGAACACGCCTTTAAGGCGTATTTGCAGACCAAAGCATCGGAAAATTTTGATCACGCGCTCGCGACAAAGCGTGAACATCTCATGCCCGATCTCTTTCTTAGCCGCGGGGTGTTGTTACTTGATAAGGGCGATATGCAGTCGGCAAAGAAAGAATTTCTGGTGGAGCTGGATGAGGCATCGGAGCTACCATCGCCCGCAGCGCGAAAGGAAGCATTGATCGCGTCTTACTACAACCTTGCCGTTGCGGAAGAAGGGCTCGGCAACTCAAAGAAGGCTTTGTCCTGGATCAGGCTTGCCGAACAAGAACAGAATCAACTCGGCAGAACCGTAATTCCCGGACTCAGTGACGATCGGCAAAAACTCGAATCAAAAATGACAACTCACGACCACGAGTAGCGATCATCTCGTGCAGCAATTACTCGTGCCGCAAAGCAACCATCGGGTCGAGATGCATTGCGCGGCGCGCTGCAAAGTAACTGGCGAACAATGCTGTGGCGCTGAGCGCGACCAAGACAATCGCGTACGTCAAAGGATCGTGGGCACTGACGCCGTAGAGTTGTGTGGCGATCAGGTTCGCGAATGGAATTGCGGCAAGAAATCCGAGCACCGTGCCGGTCGCAACCAGACGAAAACCCTCGTTCATGATCATCTGCAAAATCCCAAGCCTGGTTGCGCCGAGCGCCATCCGCACTCCTATCTCGCGCGTGCGTTGCTCGATCCCATAGGCAATCACCGCATACAGCGCAGCTGCAGCCAACAGCAATGCGGTGACGGCAAATACTCCAACAAGTGACAGACTAAAACGGCGCACCGCAAGCGCACCGCCCATCACTTGTTCCATGCTACGAATGTTCGTCGTCGGAATGGTTGGGTCGAGATTGCGGATCTCCTTTCTCACCGCCGCCTCAAGGGACATCGGCGGCATGTTCGTCCGCAAAACCAAAAACGAGGTGCTGCGCAGCCACGGCACCGCCTCAGGGATGACCTGTCGCCAGGGAAGGTAGATGTCGAAGGTCGGCTGGACCTCAAGTTTCTCCTGTTTCACATCGCCAACCACGCCGACGATCTGAACAGGACGCGGATCACCGTCCGAGTCGTCGATCAGAAGTCGCTGCCCAAGCGGCGAGCGGTCAGAGAATAATCTGCGCGCGAGCGGCGCACTAATCAGCGCGACCGCCGTACGATTCGCGTCATCCTCTTCGGCGAAATCGCGCCCGCTTAACAGCGGAATGCGCATCGTCGAAATGTATCCCGGTGTGACGATCCGATAATTTGCCCTCGGAGTATCCTCACGCTTCGACGGCGGGCGAGCCGGAAGAGTAAAATTAATACTGGAATGACCGCCGCCCAACGGAAGCAGCGAGACAATGCCCGCGCCTTCCACTCCGGGAATAGTGGTCAGACGGGGCAGAAACTTGTCCACCAGCCTAACAACCGCAGCGCGGTCAGGATAACTGTCCGTCGAAAGCGAAAGCCGCACTGTCAATAAGCCATGCGAATCGAATCCGGGATTTTCCCTGGTGAGTTGGGCGAAGCTGCGCAGGAAGAGGCCAGCACTCGCCAGCAACACCAGCGCAAGCGAAACCTGTGCCGTCACCAGCAACCGCCGGAGACGCGATTGCGCGCTGCTACCGGCCTCACAGCGTCCCGAGGCGAGCGCGTCCCGCAAATCTGCGCGCGAGAGCAACCACGCGGGCGTCAGACCGCAAACAATCATCGCGGCAATGGCCACGCCTGCGGTAAAAAGCAGAACGCGCGCATCAATCGTCACATCGTTCGCGCGTGGCAAATCTGCTGGCACGAACCGAATCAAAATATCTGAACCCCACAGGGCGAGAAGAAAACCGATTACGCTACCCACGACGGCCAGCACAGCACTTTCCGTGAACAACAGACGGAGCAGCTGGCTGCGAGCCGCACCGAGCGCAGCGCGGACGGCCAGGTCCCGCTGCCGACCCGCAGCGCGCGCGAGCGAAAGGCTCGCGAGATTGGCACACGCGATCAACAGCAGTGCAGCAACTGCGCCCAGAATCGTGATTAGCATTGGGCGCACGTTCCCAACGATCTCGTCACCCAGCGGCTGCACAGTAACGCCGTTACTGCCGACGCTTCCCTCTGGAAATTTGCGGCGAATATCCTGTTGAATCGCATCCAACTCGGCACGGCCTTGCGCCAGAGTTACATCAGGTTTCAATCGCCCCACAAAACGCAGGAAGTGAACAGACGTACGGATTTTCCTGCGAGGATCACCCTCTGGTTGCAGCGGAACCACGACGTCACTTTCAAAATTGGGGAGAGCGAAATCCGGTGGCAATACGCCGACAATGACGCGCGGCTCGCCATTTAAGTTCACACTGCGCCCGACGACGTCCTGCTTCGCGTAGCGTCGTGACCATAAGCCGTAACTAATCATCGCGACCGGCGCGGCGTTCAGCGCGTCGTCTTCTGCGATAAACGCACGACCATGTAGCGGCCGTACGCCGAGAAGCTGGAAGATATTTGCCGAGAGTCGCAATCCCTGAACGCGCTCCGGCTCGGCGGAATCGACGAGATTGGCGTTATAAGTCCCGACTGCGACGAGTCCGTCCAAAAGAGTGTTCTGATCGCGATAGTCGCAGAACTCCGGAAGCGAAAACGGGGCCCGCGGATTGGTTGGCAGTTGAGATGAAATCCAAACAAGCCGATCCGGGTGACTGAAACCAAATGGACGGAGAAGGACTATGTTGACGATGGAAAAAATCGCCACGTTTGCCCCGATCCCGAGCGCGAGAGTCAAGACGGCGACAAAAGTAAACCCAGGCGATTTGCGGAGTTGGCGAAGAGCAAATTTCAGGTCGTTCATGTCATTCGGTCCGTAGCGCCGTCATTGGATCCACACGGAGCGCTCGACGTGCCGGAATCTGACATGCCGCAAAAGCGACAAGCGCCAGCAAGACTGCAGCGCAAGCAAAGGTAAGCGGGTCAGTTGCCTTCACGCCGAAAAGCAGGCTGGAGAGAAGCCTCGTTAGGGCAAAAGCTCCCGCCAAGCCAATCGGCAGTCCGACAAAGATGAACGACATTCCCTCTCGCAGAAAGAGTCTTACGACATCGCTTCTTTGAGCACCTAGCGCGATGCGAACTCCAATTTCTCGAGTGCGCTGGGCAACTGAATATGCAATTACACCATAGAGACCAACTCCTCCAAGTAGCAGCGCAACTGCGCCGGCTGTACCAAGCATGATCAAGGTGAACGAAACGTGTGCGACGGAGTTCCTGTAGAGGTAATTGAGCGTATAGGCGCCTGCGAGCGGCAGATTGCCGTCGATCGCCCAGACTGCCTGACGAACTTGTCGCAAAAGGCTTTCGGAGCCGGCCAGAGGACTGCGCATGACGAAGGTGACGTTCCGCTGGACGCGCAGTGGATGACCCCAAAAGTTTGCCTGCAGGGCTGGCCAATAAACATTGCTGCGAGCCGGTTTATCCAATCCGGCGTCACGCACGTCTCCCACAACGCCGATGATCTCGGACCAATCGTCTGTCGTGCGAATGCGAATACGCTTGCCCAGCGCTTCAGCCGGTGTTCGCCAATATTCGCGTGCGAAATTTTCCGAGATTAATGCGACAGGAACCTTGTTGTGAGTGTCTTCCCAGGTGAGGTCGCGGCCAGCGATAAGTGGGATGCCCAACGTATGAAAATATCCCGGCGAAACAAACACCAGATGCCGAATCGGCGGAGCTGCTCCCTGGATAAGGGCGCGGTCTTCCGCGAAAACATTATCAAACCGCGCGTCCTGATCGAGTGGGACGCAACTCGCAAATGCGACAGAGGAAACGCCCGGAATAGCAGCAAGCTTCTCCTGAATTTGTTGCTCGACGCGGGCAACGCGAGCTTCATCGGGTACATCGGAATCGGGAACTGCGATGCGAAACGTCTGAACTTGGCCAGGACGGACAAATCCCGGGTTGACATGTGTCAAACCTGCGAATGTCCGGATCATCAGTCCCGCACAAATCAGCAAGACGGTGGCCAGAGCAATTTGTGCCGTGACAAGAAAATTGCGGGCGCGATGTCCCTCCCGGTTTGGGCCGAGAATGCGGCCCGCTCCGAGAACGCCGCCACGGACGGCAGAATATTTGAAAGCCGGCGTCACTCCGAACAATAGACTGGTGAAGAGCGTGAGTCCGAAAGTGAAATAGAGAACGCGCGCGCTGATGTTGATGTCGCTGATCCGCGGGAGTCCAACTGGCGCGAAGGCGACCAACAAGTGCAACCCAGTGTAAGCGAGCGCCAAACCGACAATACTGCCCAACACTCCGATCGTAAGGCTCTCCTGAAGCAGTTGGACGCCAATGCGTCGGCGGGTTGCGCCAAGCGCGGCCCGAAGAGTAAGCTCGTGCTGCCGGCCTTCCGTCCGCACGAGAAGAAGGTTGGCAATGTTCGCGCAGGCGATGAGCAGGACGATCCCGACTCCGCTCATCACAACCCAAAGTAAGGTGCCGATGTTACCAACAATCTCGTCTTTCAGAGGGCGAAGGCTTGGGGTCAGGCGAGATTGCTTGAGTAGATCAAGGCTAAGGCCAGGGCGCGGCGCAAAAGCCTCCAAAGTAATCGGAAGCATTCGCGCGACGTCGGTGGTGGCGGCGTCAATCGTTGTTCCGGGTTTGAGCCGAGCGATCCCAAAGTAACTGAAGTTCCCCAGCTGTGTTTTGTTAGGGTCCAACTGCAAGGGCAGGATCAAAGACAAATCCGGCGTGTCGAGAAAACGGAAATCGCGCGGCATGACACCGATGATTTGCCGTGCGTTTCCGTCGACGATGATCGTTTTGCCGATAACCGAACCCTCGCCACTGAAATGCCGTTGCCAGAAACCATAAGTCAGAATAGCGGTGGCCGGCGCGCCGGGAGAATCATCGGACGGCAGGAAGATGCGGCCCATCATCGGCTGCACCGCTAAAGTCGAAAGGACATCATGCGTCACATTCAACGCGTGGACCCGCTCCGGTTCAGCGAAGCCGGTCACGTTGACATCCCGGTCGGTATCGGTCTCCGCATAAATGCCGATCTGCTGGAAGGTTCGATTCTGTTCTCGAAAAACAAAATAATCTTCGGGGGCCATGCCTCGCAGCGATGGATCCAACGCAACTGGGCTGACCTCTACGCTAACGAGTTGTTCAGGATGTGGGTAGGAGAGCGGTTTCAGGACAACGCCGTCCACAACTCCAAAAATCGCGGTCGTCGCGCCGATACCGAGTGCGAGAGTCAAAACCGCGACAAAAGTGAATGCGGGTGATCTTCGGAGCTGACGCAACGCAAATCTGAGGTTGTGCATATCATTCGGCGCGCAGTGCCTGTATCGGATCAACGTGCGTAGCACGTCGGGCCGGGAGCAAACACGCAGCTAACGCGATTGCCCCGAGCAAAACCGTCGAGCCGGCAAGCAGCGCAGGATTATGGGCTGAAACCTCGTAAAGCTGTGATGTAATCAAACGGCCCACCGCAAGGGCCGATGCAATTCCAATCGCCAGCCCAATGACGACCGGTTTCATTCCCTGGTTCACAACCATGCGCAGCACATCGCGCGTTTGGGCGCCCAGCGCCATGCGCACACCTATCTCGCCGGTGCGTTGCTCGACCGTGTATGCCACTGCGCCATAAATTCCGATTGCGGCGAGCAACAAGGCAACGCCGGCAAAAATGCCGAGTAGCCAGGTCATCAGCCGAGTCTGGCCGAGGGCTTGTGCGATGATTTTCTCCATTGATTGTGGCAGCGCGATTGCAAGACCCGGATCAATAGTCGCCAGCGTTGAGCGCACCAATTTTGTGACGGCGTCCTCCCTTAAATTGCTGCGCACTACAATCGTCGGGAATGGAAAGTTCTCCTGCGCCCAGGGACGATAAAATTCCATGTCGTCAGGCTCGTTGACCTTTCGCGAGCGAACGTCCCCGACGATGCCGACGATCTCGCACGGCGTGCCGGAACTCGTGACCAAAAGCGTTTTGCCAATCGGATTTTCGTTGCCGAAAACCTTCTTTGCCCCTGACTGACTGATGAGAACGACGTTCTGATGATCGGCGGTATCGTGCTCATCGAAATCGCGTCCTGCCAGAACAGGAATGCCCCAGGTTTTGAGGTAACCGGGCGAAACATCGTGGCTTGGGGCCGTCGCCCGCTTGTCCACCGGTAACACCTCGCCATCAGCGCGCGAATAAAGCGTCGCGTTGCCGCCGCCAGCCAGCAGCGGAATATCGCCGCTAACAGTGACACTCTCAAAACCTGGAACCGCTCGCAACGAGGCGAGCAATCGTTCTACGAAACGCTGACGCGTCCCGATATCAGAATACTGTGACGTCGGCAAAGTGACGAAACCAACCCAAACACTTCCGTACTGGTAGCCGACGTTTTGTTGATTAAGACGTACAAAACTCGCGATCAACAATGCGGCGCCAGCAAGCAGCGTCACCGAGAGCGCGACTTGCGCGCCCACGAGGATTTTTCGGAAGCGCTGTTGTCTCACGCTGCCGCTCACCCCGCGGCCGCCTTCCTTAAGCCCATCTACCAGGTCGCCATGCGAGCTTTGAAGTGCAGGATAAATTCCCATCAGCAGCCCGGTCAAAATCGACAGCGCAACTGTAAAGCCGAGCACGGGAAAAGAGAGGTTAACGCGTGTGTTGGGATCGAACGGCAAAAAATTCGCAGCCATTTTCGGAACCAGCGGGACCAACTGCCAGGCCAGCACGGCACCCAGGATTCCGGCGAGAAGACTCACGAGCAAACTCTCAAATACGAACAGCCGGACGATGCCCGTGCGGGACGCGCCAATCGCCATTCGCAACGCGATCTCACGGCGGCGGCCGCTGAACCGGACCAACAGCAGATTTGCAACATTGCTGCAGGCGATGAGCAAGACAAAAGCCACCGCGGCGAACAGCGTCGCAAACGCGGGGCCCAAATTTCCGCTCACGTCCTCCGGAAGCGTCTTTAACGTCGTAGTTAACCCGCTATCGATCTTGCCCGGAAATTCACCGCGATAGCTCTGATCCAGCGCAGACAATGCGGCTCGCGCTTGTTCTACGGTCATTCCCGGCCTCAACCGCCCTACGACGCGCAAAAAGGTAGTGCCGCGCATCATTCGCTCGTATGTAAAACCGGGAATCACGTACGGCTTGGTTGTCCAGACCTCGGCGTTCGGACCGACCCAGGCAAACGGCAGGTTCGGCAACACGCCGACAATCGTGTGCGCCACGCCGTCGAGGGTGATGCTGCGGCCAAGGACGCTCGGGTCCCCACCCATTCGTTTCCGCCAGAAATTTTCCGTGACCATTGCCACATCGGCGCCTTCCTCTTCGTTAGGCAAAAAGTTGCGGCCACGAATCGGACGCAGACCGAGCACGTCGAAATAATTGGATGTCACTCTGCCACCGAACAATTGCACAGCGTCGCCAAGTCCCGTCAACGTGAACGCAAACACGTTTTCGGCAGCGAGATCCTCACAAATTGTCTGGCCAGCGCGATAATGCTGAAACCGCGGCAGCGACAGAGGAAGATCGACCAGCTTGCGATCCGGAGCGTTGGAAAGAAAATGCACAACGCGCCGCGGTTCTTTAAACGACAGACCCCGCAAGAACAAATCGTTTATCAAACTGAAGATTGCTGTGTTCGCACCGATGGCGAGCGCAAGCGTAACCACGGCGATAATGGTGAACCCTGGCGTTTTAGCCAGCGTCCGGAGCGCGTATTTGAAGTCGGAGATCATAAGGATTTACCGCGAATCAAATTGCGGGTGACTGATCATTCGGCACGAAGGGCAATAACGGGATCAACCCGCGCAGCTCTGCGCGCGGGTAGCCAGCACGCGATCATCACCGCGATGCCGAGCACCATCGCCGCGGAAATGCACGCGATCAGATTCGGCGCC
>Ga0307471_100001047_pt1 | contig 14819 bp, 18 predicted proteins | sample atmos_gasesAM3C__2_FD_204566 | JGI IMG/M metagenome (GOLD analysis project Ga0307471, IMG submission 204566) | Hardwood forest soil microbial communities from Morgan-Monroe State Forest, Indiana, United States - atmos_gasesAM3C_515 | ecosystem: Environmental > Terrestrial > Soil > Temperate... | reverse complement strand
CGACGAGCTTCATCAGCGGCACCGGGTTGAAGAAGTGCAGGCCGAGCACCTGGCCGGGGCGCTTGGTGGCGGCCGCCATCGCGGTGACGTTGCACGAGGAGGTATTCGAGGCCAGGACGGTGGTCGGCGGGCAGATCCGGTCGAGCTTCGCGAAGGTCTCGTTCTTCAACGCCTGATTCTCGGTCATCGCCTCGACGACCAGATCGGACGACTTGAGGTCTTCGAGCCTGGTCGTGCCGGCGATGCGCCCCACCGCGGCGTCCCGGTCGCGCGCCTCGATCTTGCCGCGCTTCACGAGCCCCTCGAGCGTCTCGTGTAGCCGCATGAGTCCGCGCTTGACGAGCTCGTCGTCGGCCTCGACGAAGAGGACCTGGAATCCGGCCTGCGCCGCGACCTGCACGATGCCGGAGCCCATGAGACCGCATCCGACGACCCCGACGTTGGTGATCGGCATGCGGTGAGAGCGGCTACTTCCGGACGACGCGGCCCGGTAGTGGCGGCGGCTCGTAGTGGACGGTGCCCGGCGGACACGGGTTTCTCACGGTGATCACCGTGGAGCCGTACCGCACGCTTCCGTCGGGCTGCACTTGGCCCTCGGACAGGCCGGATCTCGGACCTGGACCCGGCTCCTTCATGGCCCGGTCGAACGCGGCATCGCGCGACTCGGTGGTCGACGGCGCGAGCATGTTGAGGAGCAGGGCGGCGTTGATCGGCGCTTTGGCCTCGTCGGCCCGGGCCGCGGCGGCCCACCCGCCGATCAGAGCGAACGCCACCGCGACGGCGGCGATTCTAATCATTGATGGAATCCTATTCATAGGTGATGAGTGCATGGACCGGGTGGTCCTTGAGCTTGTCGCGGCCGCGAAGGAACGCCAGCTCGATCATGAACGCGACGCCCACGACTCGCCCGCCCAGCTGATCGACGAGGCGCAGCGTCGCCGCCATCGTGCCACCGGTGGCCAGCAAGTCGTCCACGACGAGGACGCGCTGTCCGACCTTGATCGCGTCCTCGTGAATCGCTAGCGCGTCGCGGCCGTACTCGAGCTCGTACTCGACCTCGATGGTCTTGCCCGGCAGCTTGCCCACCTTGCGAACGGGAACGAAGCCCGCCTTCAGCTGATGGGCGAGCGCGCCGCCGAGGATGAAACCGCGCGATTCGACGCCGACGACCACGTCGACCCCCTCCGCCTGATAGTGGCCGGCGAGGCTCTCGACGACGGAGGCAAACGCGGGGCCGTCCTTCAGCAGCGTGGTGATGTCCTTGAAAAGAATGCCCTCGGTGGGGAAGTTCTTGATGTCGCGAATCTTCGACTTGAGTGTCGCCACGTCCATCGCCCGATATCTTAACCCTATTGCCGCAATGCGCCAGGGGCCAAAGTGTCCGCGGAGCGGTGGCACGTTGACACCGGTGACCCGAAAGCGCATGGGAGCGCGAGACGGCATTCGCCTCGACGGCCGGGCCAACCCACGGATTTTCGGCCTCGAGATCGACGTGGGAATCGCCGTGGCACCCGACTTGCTCAGCCTCGGGGCAGCGTCCTTTGAGGAGGGCAGCATGTTGCTCCCGGAGCAGGTGCAGCGATTGGTCGAGCTCGCTCTGGCCGAATTCGCCCCAGAGTGGCAGGTGACCGGCCTGTGCTCCGAGCTCAACCTGCACAACCCGGAACACTGGGTCTCCGGGCTGGGGACGTTCGGACTGGTGCTGCGCAATCGCAAGAGCCGGGCCGCGAAGGTGCTCGGCTGGCGAACCGGCGACTTCAGGAGCGCGTCGTATCACCGCGGCATCTCGTATCGCGTGCTCGAAGCGTACGCCGACCGCATCACGGATCCGATCCGCCGCTACTTCGAAGAGATCGGTCTGCTCATCCCCGGCAACGTCACGACCACGCACAGCGTCTGAAGACTCATAGGCTCACGACTGCAGCTGTTCGATCGCCTCGGGCAGCTCCGCCAGCCGCGAGATCGTGAGGTCGGGACGCGGCCCGCGTGCCGCGCCCGAGGAAATCACCTGGATCACCCGCATCCCCGCCCCACGGGCGCCCTGCACGTCCAGGACCGGATCGTCGCCGACGTGCACGGACGTCCCGGGCTCGCCGGCCACCGCGTGCAGCGTGAGATGAAAGATCTCCGGCGCCGGCTTTCGAATCTGCACCTCGTCGGAAAAGGTCGTGTGCCGGAAGTATCCGAGCAGCCGAAACCGCTCGAGCATCCGGCGCAGCGCCGCGCCGGGCGTTCGCATCACGTTCGAGATCAGCGCGAGCGTGTAGCCACCGCCGCTCAGCGACTCCAGGGCCGCCAGCGCGGTGTCATCGACGGCGGGCGGGACGACGAGAATGGGCCGCGAATAAGCCTCGATCAGCGCGGTCATCAGCGTCGGTGTGATACGCCTCGGCATGGCGGGATCGACCGCCGCGAGGATCGCGCGGATGTGGTCGTCGACCGGCACGTCACGGTGGGTGGCCCAGATCCGCTCGAGGTAGACTCCCGAATCGTTGTAGGCGCGGTCGAGCGCCGCCGGCGATACCGCCACGCCTGCGCCGCTCAGCAGTGTTTTGATATCCGCGAGACGCTGCTTCTTGTAGCGGTTGTCAGTGGACGGCCGGTCGAACAGCAGCGTGCCCCAGAGGTCGACGGTGATCGTCTTGACCTTCACCGGTCACGCTCTGAAGTTCGGGCGGCGCTTCTCCAGGTAGGCGGTCATTCCCTCGCGCGGCTCGCCGGTGGCGTACGCGGTCGCGAACGCGTTGATGCCGTAGCGCACCGCGCTCGAGAGATCGCTCTCGCGCCAGCGCACGATCAGCTCCTTCTGGAGCCGGATCGCGTCCGGCCCCGCCTGCAAGATCGACGTCGCCATCTCCTCGGCCGCTGCGCGCACCCGGTCATCCGGCACCACGCGGTTCACCAGGCCCCACTCGAGCGCCGTCGCCGCGCTGACCGGCGCGCCGGTCAGCAGCATCTCCGCAGCGCGGCCGGGTCCGATCATCGGCGGCAAGAGCGCGGCCTGGATCACCGAGGGCACGCCGACGCGCACCTCGGGCAGCCCGAACACCGCGCCGGCGGCCGCCACTCTTAGATCACACGCCAGGGCCAGCTCGAACCCGGCGCCGAGACACGCACCGTTGACGGCGGCGATCACCGGGAACGGCGACCGGTGCACGGCAGCGATGGCGTCGTGGAGGTCGTTGATCAGCGCGCGCGCCCGGGCCACGTCGAGATCGCGCAGCACGCGGACGTCCATGCCGGCGGTGAACGCACGGCCGCTCCCGACGAGGATCGCCACGCGCGTCGAGCGGTCGGCGGCGAGCGTGTCGAACGATTCGCGCACGGCGTGGATGAGGGCGGGTTCGAAGAGGTTGAGCGGCGGGCGATCGAGCGTGCACCAGATGGTGTCCCCCGCCCGCTGAATCGAGATCGGCGACGCCACTAGTACCGGCGCATCGTCGGATCGACCGTCCGGGCCCAGTAGTCCAGCCCGCCGAGCAGGTTCTTCACGTTCTTGAAGCCGCGCCGGCGCAGATAGTCGGCGACTGCCGCGCTCCGGACGCCCTGATGGCAATACACGACGATCTCATCGTCGGCGTTCAGCTCGTCGGCGCGCAGCTCGATCTCCTCGATCGGAATGTGCACGGCGTTCTCGAGGCGGCACAGGCGCGTCTCCCAGTCCTGGCGCACGTCGAGGAGGAACGGCCGATCGTTGCCGGCCAGGCGGGCCTTCAAGTCCTGCGGGCTGATCTCATCCATCGGGTGCTCCGGCTAGCGGGGCGCCGGTCGCCCGACCAGAAAGTCGACGAGCCAGCCGTTCACCGCCTCGGCGTGCTCGATCTGCGGGAAATGCCCGCAGGCGTCGACCCGGCGCACCGACGCGTGCGGCACCAGGGCGGCGACCTCGTCGCAGTGCGACGCCGGCACGACCCGATCCTGGCGGCCGTGGATGAGCAGCACGGGAAGCTCGAGCGTGGCCATTGCGCGGCGATAGTCGTGCGCGTGCGTTTCCATGTCGATCCGCACGTCGCGCAGCGTCGACAGGTAGGCGGCGCGCGCCGCCGGCTCGGTGCGGGCAGCGTAGCGGTAGTCGACGAAGAAGTCGATCTCGGCGCGGTCGGGTATGTGGAAGCACCGGGCCAGGCACGCCTTGTAGAGCCCGGCCCACGCGAAGCTCGAAGCGATCTCTCCGAGCCCGCGTATCGCCACGGCGCGAAATGCCCACGACGGACGGAAGCTGCACCCGGGAACCACGGCGCCGACGAGCGCGAGCCGCTCGACCCGCGAGGGATGCATCAGCGCGTACGTGACCGACACGGCGCCGCCGAGCGAGTGTCCGACCAGCGAGGCCTGCGCGAGCCCGAGCCCGTTCATGAACCCGCGCAGCGCGCCGGCGAAGTTCCCGAGGCGGTAGCGCGAGCGCGGCTTGGCCGAGGCGCCGAATCCGGGCAGGTCGACGGCGTAGACGGTCGCGCGCCGAGCGAGCGGCTCGATGTTGTGGCGCCACGTCTCCGCGAAGCCGCCCAGACCGTGAACGAGGATGACCGCGGGCCCGCGACCTTCGACCACATAGTGCAGGCGGAGCCCGTCGACCTCGCCGCCACGAAGCTGCAGTTCCGGCATGGGAGTCTGATTCTACCAGAGGCTCAGGCGAATAAATCGCCCGTCGCGCGTTCGGCGGGAGTCGGCTGACCGAGGAGCCGCTTCATCATGAGAGCGTTCCGGACGGGGTAGTCGCGGTTGTTGTTGTTGAAGGAGATGAAGACCTCTTCGGCCTCCGCGCCGACGCCATCGATTTCCGGTAATAGCTCGCGCAGCTCGCTCTCGCTGTAGAGGTAATCGTATTTTTCCCGCACGGCCGGCTCCTCCCCGCGGAGCTGCTGGAGCCAGCCTTGCGCGTTGCGGCCGTGGACGCGAAAGATCGCGGTCGGCGCCGTGACGGTCGTCACCCGCGGCACCGCGTGGCCCTCGGGGCCGTCCACGATCACGTGCGCCAGCCCCGCGTCCTTCAGCGTGCGCAGGGTGTCGGCGGTGTGATCGGGCAGCCACGAGCGGTGGCGGAACTCGACCGCGATCGTCCACCCGGGTAGCCGTCCCGGCAGCGAGGCCAGGTACTCGAGGCGGTCGGCGTCGAAGTGGACCCATGGAGCCAGCTGGAACAGGACGTAGCCGAGCTTCCCGGCCTCGGCGATCGGCTGAAGGGCGGTCCGCAAGAGCGCGAAACTGCGATCGATCGCCTCGGGCGGGAAGCTCGACGCGTCGATCTCGCCGCGGGGGGTGTGCCGCGGCCGTCGCGGCAGCAGCGCCGTCACGTCGGCGGGCAAGGTCTCCGGCCGAGGGTGATGGCCCGTCAGCAGCGAGTACGCCTTCACGTGGAAGAGGAAGCTCGGCGGCGTCCGCTCGATCCATCGCACGGTGTTCCGGATATCGGGAATGGCGTAGTAGGAGCTGTTCACCTCGACGACGTCGAACACGCCGGCGTAGAAGCGGAGCCGCGCCTCGGCCGTCATTGACTTCCGGGGGTAGAAGGCTCCGGACTCGATGAGCGCCGGATCGGCCCATGCGCAGATCCCGACGCGGATCCGCGTGGCCACCCTAGACGATCTTCTCGTAGATACCGGGCGGAATGACGCGGTAGACATGGATCGGCTGCGAGACGTTCTTGAACGACTTTTCGCCGAGACTCTCGAGCACGAACGACGCGCGGATGCGCGCGGCGGTGGCCGGGCCGACGACGATCTCGCCGCCCTGCGCCGAGCCCGCGAAGCGCGCCGCGACGTTGGTGGTGGGGCCGGTGGCCGTGAAGGTCCACCGCTGGCCCGCGCCGGTGCCGAGCTTGGTCGCGCCCACCAGCGCCTCCCCGGTGTTGACCCCCATGTGGAGCTGGATCGACGGAAAGACCCCGCCGTACTCCTCGTTCAAGGCACCCGTGCGCTGATGAATGGAGAACGCGGCCCGGGTCGCGTTCAGCGCGTGGTCGGTCGAGCTGCGCTCGGACTGGAAGATGACCATCAGCCCGTCGCCGGCGGTCTCGTTCACGTCGCCGTGGTGCCCCTGGATGATTTCCAGAAAGCTCGAGAAGTAGGTCTGCACGAGCTGGTTGAGCCGCCGCGCCTCGAGCTGCTCGGAGAGCTTCGTGTACCCGGCGATGTCGAGGAAGAGCACCGACACCTCGACCGTCCGCTTCTCGAGCTCGGTCGCGTTGGGGTTCTGCTCGAGCAGCTTCTTGACCGCGTCGGGGACGAACTTCGACAGCTCGCCCTTGAGCTGCTCCAGGAGCTCGAGGCGCTGCCGCGACTCCTGCAGGCTCTGGAGGGCCGTGGCCAGCTCCGTGTTCTTGGTCTCGAGCTCGGTGTGGGCTCGGGCCAGGCGCGAGGTCATCTCGTTGAAGGCCCCGCCGAGCTCGCCGATCTCGTCCCGGGCGCCGTCCGCGGCCCGCGCCTGGAAGTCGCCGTCGCCGACCCGCCGGGCGACCGCCGAGAGCGCCACGATCGGGCGTACGACCACGGAGCGCATGGCGACCGTCAGGACCGCGGCCGCCGATAGGATTGTCAGCGCCGCGATCATGAGCTGCCGGTTCCGCAGGCGACGGACCTCGGCGAAGACGGGCTCCATCGAGGTCGCGACGCGGACCACCGCCCGCACCTGGTGGTCGCTTCCGTGACAGCCCTGACACTTCTCCTTGTTGATGATCGGGTAATGAAGCGTGAAGAGCGAGACACCCTTGTCGGTCTCCATAGACTCCTGAGTCTTGAGGCTCGAGACCGCCCGGGTGAAGAGCGGGCTCGTCATCGTGTCCCCCGGCTCCCGCTTCATCTTCGAGATGTTCTTCATGACCTCGTCGGAGAGCCCGGCGTTCTTCGCCACCTCCATGGCGGTGGCCATGTCGGTGAAGGCCTCGACCCCGTTGCGGCGGTAGATCGTGAGCGACTGGAGCGGCGAGGCGGCCTCCGCCGGCTGGGCGCTCAGGTCCCGCAGCTCCTGGAGAAGGGTGCGGGTGACGTCGGGGCGCTCCTGGAGCATCGCGGCCTCGATGCTGGCCACCACCGCCTGGGTGAGCCGGCGAATGGCCTGCTTGTTCTGCTCGACGAGGGCCGCCGACTCGCGCTCGATGGTCACGATCGTGGAGATCCCGAACCCGACGATCATGACGGCTACGATCATCAGGGTGATCTTGAGGGCCAGGCGGGGCCGGAACATCGCTGCTGCATTATAGGCCCCGGTGTAGAATTCGCTACGATGGCCCGGCCCCAGGACAGCTTCGAGGAGTTCGAGGCAACGAGCCTTTTCTGCCCCCGCTGCCGCCGCGCGACGCCCGCGCGCAAGAAGCTCCTCCTGGTCCTGCCGTCGGGCAGCAAGTACGACTACGTCTGCGCCGAGTGCGGCACCGCCGTGGGCGGCAAGACGGACAACGATCCGACCGAGTTTCATCGCACGATTCCGCCCCGCCGCTTGCCCCCACGCGCGCGTTGATTTCGTCGGTGTTTTCCCGGTAAGTCTGCGTCGCGTCAGCATTCCGGCGTCGGCGCGACGCCCCTGCCCGTTGTGGATATCCGGAACGGATCACCATCCTGTTGCGTAGTCCATCGGCGTATGCAATACTCCCTATACTTCAGCTTCACCTTCCCCCGGACACAGCGAAGACGCAGGTCGCAGAGCGAAATCAGTAAGGAGGGTTGCATGCGACGTCTCAACAAAGTGCTCGCGAGCGTGACGCTGGTTGGTGTGATGGCTCTCGGAGGCGTCATGCTGACGCGCCAGGTGCTGGCGGTGGCAGGCGAGGTCAGCACGGAGCGGTTGCATCGGTCGATTCTCGCGTACATCGCCGAGAAGAACCCGTCCGCGCCCATCAAGGCATTCCAGCGCTTTCCGGAAGTTCTGATGGCCGAGAGCGAGCGGACGAAGATCGACCATTGCCTGGCGCTCGCGCAGGCGGAGGTGGAGTCGGAGTTCAAGCAAGACGCCGTCGGCGGCGCCGGAGAGGTCGGGCTGTTCCAGACCCTGCCCTCGACCGCGGCCCTGTTCGAGTCGACCGTCGGACCCTTCAAGCGGCCCAACCTGAAGGCCCAGGGCCAGCGCGAGCTCGGTGACCTGGCGATTCCCGCGGTGAGCACGCGGTACGCGATGGCGTATCTCCGCGACATCATGACCCGCAAGCCGAACATCAAGGATGCGCTGACCGAGTACAACGGCGGACCGGCCGGGCGCCACCCGCACTACTACCGCATGGTGATGGGCACCTACGTCGAGATCCTGGAGCGTACGGACCTGAAGTGCCGCTACCAGCCGGCGCCGAAGCCGCCGGTCATGGCCTTGCTGGCTCGCGTCTGATTGGACATCGGGGGGAGCGAGCGCCGCTTCCCCCCGATTCCCCCCACCGGTTACCCGGGCCGACCCTGCACAAGATTGGATCGCGCCGGCAAAGCCGGCGCTCGAACAGCGCGTCTACAGCGCGTCGATCCAGCGGGCGAGCGAAAAGTCCTTCGGCGTGATTCCGCCGTCGGAATGGGTCCACACGGAAACCGTGACCTCGTTGTAGCGGATCGTGACGTCGGGATGGTGGTTAGCCCGCTCGGCGATGGCCGCCACCCAGTTGACGAAGACCATCGCTTCCCGGAAATCACGGAAGCGATAAAGTCGCTCGATCGTCTTGCCGGACCGCTTCCAGCCCGGAGTCCGGGCCAGCTCCCCCGCGATCTCGGTTTCGCCGAGCAGACTACTCACCGGACGTAGCGCCGGATCGCCGGCGCCCAGTCGGCGAGGGAGCGCGTGGGCTTCCCCTTCACCTTCGCCAGATCGTCCCACCGCCGGAGGGCGACGGCGTCCCGCAGCCACGGATGGGCGGCGAACCGCGCGGCGGCCTCCGCCGACATGATGCCGCCCTGCATTCGCAGGGTGCGCTGGGAGACCGGCGACAGATGATCGAAATACGCCGGCTCGGTCGCGCAGAGATAGCGCTTGGCGTCGGCGTGCATGCGCACGCACCAGGCCACCCGCTCCGGTACCCACGGCGCGAGCAGGTCGGCGCCGACCTCGTGGTGTCCGCGCGCGCCCGTTCCGACCGCGGTGCGCTCCGTCGTGTCGGAGACCAGCGCCTGATCGACCGCGAAGCGACCCACGTCGTGCAGCAGGCAGGCGAGCTGAAGATCGTCGTCGGCGCCGGCCTCGCGCGCCAGCTCGGCGCACTGGAGCGCGTGCTCGAGCTCGGACACGATCTCGCCCCCGTAGCGGGTGGCCGCCGACCGCGCCAGCGCGTCGAGAAGCCGCTCCGCCGTCAGGGTCATACCCGCGCGAATTTCTGGAGCGACCGGATCTCGCGCGGCGGGTTCAGCGACTTGCCGCGCGCCGTCCATGAGACCTCGGCCACGTACAGGTCGCCGCGCGAGTCGACGACGCAGCCGTGCGGCGCGATGAACTCGCCCGGCTTCTCGCCCCGGAAGGGGCCGCCGATGCGGGCAACCCGGTCGCCCTTCAGCGTCACCACGCTCACGCGGGCTCCGAGATTGGGTACCTCGGCGCTCACCGCCAGGTCCGGCGGCAGCTCCCCGACGAACAGCAGGCCGCCGTTGCGCCGGTCGGCGAAGAGCCCGCACGGGCGGAACAGGTTGTTGAGCTGGGTGAGGTACTGGCCCTTGTCGTCGAAGATCTGGACCCGGTGGTTCTCGCGGTCCGCGACGTACACGCGCCCCTCGGCGTCGGTCGCGATGTTGTGCGGAATGTTGAAGCACCCGGGATCGGTGCCGGGCTCGCCCCACGAGAAGAGGAGCCGGCCCTTCGGGTCGTACTTGTGTACGCGCGAGTTGCCGTAGCCGTCGGAGACGTAGATGTCGCCGGTACGCGGGCAGAGCGCCACGTGTGTGGGTCGATTGAAGGGCTTGCCGCCGTGGAGCGCCGAGGGCTTGTCGGTATCTCCGAGCGTCAAGAGCAGCTTGCCCTCTAGCGTGAACTGCCGCACGGTGTGATGCAGGTCGTCGGTGAGCCACATCGTCTCGTCGGGCCCGATGGTGATTCCGTGCGCCCGGCGGAAGACGCCCTCGCCCCACGAGCGGAGAAACTTCCCGTCGCGATCGAACACGATGACCGGATGCTCGCCGCGATTGAAGACGTGGACGTTGTCCTTGGCGTCCACAGCCACGCTCGTCGCTTCCACGAACGACCATCCCGCGGGCAGGCGCCCCCAGCTCTCGACCGGCCGGTAGTTCATAGGTGTGACCTCCTGATCCGCGCCTATACTGCCACAATACGATGACCGCGCCTATCGGCCTGCCCGTCAAACGCCGCGAAGATCGCCGCTTCCTCACCGGCCGGGGCCGCTTCGTGGACGACGTGCGGCTGCCTCGTCTGGTCCACGCGGCGATCGTGCGAAGCCCACACGCTCATGCGCGCGTCGTCGACGTGAATGCGCGGCGCGCCCGAGCGCACCCGGGTGTGGTCGCCGTGCTCACCATCGCCGACTTGCCGGAGTGCACCGCCGCGGTGCCGCCGCTAGTAGCGACGCCAAAGTTTCGCGCCTACGCTCAGCCCGCGATCGCCGGGCCGAAGGTGCGCCACGCCGGCGAGGCGGTCGCCGTGGTGGTCGCCGACGACGCGTACGGGGCGGCCGATGCCGCGGACGCCGTCGAGGTGCGGTACGAGACATTGCCGGCGGCCGCGACCGTCGAGGCGGCGCTCGCGCCCGGCGCGGCGCGGGTCTTCGACGAATGGCCCGACAATGTCGCGGGGCCTTCGACGGGCACGGTCGGCGACGTCGCGCGCGGCTTCGCGCAGGCGCACGCGATCGTCGAGGCAGGGCTGACCGTCCCCCGCATCGCCGCGATGCCGATCGAGCCGCGCGGCATCGTGGCGCTGCCCGACGCGCCCGACGGCCGGCTCACCGTGTGGACGTCGACGCAGGTCCCGTTCGCGGTTCGCGCGGCCATTGCCGCCGCGCTCGGCCTCGCCGAGGAGCAGGTGCGGGTCATCGCTCCCGACGTCGGGGGCGGCTTCGGGGCCAAGGGGCACGTCTATCCGGAAGAGGTCCTGATTGCCGCGGTCGCGCGCCGGCTTGGACGATCGGTGAAGTGGATCGAGACGCGCCGCGAGCATTTCCTGGCGACGGCGCCTGACCGCGACCAGCGCCACCAGGCGCGCCTCGGCGTGGCCAGGGACGGAACGATCACCGCGATCGAGACGACATTCACGCGAGACAGCGGCGCCTATCCGGTGATCGGCGACGTGATCTCGCTCAACACGATCAATCACCTGCCCGGACCCTACCGCGTGGCGAACCTCCGAGGCAGCGCCGTGAACGTGGTGACCCACAAGTCGTTCACCGCCGCCTACCGCGGCGCCGGACGGCCCGAGGGCGCCTACGTGCTCGACCGGCTGCTCGACCGCGCGGCCCGTGGCGTGGGCCTCGATCCGGCCGAGCTTCGCCGGCGCAATCTCATCCGCCCGGACGAGATGCCATTCGCGACGGGGTTGCGATACCGCGACGGCGTGCCGATCGTCTACGACCCGGCCGACTATCGCGTGGCGTTCGACCGGCTGCTCGATCGCTTCGGCTACGGCGAGTGGCGGAGTGCGCAGCAGGCGCGTTGGGGCTCGACGACGCCGATCGGTATCGGGCTCTCGGCCTATCTGGAGGGCACGGGCATCGGGCCGTTCGAGGGCGCCGACGTGAGGATCGATCCGAGCGGTCTGGTCTACCTTCAGATCGGCGTGTCCTCGCAGGGGCAAGCGCACGAGACGACGCTTGCCCAGGTGTGCGCGGCCGAGCTCGGCGTCGACGTTGAACGGATCGTCGTCGTGGGCGGCGACACCGCCGTGCTCGGCTACGGCAACGGGACGATCGCGAGCCGTGTGGCCGCGGTGGCGGGACCGGCCGTGCAGCGGACCTCGCGCGAAGTGGCGCGCAAGGTGCGGCTGGTCGCCGCCGAGATGCTCGAGTGCGCGCCGGCCGACGTCGTGCTCGCTCAGGGTGTGGCGCACGTGGCCGGGTTGGCGCAGCGCCGGGTCGAGCTCGGCGCGCTCGCGCGCGCCTCGGTCCGGAGCCCGATCCTCCTGCGCGAGGGCGCGCCGGGGCTTCACGCCTGCGCGTTCTTTCGCCCGGAGACGGTCACGTGGGCGTTCGGCGCGCACGCCTGCGCCATCGAGGTCGACGTCGAGACCGGCGCGCTTCGCCTTCTGCGCTACGCGGCCGTGCACGACTGCGGCCGTCCGCTCAATCCGATGGTCGTCGAGGGCCAGCTGCACGGCGGCATCGTCCAGGGTATCGGCGCAGCGCTGGCCGAGGAGCTGATTTACGACGGCAACGGCCAGCTCCTGACCGGCTCCCTAATGGAGTACGGGGTGCCGAGGGCCGACCAGGTACCGCCCCTCGAAGTCATCGCCCTCGATTTTCCGTCCACCCGCAACGAGATGGGCATCAAGGGCGTGGGCGAGAGCGGGATCATCTCGCCGGTGCCGGCCATCGCCAACGCGGTCGAGGACGCGCTGATCGACCGCGGCGCTGAGATATCACGCGTCCCCCTCACCGCGGGCAGCATCTGGGAAGCCCTCCGACGGGCTTCCACCCATCGCGCGGCCTCACGCGTATAACTCTTCGAGATGGACGCCCGGACGTTCGCCCGCGCCAGCGAGGAGTACGCCGCCCGCCTCTACACGGTCGCGTACCGGCTTCTCGGCAACCGCGCCGACGCCGAGGACGCGGTTCAGCGGGCCCTGCTGAAGGCGTTCGAGGCCCGCGAGTCGTATACGCCCCGCTGGGCCCTGTCGACGTGGCTCTATCGCGTCTTGACCAACGTCTGCATCGACGAGCTGAGACGCCGGCGCCGGGTTCCGCCCGAGCCCCTCCCGGGTGGGCGCACGGCAACGCGGGTCGAGCGTACGGACCTGGCGCGGGCGCTCGGCACGGTGCCCCGCGAGGCGCGCGTGCTGCTGGCGCTCCATTACGTGAACGGGCTCTCGTATCGGGAGCTCGCGGCGATCCGGGGAATCTCGGTCAACACGGTCAAGAGTCAGCTCGCCCGCGGCAAGGCGATTCTGAAGCAAGCATTGGAGGAATAGCGATGGATCGAATCGACGGGATGCTCGAGGAGTTCTTCGCGCCCGAGGCGCCGCGTGCGCTCGCGTCGCGCGTCTTGCGGGCGCTCCGGGCCGAGCGCGCCGGCCTCGAGACGCTGGTCGGCAAGTTCAGGATCGAGGCGTCCGAGCGTGGCGTCGTGCGTCTCCATCCCGGGCGCGGCTTCCATGGCCCTTCCGCCCAGGCGCGCGCGCATGCCGAGCGCGCCGGGCGTGAGCTTCACGAGTACTTCGCGGGGCATCGGACGTTTTTCACGGTGCCGGTCGATCTCGCGGGCGCGGGCGAGTTCCAGGCCCGCGTGCTCGCGGAGGCCCTCCGCATTCCGTTCGGCGAGGTCGACTCGTACGCGGCGCTCGCCCGGCGGGTGGGCCATCCCCGCGCCGCGCGAGCGGTCGGCAACGCGCTCGGCGCGAATCCGGTGCCGGTCATCGTCCCGTGCCACCGCATCATCCGCGGCGACGGAACGTGGGGTCACTACGCGTTCGGCGGCGAGATGAAGACCCAGCTCTTGCGGCTCGAGCGCTCGACGCCGGCGATCATCGGCTGCACGTCCACGCGGATCGTCTGCCGGCGCGGCTGCGCGCACGAGCAGCGCGTGCGGGAGGCGAACCGCGTGGTCTTCGCGTCGGTCGAGGACGCGGCGAGCGTGGGTTATCGGCCCTGCCGCGTCTGCCGTCCGTCCTCGGCGGCGTGATACGATCCCGGGATGATGCGACTCCTGCTGTGGGCACTCGCGACCATCCTCGGCGCGGCGCCTCCGGCCGCCGCGCAGTTTCCGATCTTCGACGCGCACATTCACTACAGCCGCCCGGACTGGGACACCTATACGCCCGAGCGGGCGCTCTCGATCCTCGCCGCCGCCGGCGTGCGCCGGGCGATCGTCTCGAGCACGCCCGACGACGGCACGCTGAAGCTCTACGAGAAGGCGCCGAAGACCGTCGTGCCGTTTCTCCGGCCCTACCGGGCGCGCGACGACATGGGGCGTTGGCACAGCGACCCGGCCGTGCAGGCTTATGTCGAGGAGCGCCTGAAACGCGGCATCTACCGCGGCATCGGTGAGTTCCACCTGAGCGCCGGCGATGTGAGTGGCTCTACCGTGAAGCGGATCGCCGAGCTGGCGGGCGAGCGCGACCTGTTTCTCCAGGCGCACGTCGACGAGGTCGCGATCGAGCGGCTCTTGATGGTCTATCCGAACGTGCGCTTCCTCTGGGCCCACGCCGGCATGTCGTCCTCGGGACCGACCGTCGGCAAGCTCCTCGAGCGGTTCCCGAAGCTCCATGTCGAGCTCGCGCTGCGCACCGACGTGGCGCCGGGCGGCACGCTCGATCCCGAGTGGCGCGCGGTCTTCGTGAAATACCCCGACCGCTTCCTGGTGGGCACCGACACCTGGGTGACGTCGCGCTGGGAAGTCATTCGCGACTATCACCGCGACGTGCAGGTGTGGCTCGGCCAGCTCCCGCGTGAGGTCGCCGAGGCAATCGCCTGGAAGAACGGCGACCGGCTGTTTCCCCAGTAGCCGGCCGCTAGCGCGCCGCCTTCGCCCGGGCCAGCAGATCGCGGTTGAGGGCCTTCGCGACGTCGGGCATGGCGTTGATGCGGCCTTCGCCCGCGCCCGCCACGAGGTCCTTCGCCTGGTCGACCAGGTACTTCTCCAGCGTCGGCGTCAGGTCGGGCTCCCACTTCATGCGCTGGAGGGCCTTGTCGATCACGGCGACGGGGATCTCGCGGCCCAGCGACTTCTGCTCCTCGACGTAGACCGCCGCCGCCTTCTGGG
>Ga0307471_100001046_pt1 | contig 14822 bp, 12 predicted proteins | sample atmos_gasesAM3C__2_FD_204566 | JGI IMG/M metagenome (GOLD analysis project Ga0307471, IMG submission 204566) | Hardwood forest soil microbial communities from Morgan-Monroe State Forest, Indiana, United States - atmos_gasesAM3C_515 | ecosystem: Environmental > Terrestrial > Soil > Temperate... | reverse complement strand
GTCCACCAAATTCGTAGCGCATGGCAGACAAGAGCTTATTTGCAAAGTCTGCTTCGCCACGTGAGCTGAAACGCTCGTACAGGGACGCGGTGAGGACCGGCACTGGCACCGCTTCGTCGATGGCCGCCTTGATCGTCCAGCGGCCTTCGCCGGAATCCGAGACTCGGCCTGCAAACTTCGAAAGGCCTGGGTCCTGAACCAGGGCCGATGCCGTCAGGTCCAATAGCCAGGACGCGATTACGCTGCCTCGCCGCCACACCTCGGCAACGTCCCGGAGATTCAGGTCATACTGATAGTGCTCGGGATCGCGCAAAGGTGTGGTCTCTGCGTCAATTGTGTGGTCCCGCTTTCCGACGTTGGCGCAACGCAGTACCGACAACCCTTCGGCGTAGGCTGCCATGATTCCGTACTCGATACCGTTGTGAACCATTTTAACGAAATGGCCAGCTCCGTTTGGGCCACAGTGCAGATACCCTTGCTCGGCTGTACCACCGATCTTGTCGCGGCCTGGCGTGCGTGAAATGTCTCCTATGCCCGGCGCGAGGGCCGAGAAGATGGGATCGAGGCGGGAGACGACACCCTTTTCTCCGCCAATCATCATGCAATAGCCGCGTTCGAGACCCCACACACCGCCGCTCGTTCCAACGTCCACGTAGTGGATCTTCTTTTCCGCAAGTTGCCGCGCGCGGCGAATGTCATCCACATAGTAGGAATTGCCACCATCGATCAGGATGTCGTCCGCCTCCAGATTTGGCACCAAGCCGGCTATCATTTTGTCGACGATTGCCGCGGGAACCATCAGCCACACGGCGCGAGGTTTCTGCAGCTTTTTTGCCAGATCCGCAAGCGAAGACGCTCCCACGGCCTTGTCCTGGACCAATTCACTCACCGCTTTCGGCACTACGTCGAAAACGACGCACTCGTGCCCTTTTTTGATCAACCGCCGTGTCATATTCGCGCCCATCCGTCCGAGTCCTACCATTCCAAGTTGCATAAGCGCTCCTTTTCAAAATGGCCGTAAAAGCCGAATGTGGTCACTGCAATTCCTTGCCCTCGCGGTAGCGACGAATCAAATTATTGGTTGAACTATCGTGGTTGAGTGGAGGCGCAGGATCCTTCTCGAGTTCTGGAATGATGCGCTGAGCTAAAACCTTGCCCAACTCGACTCCCCACTGGTCGAACGAGTCAATATTCCAAATCACGCCTTGTGTGAATACCGAGTGCTCGTACAGTGCTACGAGCTTACCTAACGTTTCCGGTGTTAGCCGCTCGGCCAAAATTGTGTTGGACGGCCGGTTACCATCAAAAACTCGATGCGGCACAAGCCAGTCCGGCGTGCCCTCGGCCTTCACCTGCTCCGGCGTTTTACCGAACGCGAGCGCCTCCGTCTGGGCGAAAACATTCGCCAGCAGCATATCGTGGTGCCGACCAAGCGGATTTAACGGCTTGGTAAACGCAATAAAGTCGCAAGGAATCAGCCGCGTTCCCTGATGGATTAACTGATAGAAGGAATGCTGGCCGTTCGTTCCCGGCTCTCCCCAGTAGATCGGCCCGGTTTCATTAGTAACTTGCCCTCCTTCGAGTGTGACGTGTTTTCCGTTGCTCTCCATCGTCAACTGCTGCAGGTATGCGGGAAACCGCTTCAAATATTGCTCGTACGGCAAGACGGCCACAGTCTCTGCGCCGAAAAAGTCGTTGTACCAAACCGAGAGCAAGCCCATCAGCACCGGCAGGTTCTTCTCGAAGGGGGCCGTGCGGAAATACTCGTCCATCTGGTGAAAACCATTTAGCATTGCGCGGAAGTTGTCCGGACCGATTGCGATCATAGTTGAGAGTCCGATCGCCGAATCCATCGAGTAGCGGCCGCCGACCCAATCCCAGAATTCGAACATATTCGCGGTGTCGATGCCGAACTTTGCGACTTCTGCGGCATTGGTTGACACCGCGACAAAATGCTTTGCTACCGCCTTTTCATCGCCCAGGCCAGCAAGTGACCAGGCACGAGCCGTGTGGGCGTTCGCCATCGTTTCGAGCGTAGTAAAGGTTTTTGAAGAGACGATGAAGAGGGTTTCTGACGGATCGAGATCCCGCACTGCTTCCGCGAAGTCGGTGCCATCGATGTTCGAAACGAAACGAAACGTTATGGCGCGGTCGCTGTAGTATTTCAGCGCTTCATAAGCCATCACCGGTCCGAGATCAGAGCCGCCAATGCCAATGTTCACCACGTTACGAATGCGCTTGCCCGTTTGGCCCATCCAGGCTCCGCTTCTCACCTTGTTGGAGAAGTCCGCCATTTTGTCGAGCACCGCGTGAACCTCGGGCACAACATTTTTTCCATCGACAAGAATGGAGGCTCCCTTCGGAGCGCGCAGAGCCACATGTAAGACCGCTCGCTTCTCCGTGATATTGATCTTGTCTCCATGGAACATGGCTTCGATTCGCGCTCGCAGGCCGGATTCGTTAGCAAGTTGAAGAAGAAGCTGGAGAGTTTCGTCGGTCACACGGTGCTTGGAGTAATCGAGATAGAGGCCAACAGCTTCCATCGCCATGCGCTCACCGCGCTTTGGATCGTCTGCAAAAAGCTGCCGCAGGTGCAGCTTCGAAACCGTTTTGTAATGCGACGCGAGTGCGTCCCAAGCCAAAGGCTTGGGTTGAACTTGTGTAGCCATGCGATGCTCCTTTCGTTTTCCGTCGATCTGCTCTTCGGCGTCAAGCACCTCGATCCACCTAACCGGCGGCTCTTGCGCTTTTGTCGAGCGAAGCGCTCTTAGAGGAAATAACGGTCATCAGGTCGTTCCAGGACTTCACAAAGGAATCGGCTCCTTCTTCCTGAAGTTGCGCAGCCAAAGCATTGACGTCGATACCAGCCTTCGCGAACTGGACTAGCACCTCCTCGCAATTTCCGCCGTCGGTCGGCAACAGCCCGCCCAATTCAGTGTGAGTAGCCAACGCTTTCAATGTGGCCTCGGGCATCGTGTTCACAGTGAAAGGCGCTGCCAGAGCCTTCATGTAGAGAATGTCGGAGGCTTTCGGATCTTTGGTTCCCGTACTGGCCCACAACAGACGTTGCGGACGACCGCCGAGGTTGTAAACGCGCCGCCAGCGCGCCGAACTGAGCAGAGCGCTGGCTGCCTTGTATGTGCGCTCGGCGATGGCGACGCCAAGTTTGTTGAGTAGATTCTCGGGTACTTTGCTGGCAACAGCGGCATCCCAGCGGCTGACAAAAACGGATGCCACGGAACCAACCTGAGGGTTGAGGCCGGCATCGATGCGCCGCTCGATCCCGCGCAGGAATGCCTCGGCCGCCGCCAGGTAGTGTTCGCGTGAGAACAAGAGGGTGACGTTAACGGGTATGCCCGCAAGGATAGCCTCTTCGATTGCAGGAAGGCCCTGCTTCGTCCCCGGAATCTTGATTAACAGATTGGGACGATTCGCTCGCGCAAACAGATCCTTGGCTGCAGCGATAGTGCTGGCCGTGTCGTAGGCCAGCAGTGGGGATACTTCCAGCGAGACCCACCCGTCCACTCCATTCGTCTTTTCATGAATCGGGCGAAAAAGATCTGCGGCCCGTGTGAGATCTTCGATGGCGAGCTCGAAAAAGAGCCGCTCAGCCGACACGCCTTTCTTCACCTTCTGCATGATCTCCGAGTCATACGTCGAACTGTTTTTGATCGCATGGTCGAAGATCGTCGGATTGGACGTGAGTCCGGTGATCGAAAGATCGTCGATGTATTGTTTCAGCGTACCGCTGTCCAGCAGTTCGCGCGTAATATTGTCGAGCCATAGACTCTGGCCCTCGTCGTGAAGTAGTTGTGTCGCTTTCATCGTTTCACCTCGTTCGTTGCAAATTGCTTTTGCTCGCTTGAGCCAGGGAGCTTTCCTGGTTTGTCGCGACTACGTGATGAGTGTCGTTCCACAAACTGATTGCCGGATGCGAAAGGCTGTTCTCATAACTCAATGCACTCAGGCTCGCGGTGCCCAGCACAAGAGATCTGGCGTTGATTGTTTCGATCCCGATCCAGCGCACAGCCAGAACCCGGAGGAAATGCCCGCTGGAAAAAAGTAGAACATCCCCCGACACCGCACGCACCCGGGCAACTGCGCGATCAGCCCTTGCAGCCACTTGCTGCGGCGATTCGCCGCCCGGGCAGCCGTCGCGGAAAAGTTGCCAGTCCGGGCGCTCCTTTAATATATCGGACGAAAGGCGGCCTTCGTAGTCTCCATAGTCCCATTCGAACAAATCTCCGTCGATTTCAGCGACAGATCCGAAGCCGGCCAACTCACACGTTCGCATGGCCCGCTTCAAGGGGCTGGTGAATACTTTCGCGAGGGTCAATCCGCTGAGCCGCTCCCGTAGTCGTCGCGCATTGATCTCGCCACGCTCGGTGAGGGGCAAATCAGTGCGGCCCGTGTGCTGACCGGTGATTGTCCATGCCGTCTCGCCGTGTCTGGCCAAGTAAACGGAAGGGAATGTTTTGCTCATCGTGCTATTCCGTATGCTCCCTCACTGGCTATTGTCCTGTTGCCCCGCTAGCCTCTGGGACGTGACCACACCCAGGGCGGGATAACGGAATTCCCACCAGAATTGATGACCGATGGCGACGACTTCAGTCGCACCGGGCGGCTCAGGAGCATCCTGGATTGAATGGATCACGCGTGCCGTGACGAGGAATAGCACAAGCACGATCAGGACAGGAATCACCGTCCAGGCAAGTTCCACCTGATTGCTGCCGTAAACTTGCGGCGGCTCGCGACCGTCATTTATCGCAGGCGCGGCGCCAGACAAGGGAAAGCCTCAGCGGCCAAACTCGCAGCCCGAAGCCAACGACGAAACTTAGGTAGCAGTGTGAGTGGCGTGTTGACGGATCCAAGGCTGGTCTCCAGGTCGTTATGCTCACACCCAGACTAGCACCGACACCGCCAGAACTGAACTTCCATATGAGCCAAGCGTTTCATGCCAATAGCGAATCGCCATCCACTTGGCGGAAAACGCGCTTTCCGGAGAAGTGCCGCACAGTGCGTTTCTATGCGCCATGAGCTTCTCATCATCGGGGAGTTAGGTGCCACTGCACCGATTCAGGATCACTATAAGTTTTTGAAACAACGATGGAGTATGATGCGAGCCTCGGACCAAGAAGGAGGAACTGATGCCGCTTCCATCTGACGAGAAGATCGTCCAGCTCGCAAACGATTTGCTAGCGCAATTTGATACCATCTTTGGCCTCCACCCGGGCTTTCGTCCAGCCCACGCAAAAGGCATGATGCTGAGCGGGACCTTCGCCCCATCACCCGAGGCGCGCTCTCTAACTCGCGCGCCACACGTTACGCGCGAATCTACTCCTGTAACCGTGCGATTCTCCAACGGAACAGGTCTTCCCTTAATTCCCGACAACGTTCCCGATTCGAATCCTCGCGGACTCGCGATCCGTTTCCACCTCGCTGATCGCGTTCATACTGACATCGTGAGCCATTCGACGGACGGCTTCCCGACTAGAACGGGGCAGGAATTTCTCGATTTTCTCCGAGCCGCGGCGACCGGGGATCCTTCGGCCTTTTTGGCTGCACACCCAGCCGCGCTCGCGTTCGTTCAAACGCCCAAGCCAAGTCCGGCCAGTTTCGCGACCGAAGCCTATTTTGGCGTGACGGCCTTCCGATTTATCAACCAGCAGGGGCTCGCGCGGCACGGCAGGTATCGCATTTCGCCTAAAGCGGGCGTGAAGCATCTCGACGACGCGGCAGCCAAGGCGAAGGGCGAGAACTACCTGTTTGACGAATTGGCGCGCCGCATCGCGGCTGGCCCGGTTGAGTTAGACATCCATGTCCAGATCGCAAATGACAAGGACGTCGTGGATGACGCCACGATTCATTGGGCTGCCGATCGTCCGCTGGTTCATTTCGGCACAGTCGAACTGACCGCGAAAGCCCCCGATGACGAGGCTCATCGTCGGATCATCTTCGACCCAATCCCTCGCGTCGACGGGATCGAACCCTCGGATGATCCATTGCTCCAACTGCGGGCAGCCATTTACTTGCTAAGCGGCCGTCGCCGGCGTCACGCCAACGAATCGCAGGCGGCTTCGCAAACAGCTTGAGATCGCCTTGTTCGCCCTTCGTCATAAGCATGGGGGCATCAAGTGTTTAGGTCAGTTTAACTGCTCCCGTTTACAACAAATCTCGCAATCCGCTGTTCGCTCAAGGCTAATCCAAATCAGTTGAATGGTGATGCATTCCTGCATAATTCCTGGGCAGTTGGGCACTTCAACGAATAGCCGACTTTTCGTCCAAGTGAAACTGTGTCGGTAAACACATGGGCGTTTATCAGCACTAATCCCTCTGCGGCAAGGCGGGTGATGCTCGTTTCTCAAGTGAGATGTAATGTCCGCGCCAGGGAGCGACTCGTGCTTGGTAGAACCCCTCTCTTCGCCGCCATGTGCCTCCGCCGGCGAATTGAACGTTCAGCGACGAGCCGTCCGAGTTGAACTGAGTGAAATGGTGTGTCAGTACTGCTGAAGCCGTTCTGTCTTAGAGGGTTTCGCGTTGCAATCTCAGCCTGCGAAGTAATTGAGCGTTGATAGCTACGATGATGGTAGACGAGTTCATCGCCACTGCACCGACACTCATGGGGAGTTCAACTCCCCAACGGAGGAAGAGGCCTGCGGCGGCCGGGATAGCCACCAGGTTATAAGCGGTTGCCCAAACGAGGTTTTGGATCATTTTTCTGTAAGTAGCGCGAGATAGTTCGATTGCTCCGACAACATCGCGTGGATCACTCCGCACAAGCACAATTCCCGCCGACTCAATTGCCACATCCGTTCCCGCACCTATTGCGATTCCTACATCTGCGGTCGCCAGCGCTGGTGCGTCGTTCACGCCATCACCAACCATCGCGACCTTCTTGCCGCCAGCCTGAAAGCGTTTTACCGCCGCCGCCTTGTCAGCGGGAAGAACCTCCGCTGCGACGTCATCAATCCCGATACGCCGAGCGACCGAGTTGGCAACCATCTTCGAGTCTCCGGTGATCATGGCTACCCTGATGCCGAGGCGGTGAAGTTCCGTGACGGCTTCCTTGGATTCGGGACGAATCTCATCCTCAACGGCGAAGGCTCCGATCAGTCGGCCTGCCTCAACGGTATAGAGAACCGTCTTCCCGTCCGCTGCCCATTCGCTTGTCAGCTTTTCAATGTCTGGCGGCACGGTCACCTTGGCTTCGGGCAACAAGCGTGGTCCGCCGATTTCGACACTCTTGCCTTCTACGAACGCCTTGGCTCCTCGACCCGGCAGCGCCTCGAAATTCGTGGCTGACAATCGGTCCAGGTTTCGGCGCTTGGCTTCGGAGACGATTGCCTTGGCGAGTGGATGTTCGGAGTTCGATTCCACAGCGGCAGTCATTGCCATCAAATGGTCTTTGGCAATCCCGGGTGCGGCCACCGCGTCCGAAACCGCTGGAGAGCCGCGTGTCAAAGTTCCGGTCTTATCGAAAATCACGACGTCCAGATTGCGTGCGCGTTCGAGTGCGAGTCTGTCTTTAACAAGAAGCCCGTTTTGAGCGCCTAGCGATGTCGAAATTGCGATTACGAGCGGAATCGCCAATCCAAGGGCATGAGGGCAAGCAATGATGAGGACCGTTGCCGTTCTAATCATTGCGTGTGCTTTGTCGCCTGCAAACCACCAATAGCTGAAAGTGATCGCTGCAGCGGCGACCGCCACATAGAAAAGGATCGCGGCGGCACGGTCGGCCAGAGCCTGCGCCCGAGAGCCAGAAGCCTGGGCGGCGGCGACGAGCCTCATGATTCCAGAAAGAGCGGTCTGGTCCCCGACTGCAGTAACCCTGACGCGAAGACTTCCACCGCTGGCGACTGTTCCCGCAATGACTTTAGCACCCGGTCCCTTTGGTACAGTCTTGGACTCGCCCGTAATCACGGACTCATCAAAATCGGCGGTGCCTTCAACCACAGTGCCATCTGCTGGAATACGGCCTCCGGGGCGCACAAGAACAATATCGCCAACGCGCAACTGAGAAAGTGGAACAGATTCAGTCTCTTCGCCCTTTACACGTTCAGCTATGTCCGGCAGAAGGGCGGCGAGCGCATTGAGAGCGCTGCGAGCCTGGGAAATGGCTCGCATTTCGAGCCAGTGGCCGAGGAGCATGACCGTAATCAGTGATGTGAGTTCCCACCAAACGTCAATCTGGAATTGACCGAATGTCGCAGCGAGCGAAGTTCCAAATGCGGCTATGATGCCCAGGCTGATGAGAGTCATCATGCCGGGCTTGTGATCGGCAAGTTCGCCCCATGCCCCGCGGATGAAAACGAGGCCTCCATACACAAAAACAACCGTTCCGAGGATGGGCGGAATGAATTTTGAGCCGGGGAAGGTGGGTGCCGTGTACCCAAGCCAGTGTTGAACGTCGGCTGACCAAAATACGACAGGAATCGTGAGGGCGAAACTCAGCCAAAATTTGTCGCGAAACATCGCCGCGGAGTGTCCGGCGTGAGGGTCGTGGGTCGCTTGGATGTCTGACATTTTGTGACCAGCCCGTGGGTCGGACTCTTTTCCATTATCTTTGTGTGTCATGTAGTCCGTGTTGGAGTCCGATGGTCTTCGGTTTTGTTGGTGTTCGGCGCTCAATTCCATTGCTCCATCTCATAAACCGGCATAGTAGTCGTATCCCTGCTCGTGCCAATAGTCATGCGGGCGCGCGTCGGTGTAGACGATTCGGCCAATCTGTTTGAGCTGCTTGATACCGTACTTGAGCGGGGTGACCAGACGCAGAGGGGCGCCATGGTCCGGTGTCAGAGGCTGGCCATTCAGCTCATAGGCGAGCAGCGTTTGCGGATGTAACGCCACTTCGCGCTCGATGCCGACATAATACTGGCCGTCCGGCGTCTCGAAGCCGACGTACTTCGGAATGCCACTCGACAGCTCCTTGGAATCGGACTGATTGCGGCCCCGGTTGAGTGGCGGGTAGGCGGCGAGGAAATCGCGCAGGCGTGCGCCACCCCAGTAAACTACTTCGCTCCAACCTTCAATACACTTGAACTCCGTGACCATCTCTACATGCGAGAGGTTCTGCACATCCGCCATGGTGAGTAGCAACCCGGGAACATCCGCATGCGTGTGTTCGGGCATCTCCATCGGCTTCATCCTTACAGCTGCGCCCTTCGCATCGTATTCGTGCATGGTAGGTTTCTTCGGAGGCAAATTGACATCTGGTTTAGGAGCTTCTTTGTCCGAGGTATTCATTCCGTAGGTCCAAGAGGACACGTCTCTGCTGTACTGTGCGTAGGACGCAGGGTTCAAGACGCCGACGAGTTGCAGGCGCCAGTCCTCGGGCCGAATCTCGGAGAGTCCGATATCGCCGTTACGACGGAAGGAACTCACCGCTTTCGATCTTTCGAATTCGGGCGCCAGTGCACGTTCGCGAAAGATTCGGCGAGCAACTCCGGCGTTGAGTTCCATCGCCTTGCGGAAGGGCGAAGCGAGTCCGTCAACTGCGGGCCGATCATTCAGCCATTTCCACATGCCGCCGCCGGCAACGGCGGCAACAGCGGCGGCTAAGAAGCCACGGCGCGAGAGGCGCTGGAGCCCCGCAAGCGTTTCGCGCTCAACTCGCTGAGATGTTTTGTTCATTGGGAACCTTGTCGTCCTTCCCCAGCTCGCCAGGTAAAATCTGATACCCGATGATCATGGCGCGGAAGTTATTCCAGCCTGCGCGGAGAACCTGCGCAACGTGTACTAAGAAAAAGCCAACATAGGCCATCGTCAGCCAAAAATGGAACCACCGTGCCATTTCGTAGCCGCCGAGCAAAGCCGCAAGCACATGCAGCTGAGTTGGTTTGTAGATAGCTAGCCCAGTGAGCAACGAACCCGCCCCCATGAGAATGACCCCTGTGTAGGCCACCTGTTGTGCTCCATTGAATTTCCGATGCGGTGGATGGTGCTTGCTTAACCGCAGATCGTGCAACGTCACCTCGATTGCTTCCCTAAACGAACGCCGCGTTGGAACGAGTTCCCGCCACTCACCAGAGAAAAAGGTGTACAGGACATAGGCGACTCCGTTCAGTGCGAAGAACCACATGAAGAAAAAGTGGTAGCCCAGACCTTTCGCAAGCTGGAATTTGAGGTGGAGAGTGTTGTAGAACCAGGTAGGAAAGAGCCGGAAGAGTGTCCAGCTACCTAACCCGACCCGATAGACCCGGTGTGCATTCAGCCCCTCGTGCTGTGAGTCGGCCCAATAAATTAGAAGTCCCGAGTAGATCATGACGACAAGCAATGGGAAATTAATCCAATGCATCCAGCGGATCGCCAATGAATGCTTGTAGTTGATCTTGACGGTCGTTCCTGTGGATACGTCTGTCGCCTGATTGACAGCGGGCTTCGAAGGCGACGACGCCGATGGGTTCGATTTATGGTCTGGCTGTTTCCAAGTCCGCTCGTTCATACTCCACCGATGTTCCAAGCCACGTAGATCACGTTCATGCAGTTTGCCTGCTGCAATTCGGGTTCAGTGCAATTCGGGATGCTGGCGGAGGGTCTCGGCTTTGAGGATGAAGCTTCCAGCCGTCACAACCTCGTCGTTCACCTTCAATCCTTCCAACACTGAGTAATACCCGCCTGCGGCAGAACCAAGCCGGACCTCGCGCAATGCGAAACTGCCATCATTGTCCTTGACCGGAAGAAACACGAAGCGCCGTTCACCGATGGATTGCACTGCTGCTTCCGGCACGACTGGACCCGGAGCGCCATCAGAGGTGAAGTCGACATCGGTGTACATGTCGATGCGTAAATCCTCATGGGGATTGGCGACCTCGATCCGGGCCTGGGCGGTCCGCGTAGTCGGGTCTACTTGAGGTTGGATGTAGATGACGCGCCCTTTCCATAGACGCCCCGGATACGCTTGAGCCGTGACGGATGCCGCGGTGCCGACGCGCACGGATGCGAAGTCCTTTTCGTTGATGCTGGCCATGATCCAGACCGTGGACAGGTCGGCCACGGTAAAGAGTTCCTGCGCCGTATTCACAACCAATCCAAGATTTGCGGCGCGGGTAAGCACTACTCCGTTGATCGGCGCGGGCACGACAAAGTTCGGATCAATCTGTTCGGCCTGCTTGAGCGAGGCGATTTGTTGGTCGCTGGCACCCAACAACTTGAGCTTTTCGAAGGCCGCACGTACATACGATTCATGACCGGCATGCATCGCCTCCACCTCTTCCTCCTCTTGCTGACTGGCGGCTCCGAGCTTGACCAGGTTTTGCGTGCGCACAAGTTTTTTGTGGTCGGCCTCCAATTCGGCCAAGTGAGAAAGATACTGTGTTTCCGCCTCCGCGAGTTCGCCGCTGAAGACGACGGCCAACGGCTGCCCGCGCTTAACGTGGTCGCCAAGCACCACAGGAACCTGCTTGATGACACCGCCAACAAGCGAAGTGACATGCACCTCGCGATATTCGTCTGGGTTGACGATTCCGGGAACGCGAAGTGTGCTGGAGGTCTTCTTCACGTCCACATGGACGGTTTGAACCTGCGCCTTCTTCAGATCGTCGGGGCCTAGCTCGACCTGTAAGTCAGCGTTGGCTGCGGTCGAGTCCGTTGAATCTTCGTTCGCGGCAGATGGCATATCGGCCATGCTTGACATTGGGGCGTGTTGACGTGGCTTGGGCCTGCTGCCGTGTTGTGTAGCAAACCAGAGCCCGACCGTAATAGCGACGACTGTGACTGCAGCGACGGCGATCCACATCACTCGACGACGTGGGGCAGGGGGCGTTTCCTTCATATCTGTTTTTTGCATGGCTTCACCCTTCATGGCAGGTTAGTACCGACTGCCTGTTCGAGAGCAATGCGGGCCGCATACGCGTCCAGCAGGATATCTGTGTACCCAGTTTCGATGTCGATGTAACGACGCTGTTCCGCGATGACATCCAACAACGTAGTGCGACCGTAACTGTAAGTCTGGCGAACGACATCTAAGTTGTGAGCGGCCTGGTCGCGGACACCACTTCGGTAGGCCGTAACCCGCGCCTGTGCTCCGTTGAACCGGATGAGGTTCTGTGCGACCTCGTGCCGAAGGTTCAGATCAACCGCTGCAATCTGACTGCGTGCCGCCTGGATGGCCGCCGCGTCCGCGACGACCGCACCTTGATTACGATTAAACACCGGCAAGTTGATATCGAGGCCGAAAACAACGTGGTTGAAAGTCTGGCGTATCGGTGCAAGATTTCCCGCTGCGTCGAAGGCTCGTTGCGAAAAGCCAGAGTCCGGACGCTCGTAACCGCCGAAGACACTGGCGTCTGGTTTTCCTTTTGCCCGATCGGAACGAAGCTCTGCACTGGCCAGTTCTTCGTTCGCCCGCTGGAGGGCCAGGTCGGGTCGATGATCCATCGCCAACTGTAGAAGTTGTTTCCGGTCATAGTCCTGGGGAGGAAGTTCAAGCGCGCCCTTCAACCGGATAGGCTCCTCGGGATCTACGCCCACCGTTTCCTTGAGAGCAAGCAAGGCAACCTCTGCCTTGGCCTGATAATCGATTCGCAGCGTTTCGATACGGTTCGCCTCAACGCGCGTTTCATCCGCATCGAGTGAAGGCACCGCCCCTTCGCGTGCACGATCCTCCATCAATCGAAGGAAATCTCGATTCACCTGGAGAAGTTGTTCGACAATCATCAGATCGCGTATCGCAGCGAGAGCCTGACCGAAGCGCATGCGAACCTCTCCGGTGAGCAAGCGCTCCCGATCCGCCACGCTCTGCTGCGTGACCTCTTCCTTGTTCTCCGCGACCTCCGTGCGACGCGCGCGACGTCCGAAGAGCTCCAGTGGCAGCGATCCTTTGACATTAATCGCGTTGTCCCCTCCATTCACTTCTTTCAGTCCACCGAGAGTCAGCGACGGGTTTTGCCGGAGGCGCGCCTGTGTCAGATCTCCTTTCGCCATAACGACTTGCTGACGTTCCGCCAGCAAGGTTGGATTGGAAGCCAAAGCCCGAGTTACGAGTTCTTCCTCAGTGACTCCTCCGCTGAGATCGAGAAAATCACTCGCGCGTCGTGGGTGGGCTTCCTGCGCTGAAAGCGCCAGAGAGCCTGCCAACGCTGCCGTCATCAACAGCCACAATCGATATTTACAGAGCACTCGTTTCATGATCCCTACCTCACGTCGCTGTTGAAGGTGGTGTGGCCTTGGCCATATGGCCCATTCCAGGAAAGCGTAAAGTGCCATGCGCCGCTCATCGCGAAGTTGGAGGTAACCTTGTAAATCCCAGTTTGGCCGGTTGGCGTGATCTCAGCATCGCCGGACATGGGAGCCATGCTGGGCATGGACATACTGGAGCCAATCTGCACATCGCCGACATCGGCGGGCTGGCCCTGGTCGTCCTTGAACTGCACGACAAATTCGTTCTGACCTTGCATCAGTTCGCCGCTCTTGTTCAACAGGACGATGGTGAGCTTTCCGGCAGACTTGCTCGCTGCCGGTTTCAGGGCAGAAAGATTGACTTTGTCTCCGCTACAGCCGGCTACTGTAAAAATGAACGTCAACACGATCGCATAGAAAGTTTTCATTAAAGTTCTCCTTAGACTGAGGTTGGAAATGCTTGTAGGCCTTGCGGTGGTTGCGAAGTTGCAACTTCCGACACTCTACGGCGCAGGTTACGCTCATGCAGCCACATGAAAATGATGGGTGTGACGATCAGCACGTGCGCGAGCGAACTGAGCATGCCGCCGAGGACTGGCGTGGCTAGAGGTCGTATCACCTCCGATCCCACACGGTTGCTCCAGAAAATCGGCAGCAATCCCGCCACGATGGTCGAGACGGTCATGAGCTTCGGGCGAAGGCGGAGTAGCGCCCCCTCCATCACGGCTTCGCGTAGGTCCGTGATTGTCAGCGTCCCTCGTTCGTGCCGCTTTCGTTCCACGGCTTCCTCAAGATAGATGACCATCACCACCGTCGTTTGCACCGCGGTGCCGAAGAGCGCGATGAACCCGACCCAGACGGCGACCGAGAAGTTATAGTGAAGAAGCCAGAGCAGATAGAGCCCTCCCGTCAGCGCAAATGGCACGGCCAGCAAAACGTGCGCGGCCTCCAGGAAGGAGCGGTAGGTCAGATAAAGCAGGATGTAGATGATGCCGATGGCGATCGGCACCACAAGCTGCAACCGCTTCTTCGCTCGGACTTCGTTTTCAAATTGCCCGCTCCAGTTGTAGTAATAGCCGGGAGGCATTTTCACTTTTTCGCGGATGGCTTTGTCCGCGTCGGCGATCATGCTGCCCGCGTCCCGGCCACGCGAATTCATTAGAACGGAAACTTCCAGGAGGCCATTCTCGCTGTTGATCTGGGCTGGCCCGGACACCTGGCGGATATCCGCAACTTGTCCCAGTGGGATCTGTGCTCCATTCGCTCCCGTCACGAGCACGTTCGCCATATCTCCTGGATCACGGCGGAACTCCGGCGCGTAGCGTACTCGCACCGGAAAGCGCTGCCGCCCTTCGATGGTGGTGGTTAGATTGTTCTCACCAATGGCGGTCTCGATGACGTTCTGCACCTCGCCGACGTCGATGCCGTATCGCGCCGCCGCTTCGCGGTTCGGCTTGATGTCTAGGTACAAGCCACCCGTCACCTGCTCCGGATAGATATCGGTCGCGCCTTTCACCGTCCGCACAGCGTCGGCAATTTCACGAGCTTTCGCTTCGAGCACGGTCAGATCAGACCCAAAGACCTTGACGCCGATTTCCGACCGAATACCCGTGGTGAGCATGTCGATGCGGTTGATGATCGGTTGCGTCCAGATATTTGCCACGCCAGGCAGCGAAACAGCACGGTCCATCGCGCTCTTGAGCTTC
>Ga0307471_100001045_pt1 | contig 14828 bp, 7 predicted proteins | sample atmos_gasesAM3C__2_FD_204566 | JGI IMG/M metagenome (GOLD analysis project Ga0307471, IMG submission 204566) | Hardwood forest soil microbial communities from Morgan-Monroe State Forest, Indiana, United States - atmos_gasesAM3C_515 | ecosystem: Environmental > Terrestrial > Soil > Temperate... | reverse complement strand
GCTACCGGGACTCTGAGCGGCGATGTCGTGGAGACGCGCGTTGGCGACCGCGCTTCATCGCAGCGCTGGGCACTGCGAACGGTGACGAAGGATCTGGACAGAATTAAGCCGATTGAAACTTTGCTCTCCCGTTCACTCGGAACGTTCCAGATCGTCAAAGCGAGCGTTGGCAATCTGCAGTTGACGGATCAACCGTTTTCGTACAACTACTCCGTTGTTGCTCAGAATTACGCGAAGATGGCGGGAAACTTGTTGTTGGTTCGTCCGCGCTTCATTGGGAATAAATCGAGCGACCTATTGGAAACCAAGGATCCGCGAAAATATCCGGTAGAATTCGACGGGCCTGCGCGAGACACGGACACCTTTGAGATTGCCCTTCCGGCTGGCTATGAAGTGGATGACCTGCCGCCACCGGTGAACGCGGATTATAGTTTCGCAAGCTACCACAGCAAGACGGAAGTGAACGGGAACACGCTGAAGTACACGCGCACCTTCGAAGTGAAGGAATTAAGCGTGCCTTTGAGCAAAGTGGATGATTTGAAAAAGCTTTACCGCATTATCGCGGGCGACGAACGGAACACTGCGGTTCTAAAACCAGCTTCCCACTGATTGATGCTATTGGCCTTTGCTCGAGGCTAGCCGCGCGCGTAGCGACCAGACTTGCTCGGAACGTCCCAAGAGAAAAGCCACAAAACACAAAGCAAGAATGGAATGACTCAGCGAAGCTCCGAAATACTGCCAGAAAGGCGCCTGTGCGCCAGGGTAGTCGGACGAAAACAGCAAGGCCAGCATGAGAAGAAGTCCTCCAATGCTGGCCCAGCGTACCAGCACGCCGAGAACGAGCGCGATGCCAATAGCGAGTTCACCATAGGCCACGAGAAAGGCGATTGGAGTCGCGTGAGGCAGCACGAAGTTTCGCAGCACTGGCGCCATGAATGGATAGGATCCGCCTTCCGAAAGAAATTTGTTGATCCAGAATTGAAATCCTCCGTGCAGCGTGAACTGCGTCCCAAAGACCTTGTACTCCCCAAAGATCAAGAAAAAAATTCCAACGCCGATGCGCAGGAAGGCGAGGGCGCGGGCATTGGAGTCAGTTGGTGCAGTTGTGTCCGGCATCGGTCGGTTTGCTAGGAAAGACGCTGGCGGACGCGATCGCTGAGGGCCTTGCCGTCCACCGTCTTTCCTTCAAGTGCCGTCTTCGCCGCTTTGACCACGGCACCCATCTGCTTGATGGAATTTGCACCCGTTTCCGCAATGGCCTTGGTGATGGCGGCGTCCATTTCGGCTTCACTCGCCCCGGCCGGAAGATACGATTCGATGATCGCCAGCTCCTTGGTTTCTTTGTCCGCGAGTTCCGGGCGATTTCCTTTGGTGAATTGCTCGATAGATTCCTTCCGCTGTTTTACGAGCGTCTGCAGGATCTGGATGGACTCTGGCTCATCGAGCGCGCGTATCTTTTCGACTTCCCTGTGCTTGATGGCTGCTTTTATCCCGCGCAGCACGCTCAGGCGCAATTCGTCCTTGGCGCGCATGGCGTCGACCAGGTCCTTCTGAATTTTCTCGGCAAGACTCATCGCAGCTCCTCGCTTCACTGAATATAGCAGACCGTCAAAGAGTGCGCGCAAGAATGGTCGGGTAAGGTCGCCCGCGCGCTGTGTCATGGCCATTTGACAGACCGCGGAGGGCTCGCTACTTTTGATCTCTTATCGTTCGCGGGGAAACTATCAGCAAAAGACAAGGGAACTCATGAAAGTTATCGTAGCCGACAAAATCAGCGATCGCGGAGTGCAACTGCTGAAGGAGCAGCCGGGCTGGAATATCGTTCTGGCAACAAAAGACACACTGGAAGCGGAGATTGCCGGAGCTGATGCGCTGATCGTGCGCAGCGCGACGAAAGTTACGGCAGAATTATTGGACCTGGCCCCCAAGTTGCGTGCCGTGGGCCGCGCCGGCGTTGGCGTCGACAACATTGACCTGGAAGCAGCGACGAAGCGTGGTGTTCTGGTCATGAGCACGCCCGGAGGAAGTTCCGTTAGTGTTGCCGAGCATACCTTTGCGTTGCTGTTGGCCCTGGTTCGCCAACTTCCGAAATTTGACGCCGCCATGCGCGAAGGCCGCTGGGAAAAATCGTCGTCGGGCGCCGAGGTTCGCGGGAAGACTCTGGGTCTCGTAGGTTTGGGCCGTATCGGCAGCGAAGTGGCGTCACGGGCAGAAGCGTTCGATATGCGCGTGGTTGCGTTTGATCCATTTATCAGCGAGGCGGCTGCACGGGAACTGTCCGTGGAACTTGTGCCGTTCGATCAACTTCTGGCCGAATGCGATTTCATCTCACTGCACACGGCCGTGAGTCCGCAAACGCGCGAGATGATCAATGCCGGGTCCATCGCGAAAATGAAGAAGGGCGTTCGAATCGTCAATGCTGCCCGCGGCGAACTTATCAACGAAGCGGACCTGGCGGCGGCGATCAAAAGCGGCCAAGTGGCCGGAGCCGCCCTTGACGTCTTTGCGGAAGAGCCGCCGAAGAATTGCCCGCTGATTGGGCTGCCCAACGTAATCACTACGCCGCATGTGGCGGGTTCCACGGCCGAGGCGCAGGAAGAGTTGGGCACGCAGGTAGCCGTGCAGATCAAGGATTTTCTCGCGGAGGGGATCATCCGCAACGCCGTAAATTTGCCCGCGCTTTCGGCCGACCAGTACCGTCGCGTGCGGCCGTATCTCGAACTGGCGGAGCGGCTAGGCTCGCTGGTTTCGCAAGCGGGGGCGTCGCGGCCGGCGCGGATTCGCATTCGTTATGCGGGCGAAGTGGCCGAAGTTGGCACGCACTTGCTTCGTAGTGCCGTGCTGGCGGGTGTGCTCAACGCGGTGTTAGATGAAAAGGTTAACGTCGTGAACGCCCCGGCGGTAGCCGCCGCAAGAGGCTTGACTGTCGAAGAGCAGACCCGGCGGCGCGAGCACGGCTTCCCAAATACGCTGGAAGTTTCCGCCCTTCCTGAAAAAACCGGAGCATCGCCGGGCTTTACGGCTGAAGGCACTGTCCTGCATGACGGCTCGCCGCGCGTGCTGTCCATCGAAGGAATTCCCCTCGAAGCGCAGCTTGAGGGGACGATTCTCTATTTGAGAAACCGCGATGAACCCGGCGTGATCGGCCAGATTGGTACGACGCTAGGAAAACTCGGCGTCAATATTGCTACCTTTGCCCTGGGCCGCCGTGAAGCTCAGCGGGGTGCCGACGCCGTCTCCCTCGTGCGCGTCGATGGCAAGGTTTCTCCTGCCATCCTTGAGCCCATCCGGGCCATCCCTGCGATCACCGAAGCGAAGTTGGTCCTCCTGGGGTGAAGCTGGGCTTTGATTGCCCCGGCGCTTCAAAATCGTTGATAAACCAGAATTGATAAGGAATTTAGAATAACTTTTCTTGACATTTTCCATGAATCCGTTCTAAAAGGTTTCCCAACGGTAGCTCACGTCGAGCGGCGGTTAAGTTGTCCGGGTCATCTAGAATTTTGTCCAGGTTCTTGCCTCAAGAATGGGCTGGCGTGTTTTCTCAATCGCTCGGCACGTTCCCTCTAGGTTTAGTTCAATCTTCGTCTCAGGTACGCGAAAGGAATATTCCATGAAGCTGTCTTTGATTAGGATTGGTCTCGTCGTGTTGGTTTCCAGCCTCCTGTTCTTAGGTAACGATGCTAGGGCGCAAAGCGGTACTTCGACAATTCGCGGAGAAGTCGCCGACCCACAAGGAAAGGTGATCTCCGGAGCTGAAGTGACGATCAAGAGCCCGAACACAGGAGTCACGCGCACGCAGACAACGAATTCCGCCGGCGGATTCAGCTTTGAATTGATCCCGCCGGGAGATTACGTCATGGAAGTGCAAGCCTCGGGATTCAAGAAAACTGTCCAGGGTGTGAGCGCCCTTGTTGGATCAGCCATTTCTGTTGACGTGCGGCTGGAAATTGGACAGGTGGACCAGGTTGTGCACGTGGAGGCCACTGGGACCGTGGCCGTGAATACCGAAGACGCAACGCTTGGCAACAATTTTGATAACCATCAGATCTCGCAGCTGCCCCTCGAGTCTCGAGATGTCTTGAACTTGCTTACGTTGCAGCCCGGCGTGACGCCAACAGGCTATGTTTCGGGCGCCCGCAGCGATCAATCCAACATCACTCTGGACGGCGTGGACGTTAATGACCAACAGATTCAGTCGCTCGTTCCCGGCCAAGCCATTATCAACTCGTTGAAGACTCCCGTGCTGAGGCTGAATTCAGAAGCACTCGAAGAATTTCGCGTGACGACGATGAATGCCAATTCCAGCCAAGGGCGTTCCTCGGCTGCTCAAGTCAATTTAGTTAGCAAAAGCGGCACGGACAATTTCCACGGTGCGGCTTTCGAAGCCAATCGCAGCACGATCTTCACGGCGAACGATTTCTTCAACAATCGCATCGGGTTGCCGCGCCCGGCACTCGTTCGCAACATATTCGGCGGCGCCTTTGGCGGCCCCGTCAAGAAGGACAAGTTCTTCTTTTTCTACAGTTATGAAGGATTGCGCGAGGCAAAAGGCGCCTCGGTTGTCCGAACCGTTCCGCTGGCGAGCATGGGGCAAGGCGAGTTGCGCTACCTTGATGTGAACAATGTAGTCCAAACTCTTACCGAAACTCAGCTGAATCAAATCTTTCCGCAAGTTTTGATTAACGACGTAGGGAAAGCGGTTTTGGCTGCTGCGGCAGCGAAGTACCCTGCCAACGACTTTACCACGGGCGACAGTTCATCCAACCAACTGCTAAACACGGCGGGCTTCCGGTTTAATGCACCGACCCCAAGCGATTTGAACTCCCACGTGGCGAAGCTAGATTGGAACATCACAAAGGACCAAACCGCCTTTGTCCGATTCAATACTATTTACGATCACATCGGATTACTGCCGCAGTTTCCGGATACGCCGGCTCCAAACGTGTGGTCGCACCCCTGGGGTTTCGTCGCGGCCCATAACTGGACCCTTGGAAAGAATTGGGTGAACAGTTTCCGTTACGGATTAACACGCCAGGCCTTCAGCCAGCTGGGTGACAGCAGCGCAAACAACATTAATTTCCGCTTCGTTTTCTCGCCGCTGGCATTCTCCCGCACGATCGACCGCACGACTCCCGTCCAAAACATTCTGGACGACGTAGTGTGGCTGAAGGGTGCTCACACGATTCAGTTCGGAACAAACATTCGCATCATCCGGAACAACCGCGGCAGCTTTGCTAATGCCTTCGACTTTGCTCAGACCAACCCGTCGGGGTACAAGCAGGGCGGAAACGTCGTTTCCGATCCAGTCGCGGCTTACCTTGCGGCGAACAATCTTCCGGCTATGGGATCATCATCGATTTCGCCCGTGCAGAACGCCGCTACTGCCTTGATAGGGCGCTTCTCAAATTACACCGTAAACCATACCTTTGGCCGCGATGGTTCAGAGTTGGCCGCAGGCAGTCCATCCCTTCGCGATTTTGCGACGGAAGCTTATGATTTCTACGCGCAGGATGCGTGGAAAGTGCGCCGCAGCCTGACCGTCACTTACGGAATGCGCTATACCCTTAGCCGCCCCGTGTACGAAAAAAAGGGATTGGAAGTAAGGCCGAATATTCCGTTGGGCGTACTCCTGGACCAGAGGATCGCCTCTGCTAAAACTGGCATCCCCGACAATACTCTGTTCACGGTAAGCCCCTCAGGCCCAGCGAACGGAAAGCCGGGGATGTATGACTGGGATTACACCGACTTTCAGCCTCGCGTGGCGGTGGCGTGGCAGCCGGGCTTTAACAAGGGTCTCCTCGGTTCCTTGTTCGGAGGCGGCAAATCGGTCATTCGTGGCGGCTTTGCCGTAATCAACGACTACTATGGCGAAGCGCTTGCGACGTTTTTCGACCTGAACAATATCCTGGGTTTTTCCTCCAGCCAGGTCATTCCAGTGAATACGTACGACGTCACTAACTCGCCCGCGCCGCCATTTACTGGGTTCAACCAGGATGTACGCGCCTTGCCATTAATCAAGCCAGCGGGAACCTTGACGTTCCCGCTCTCGCAAGGAACGGGGCCTGGTGGCGACTTCGGGGATATCGAAACGTCATTGGATTCGAATCTGCGTTCTCCGCGCGAATATACGTGGAATATGACGTATGAGCGGCAATTGCCCGGCGGGCTGCTGTTCCAGGCTTCGTACATCGGCCGATTGGGACACAATCTCCTCTTGCAACGCGACGTTTCCCAGCCGAACGATTTGGTTGATAAAGCGTCCGGGATGGACTGGTACACTGCTGCAACAGTCTTGGAGAAAATTCGGCAGACTCGCCCAACGAACAATACGGCTGTACCTACAATGGCTTACTTCGACGACATTTTTCCGGCGAATCTAAGGGACACTATGGTTGCCTTCGAAGGCGTATGCAAGGCACCAACCCCACAAAACCCTAATCCTCCATGTATCCCCGCTGGCTTCACGCCCACTCAGGCAGTTTTCTGGATGGCGCGGAACTTGTTCGGAAATGACTGGACTGACACCCAGTGGGATCTTGAGGTAGCGCTAAATCAGAGCCTGTTCTTCCATCCACAGAATGCCTCGCTCGCCGCTTGGAGCACGACTGGCAATTCCATTTATCACGGAGGGTCGTTCTCGCTGAGGCAGCGCATCCACGATCTGCAATGGGATTTCAACTACACGATGTCCCATTCCTTAGACGACGCTTCCGGGCTCCAGAACAGCACCGCTTTTGGCGGAGGCTCGTTCATCCGGAACGCAATTCGGCAGCACGACAACTATGCGAACTCGGACTTTGATCTCCGTCACGTGGTTAACTTGAATGCAATCTACGAGCTTCCGATTGGGCGCGGCAAACTACTGGCTGGTGGGGCTGGACGAGGACTGGACACACTGATCGGTGGCTGGCAACTCTCTGGGATTTTCCGCTGGAACACCGGTTTGCCGGTGAGCGCTCCGATTGACGACGCACGCTGGGCGACCAATTTCCAAGTTCAGTCCTGGACAACCCTCACCAGGCATCTTGGCACTTGCGTTACCAAAGGCAACGCCACCACTGCTCCGAAGCTCTTTGGCTGTGATCCCACATTTGCATATCAGAGCTTCAGGAATGCGTATCCTGGGGAGACCGGAATGCGGAATGTCTTTCGCTTGCCCGGGCAAACCAACCTTGACGCGGGACTCAGCAAGTCGTTCAACTTGCCGTGGAGCGAAAAGCAGAAGTTGCAGCTCCGCTGGGAGGTTTTTAACGTCGCCAATTTCCAGGCATTGGGCGTGCTGGACAACAGCCGGAGCGGCTTCGGAATCGCTTCCGACCCGTTGGTTCGAAACCTCAAGCCCGCAAAGAACTTCTCCAACTTCACCGCGATTCAGACCACAGCCGCTCCGCGCTCCATGCAGATTGGCCTTCGTTATACGTTCTAAATACCGCGTTTCGATGAAGCCGGGGCATGAGAAATCATGCCCCGGTTTTTTTTGCGCTTGCGCAAATATCGCCACGTTTGCCCTGGGCCGCCGCGAAGCCCAGCGCGGTGCCGACGCTGTCTCCCTCGTCCGCATTGACGGGGAGGTGTCGACGGCGATTCTAGAGCCTATTCGCTCTATTACTGCAATTACTGAGGCGAAACTCGTGCATCTCGGTTGATTTCTGCCAGCTAGAGTTGTGGAAGCCGTAGCGCTCGGGCGCTATCTCATCCTCACGCAGGATTTCAAGTACGCGAAAAAATACAGCATTGAATCGAAATAACTTGACTTGACATTCATGCTCAATCTGTCCTAAAAGCTATGTCACAAACTGCTTGGACTAGCGATGGGAAAGGTTGCCCGGGGAGATTTTCCAGTTCGGCATCGAGACCTTGCCTAGGCAAGTTGCCGGAGTTTCCCTGCCCGTCCGGCATCCCCGCGTGAAGTATTACATCCCCAATGTTAAGGTGCCTGAAAGGAGCAGTATATGAAATTGCCCTTTACCAAGAGCAATGTTTGCGCTTTTTGTCTCTCCCTACTGATTTTTCTTGCTGCGGCAGGCAGCGCCTCGGGGCAAGCGACGGCGCGACTGACAGGAACCGTCAAGGACCAATCCGGCGGCGCGATTGTGGGAGCAATGGCAACGCTAACTAACGAAGGAACGAACATCAGCCGGACGACGAAGACGGATGGGGAGGGGAATTATCTGTTTTCACTGGTAGCGGTAGGAACTTACCGGCTGACCGTCGAGCATACTGGATTCAAGAAGAACGTGCAAAGCGGAATAACCCTGGACGTAAATCAGAACGGCAGGCTAGATGTCACTCTGGAGGTTGGGCAAGCGACAGAGGTCGTCGAGGTGTCCGCTGCCGTTCCGCAGATTGACACGTCTGGTGCGGTACTAGGCAAGGTGGAGGATACTCGGCGGATTCAAGACTTGCCTCTTGTGGATCGCGATACGCTGCAACTGGGCCTTTTGCAGGCGGGTGTGTTTGCACCGGACCCAGACGACGGTTCCGGAAACCCCTTTTCAGTGAGCGGACAACGATCGGAGTCTCTGACTTTCCTGGTCGATGGAGCAGACAACACGAATTTCCTCAACAACAGAATCGTGGTGAGCCCGAATCCCGACGCGGTGGGCGAATTCAAAATCCTGACCAACAACTATGATGCGGAGTTTGGGCGCTCCTCAGGAGGGATCGTCAACCAAGTCATCAAGTCCGGCACAAACAACTGGCATGGAAGCGCGTTTGAGTTTTTCCGGAATGACGTGCTCAATGCCCGGGACTTCTTCTTGACGGAGCGCGCCAATTTCAAGCGAAACGTCTTCGGGGGCACGGTAGGTGCGCCAGTCATCAAGGACAAGACCTTTTTCTTCGTGGCATATCAGGGAGCCCGTCGGCGAGAGGGACAGATTTTGCCGCAGCTGACGGTTCTCAGCCAGGCCGAGCGCGGCGGGGATTTCGGAGAGCTTTGCGGTGCGCCTAGCGACTTCGATGGTAGCGGAAACTGCACAAATCCCAACGGTACGCAGCTCATCAATCCTGCAAATAGCAGCAACTACGCGTTTAATCGAGTTCCGGTGAATCCGGTCTCCGCAAATTACATTGCCAAGTATCTACCGCTTCCTACTCCCGGGCTGAGCAATAACGGATTCATTTCTTCGTCGGGTAAATCGATTAATGAAGAGCAGGGTGTCGTGCGAGTCGATCACACGCTGACAAAGCACGACACGCTTTCCTTTCTCTATCTCATTAACGATGTAAAGGAATTCGACCCGTTTGCGATCAACAAGGGCGCTTCGACGGGCGGGAACGTTCCGGTCGGTTCGGGCTTTAATAATACGAACCGGAACCAGGTTCTTACGGGCACGTGGACGCACTCGTTTGGCAGGGGGTGGATCAACGAATTCCGAGCCTCGGCGAACCGGGCCGCCAATCTCCAAGCCGACCCCACTGACAAAACGACCCCGACGAATCTTGGGTTCACAAACGTGAATCCCGATGACCCGGGGGGGACGGCAGTGCCAATCATTTTCACACCTGGCTTTAATCTTGGCCCGTCACCACAAGGACCAACCAAGCTCCACAACATGACGTATCAGGTGCAGGATCACATTACGATCCCACACGGGCGCCACGAGTGGAAGTTTGGCGTGGACGTCCGACGCATCCAGAACAATTTCCTTTTTGACTTCTTCAACAATGGCAGCTTCACATTTGGCGGGGCCTCCAATGGGCCGTTGCCGGGAGGCACGTTTACAGGAGATGCAGCGGCCGACTTCGTCGGCGGATTCCCCGGGAATTTCTTCCAGTTCTCCAGCGCACTTTACAACATTCGTTCGACATCTCAATACTACTACGCGCAGGACACGATCAAGATTCGTCCGCGGCTGACTGTGAATCTCGGCGTGCGATATGAGTACAACAGCCCGCAATACGATACACATAACAACATCATTGGGTTCTTCGGAGCAGGTGCGCAGTCCACGGTTTTCCCCAGTGCGCCTCCGGGTGTGCTCTATCCCGGCGACCCAGGAACGCCAAACCGTGCGTTGGTGTTCGCGGACCGCAACAATTGGGCACCGCGCGTGGGATTCGCGTGGGATATCTTCGGCAACTCCAAGCTCGTGATGCGCGGAGGCTTCGGGATCTTCTATGACATCGAAGACGGCGCTTTGAACCTTCAGTTCGGAGGGCAGCCTCCGTTTGGAGATGTTTCTAACTTGAATCTTGGTCCGAGCGACGTCACCAATGGGAACGCTTTCGCCGATCCGTTCGGCGCACAAGGAATCACCAACCCGTTTCCGTTCGCCTCTCAAGGGAGAGTGGGACAGTTTTTTGTGCCGAAGATTTCGTTCGCGTTCGTAACGGACCCGCACTTCCGGACGCCCTACTCGGAAAACTTTAACTATGGTTTCCAATACCAATTGACCAAGGATACGGCGATCGAGGCGGTCTATGTAGGGAGCCTGGGGCGCAAGCTTATTAGCACGCCGGAAACAAATGCACCCCAACCAGCCGTCGAGGAAGCGCAGCTGGCAAACGGGTTCCTCAATGAAGACTGCGCCCGGCCATTTGCGGGCTGTATCAATCCGACGACCGACCCGAACGCAAGCGTCCAGGACCTGGGGCTTATCTTGACGAATAACAGCGCGGGTCTATCCGACAGCCATCAGTTGCAGATTACCGTGGACAAGCGCTACAGGACCGGATTGTCGTTCCGTGCGGCCTACACACTTGCGAAAACCATCGACCTGAGCTCCGGTTTCCGAGCGCGGTCCGGCGGTTACACGGATCCGTTCAATCCGAGGCTCGACCGCGCCCTGGCCGATTTCGACGCCACGCACCGGCTGGTTATCAGCGCGAGCTGGGAACTGCCGATCGACCGGCCATTCCGGAATAGTAATGCGTTCGCGAGGCGCGCGACGCAGGGCTGGCAGGTCAACGTCATCAGCACGTTCCAGTCCGGGCAGCCCTTCACGATCTTTTCGAACAACGACAACAGCCTCCAGGGTAACTTTCTGGATCGCCCGAACCTGATCGGCAAGATTCGAACAATGAACGCTCGTCAAGTAAGCTCGTTCTCCGGAGCAGCAGCAAACTGCTCGGGTGCAACGCCAGATCCGGTTAGTGGCAATATTAGTGGGAACTTTTACTTCGATCCCACGGCGTTCGACTGCCAGTTCAACAACGATTTGCACCTCGCTCCTGGTTCACTTGCATCCTTTGGCGACCTCGGCCGAAATACCCTGCGTGGCCCGGGCATCAACAACTGGGATATATCGTTCCTGAAGAAAACGAAGATCACAGAATCGAAAGTGCTCGAGTTCCGGGCCGAGATGTTTAACGCCTTCAACCATGCCCAGTTCCTGAATCCTGACGCATCTGGGTTCAGCTCAACGTTCGGTCAGATTTCGCAAACGCGTGGTCCGAGGCTGGTGCAATTCGCGCTGAAGCTTTACTACTAACGGCGAAACGGAGGTATGAGATTTCCGAGGACCTCCTCGTCGGGCTAGAAGGGAATGCCGCTCGCTCGTGGACGGCTACAGCCAGGAGTAGGGCAAGCCTACCGAGGACGTCGGAGCTATGTTAATCTGAGAGTCTCGCTTGGGCTGGATGTATTCGTCTGCCTGAGCTTGTCGGTCGGGGCGTAGCGCAGCCTGGCTAGCGCGCCTGGTTCGGGACCAGGAGGTCGATGGTTCAAATCCATTCGCCCCGACCATCTTTCCCCTGAAACTTCTCTTGTTCTCACTGCCAAGCAACCGCGACTGAGTTGGTGTGGTCCCTTCCCGATAGATTACTCCCCGTAGGGTACCCAGATGTTTTTTACCTGAACGGCGTGATCGAGGAACCAGCGGCCTTCGCCTTGTTTTACGTCGAACCAGTCGATGGCGCGGCCTTCATTGGTGAACACTTGTTTCAGATTGCCAACCGACAGTGTTTTCACGGCTGCGGCGCCGGCTTCATCCGTAAAGCACCAGATGGCGTCGACGTCGTCGTGCTCGGCGAGCGTCTTCATCAGGTCCGGGGCGCGGCCCGTAACGATGTTTATAACACCGTCTGGCAGGTCGCTGGTTTCGAAAACCTGATAGAGATCACCGGTGATCAGCGGATATTTCTCTGACGGAATGGCAATGACGGTGTTGCCAGTGGAAATCGCCGCCATTACCAGCGAAATGAATCCCAATAGCGGCGTATCAGCGGGGCAGATGACGCCTACAGTTCCGACCGGCTCCTTCATTGCCAGCGCTACATTGCGAAACGGCGGGTTGTGCACCGCTCCGTCGTACTTATCGGCCCAGGCGGCGTAGGAAAAGATGCGCTCGATGCCGAGGTTCACTTCCGCTTCCGCCTGCTTCTTCCCAACGACTGCGGACAAGCGGCCCGCAACTTCCTCGCGGCGCTGCGAAAGGTTTTCCGCCATGTAGTAAAGCACCTGCGCCCGATTGTGCGCCGCCGCTTTGCCCCAGCCTTCCGCTTTGCGCGCGGCTTCGACGGCGTTGCGAATATCCTTGCGATTGCCAAGCGGGGCTTCCCCCAGCAAACGCCCGTCCGCGCCATGCACTTTGATGCTGTAGCCGGAATCCGGCCGCGCCTGTTTGCCGCCGATGTAGAGCTTCACTGTGCGATCGATGGAAGGACTGGCGGAATCCGCGCGCTGCTCCAACGGCTGATCCATCGCTAAGGGCATTGCATAAACTGCTGGCGCGTTCTTAAACCACGAAGGCTCGAGGTATTCGAGCAAACCCTCGCGCCCTCCCTCGCGTCCATAACCGCTCTCGCGATAGCCGCCAAAACCACAGGCCGCGTCGAAAAGATTCGTGCAATTCACCCACACCACGCCGGCTTTCAGTTGCGCGGCGACGTGCAGCGAAACATTGACGCTCTCGGTCCACACGCAGGCAGCCAGGCCGTAGACTGTGTTGTTGGCGAGCTCCACAGCTTCGCGCGGTGTGCGGAACGTCATCGCGGCGAGCACCGGGCCAAAAATCTCCTGCTGCGCCACCACCGAAGTCGGATGAACATTGCTCAGCAGTGTCGGCGGAAAATACAGCCCCCGCGTAGGAACGGGAATCGAAGGCTGCCAACACGTCGCTCCCTCAGCGACGCCTTGATCGACCAGCCGCTGAATGCGATCGAGTTGCACTCGCGCGACGATTGCGCCAATATCAATCGCTTTATCGAGCGGCGGACCGATTCGCAGCGTATTCATGCGGTCCTGAATTTTGCCGATCAATTTGTCAGAGATGCTCTCCTGCATCAGCAGGCGCGAACCCGCGCAACAAACTTGGCCCTGGTTGAACCAGATTCCGTCCACCAGGCCCTCCACGGCGCTGTCCAGATCGGCGTCCTCAAAAATGATGAACGGAGATTTGCCGCCAAGTTCGAGCGAAAGTTTTTTGTGGCTCAATGCCGTGGCCTTGCGAATCGCCCGCCCGACTTCCGTCGAACCCGTGAACGCAATCTTATCCACATCGAGATGCTTCACCAGCGCTTCGCCCGTCGATCCGTCCCCAGTGACAATATTCACGACGCCGGCTGGGAGTTCGGCTTCCTGGCAAATGTGCGCGAACGCAAGGGCCGTCAGTGGCGTATATTCCGCGGGCTTCAGCACGACCGTATTCCCGGTTGCGAGAGCTGGGGCAATCTTCCACGCCAGCATTAGCAATGGGAAATTCCACGGGATGATTTGTCCCACGACGCCGCAGGCCGCGTACCCTGTGAATTCCTGTTCGAGCAATTGCGCCCAGCCCGCATGGTGATAAAAATGCCGCGCGACCAGCGGAATATCAATGTCGCGGCTCTCTCGAATGGGCTTGCCGTTGTCCAAGGTTTCGAGGACCGCTAGCCAGCGCGAATGCTTCTGCACCTGCCGAGCCAGCGCATACAAATAGCGAGCACGTGCGTGCGGAGTGAGCGCCTGCCACATCGGTAGAGCAATCCGCGCGGCTTTCACCGCACTATCAATATCCGCAGTCGACCCCTGCGCCACCGACGCAAGTTTTTCGCCCGTGGAAGGGTCTGCCGTGTCGAAATAAATTCCTGCCGCTGGCGCCTGCCATGAACCGTTGATGAAGTGCCCGAAGCGCCTGCCGTGACGCTCCAGCCATGCCAGAGCCTCGCGAGCATCCTCCGGTGCGGGACCGTATTCCATTGTCATGAATTTTTCGACGATGCCCATTCGCCTCTTCCCGCTTCTCTCGTCACCCAACCGAAATTCCCGCCACTATGCCATCGGATGGCGATAATCCGCCGAGTACCTTCCCGTGGCATGGTGCTCCAATTGCCGCTCGATGTCGCCGAGCATGCCGCTGGCGCCGAACCGGAACAACTCTGCCTTCAGCCAGGAATCGCCGAGCTCTTCCTTCATTAGCGCCAGCCAGTCGAGCGATTGCTTCGCCGTTCGAATGCCGCCCGCCGGCTTGAATCCCACCGCCATCCCCGTCTCCTGCGCATACTCGCGAATCGCCCGCGTCATCACCAGGCTCACCGGCAGCGTCGCGTTGGTTGCTTCCTTCCCGGTCGACGTCTTGATGAAGTCCGCCCCCGCCATCATCGCCACCATGCTGGCGCGCGCCACGTTGCGCAGTGTGAGCAAATCACCCGTGCCCAGAATCACCTTCAGATGCGCGGGTCCGCAAGCGTTCTTGAACGCCGCGACTTCGTCATACAGCGCTTGCCATTTCCCTCCAAAAACGTGCGCGCGCGTAATGACCACGTCAATCTCGTCAGCTCCGGCTTCCACGGAGCGCCGAATTTCCGCCACGCGTTCCTCGAAGGGGGACAGACCGGCTGGAAATCCCGTGGAGACCGCCGCAACGTGAATGCCGCTGCCCTCGACTCCGCGCCGCGCGGTTTCA
>Ga0307471_100001043_pt1 | contig 14844 bp, 8 predicted proteins | sample atmos_gasesAM3C__2_FD_204566 | JGI IMG/M metagenome (GOLD analysis project Ga0307471, IMG submission 204566) | Hardwood forest soil microbial communities from Morgan-Monroe State Forest, Indiana, United States - atmos_gasesAM3C_515 | ecosystem: Environmental > Terrestrial > Soil > Temperate... | reverse complement strand
CTTGTTCGGTCCGAATCTGCTGAACGAGCTTCACTTCATCTACGCGCGCAGCGATTTCGGCATCGGCTTCCAGGCGCCGCAGTCCGCCTCGAATAACTATCCGTATTTGTTCTTCGATGATGGCGTCACCCCATTTGGCGGTGAACTCTTTGTCCCCCGTCAATTCGTCTTCAACAACTTCACCGTTCGCGATTCCGTCGCGTACACCCGCGGCCGCCACGCCCTGAAAACCGGCATCGAGATCCAGCGTATCCAGGAAAACAGCGACTACAGCCAGGAAACCTTCGGCTTCTACGAATTCCAGGACCAGTTCACCTTTGCCAACGACGGCCCCTACTACACCGAAGGCCGCGTGAACCCTGCCACCGGCGAATTCGTCGGCACGCCGCGCCGTTTCCGCGAAACCAACTTTGGCCTCTTTGTTCAGGACGACTGGAAAGCCACCCGCCGCCTCACGCTCAGCCTCGGCCTGCGCTACGATCTCTACGGCGTTCCCACCGAAGCGCACCATATCCTCAGCAACATGATTCTCGGTAGCGGCTCGACGCTCGCCGATCAGGTCGCGAACGGCACCGTCGGCCGCGTCCAGCACCTGTTCAATGGGGACCACACTAATTTCTCGCCGCGTCTTGGTGTTTCCTACGATCCGACGGGCAAGGGCTCCGCGGTGATTCGCGCGGGCTTCTCGATGGCCTATCTTTCTCCCTACTCCAACCTCTACACCAACGCTTCGCGTTTCGATCCTCCGGACTCCGCCGTGCCAGCCGTTTTCTTCCCGTTTTTCGGCGGCGACGTCAGCTATGGCATTCCCGCTGTACCGAGCGCCGCGTTCCGCACCGGCGTCACGCCGGAAGGCGGCATTCCCGGGACGCGCATCACCGTTAGCGGCGTGCAACCGAACCTGAAGACGGCCTACTCCGAACAGTGGTTCGTCGGCATACAGCGCAAGCTGTTCGGCAACTACGTTCTCTCGTTCAACTACACCGGCGACATCGGCCGCCAGCTCTACGTCCGCAACGACGTCAACCGCTTCACCGGCGACCGCACCGAAAGCGATTTCGCTGCCGTGCGCTTCAATCCGCAGTGGTCGCAAACCTTCTTGGTCTCCAACGCCAACAGCTCCAGCTACAACGGCATCAATCTCCAGATTCAGCGCCAGTTCACGCATCACTACTCGCTGTCACTCAGCTACACGCTTGGCCGGTCCATGGACTTCGTCAGCGATCCGGGGCTGGGCGACTACTTCAACGTCTCCAACTCCAGCTATCAAGGCACGATGGATGCCGCGCTTCCGCAGCTCGATCACGCGCGCTCGGACTTCGACGTCCGCCATCGCATCGCCATCAACAGCCTCTACGAAATTCCCACGCCGCACTGGAACCACATCGCCGAAGTAGCTCTCGGCGGCTGGCAGGCCAACACCATCCTGAGTCTCCAATCGGGCCGCCCATTGTCGGTTTGGTGCGTCGATACCATCGCCTGCGACTTCAATGGCGACGGTGACGGCAACGACCGCCCCGACGCGCCTACCTTCGGCAATCACAAATCCGGCCTCAGCCGTTCCGACTATCTCAACGGAATCTTCCAGGTTTCCGATTTCATCGATCCCAACACCAGCGCTTCCTTCGTCCCCGCCAGCTCGCTGGCACCGCTCCCGATCGGCAAAAACGGGAACCTCGGACGCAACACCTTCCAAGGCCCGGGCTTCGCGCAAGTCGACGCTTCGCTGTTCAAGAACATTCCGCTTCCGCACGAGCTCAGCCTGCAATTCCGCGCCGAGGCCTTCAACCTCTTTAACCGCGTGAATCTCTATCTGCCCAACGATTTGCTGAACGTGCCCACAAACTTCGGCAAATCCACATCAGCGTTCGCTCCGCGCAGCATGCAGCTGGCGCTGAAGCTCGTCTTCTAGGGTTCGCAACAGGATTCGTTCAACTCCACGCTTGTCCGCGAATTTGACGGACGCTCGACACACCTTCTCGTGGGAGCTTCGGATGACGTCGATTGCGCGAATCTGCTTTGCCTTAATCCTTCTACTCCTGGCTCTGGTCGTTTCCTCGTTCGCGCAGGAAAAATCAAACTCCAACGGGGACATCGCATATCGTTCCGGCGCCAACGACGCCCATCACCGATGACGGCCTCGCCCGCGCGATTCGCCCCATCCACACGTTGCTCGATGGCGACACCATCTTTACCGTTTCCGTCGGCTGGGATCAGTCCATCCCTCTGCCAGGTCTGACCCTTAGCGAAGACGTCGACCAGGTCGGCTCAGGCGCCGCCGACGTTCTCCGTCCACGCCATCATCAAGGGCAGGAACGCCGCCCATAGCATCCCGGGTTTCCCCGCCTACCGCGACTGGCAGAAATCGCAATGGAAAGCCGCCGGCCCGCGCTAACGGTCGGATTTGATACCATTCCGTCCGCGATGTTCCTCGCTCGCGCTTAATCCGATGACTGAACCCGCCGCCCCCACCGCCGTCGTGCGCACATTCCTCGCCGCGGCCGCCGCATTCGGTTTGTCTCTCTCTGCCACGCCGTCACTGCTCGCGCAATCCAACACACCCGCCTCCCGAACCAAAATCATCATCGACACCGACATCGGCGACGACCTCGACGACGCGTTCGCTCTCGGCCTCGCACTCAACAGCCCGGAAGTCGAAATTCTCGGCATCACCACCGCATGGGGAGACACAAAACTCCGTGCGCGTCTCGTCGACCGACTCCTCACCGAAACCGATCACACCGTGATCCCGGTCGCCGAAGGCATCCGCACCGAAACGAAATCTCCGTTCACCCAGGCTCGCTGGGCCCAGGCCGGCCCTCCCGCGAAGTCACATCCCGCTGGTGTTGACTTCCTGCTCGAAAAAATCCGCCAGAATCCTGGCGAGATTACCCTCGTCGGTATTGGGCCGCTCACCAACATCGGTGCGGCCATCGACCGCGACCCTGCCACCTTCAAAAAGCTGAAGCGGGTCGTCATCATGGGCGGCTCGATCCACAAACACTACGACGACCTCGGGTACGCTCCCGATCGTGGCCCCGAGCCTGAATACAACATCTACTGCGACGTCGTCGCTGCACAAAAACTCTTCACCAGCGGCGTTCCGCTCTACGTCATGCCTCTCGACTCCACGCAACTCAAACTCGACGAAACCAGGCGCGCGCTGCTTTTCCGCCAATCCACGCCGCTCACCGACGCCCTCACGCTCCTCTACTATCAGTGGGGCCAGCAGACTCCCACGCTCTTCGACGCTATGGCCGTCGCTTACGTCATTGAGCCGAAACTTTGCCCCACACAGCCGTTCCACATCGTTGTCGACGCCAAAGGCACCACTCTCGCCGACACTTCCGCGCCCGCCAACGCGAGTGCTTGCCTCGCCTCCGACTCCGACGAATTCTTCCGCTTCCTGCTCCCGCGCCTGATGCGCAACTCGCCAGGCCTTGCATCGCCGCGCTAACCAACAGGGACTTTCCGCGCGCTTTCGACTGCGATACTCTGTCGCACTCGGCACGCCGCTGACTGGAACCTGACCGCGAGAACATGACCGACACCCGCCCCGCCATCTATCCAGGCCTTGCCGGAAGAGTGGTTTTCATCACCGGGGGCGGAAGTGGCATCGGCGCGGCCTACACGCGCGCATTCGCGCTGCAAGGATCGCGTGTTGCCTTCATCGACATCGCCGAAGAACACAGCCGCGCGCTCGCCGAAGAAATCAGCGCCACGGGCGCTATGAAGCCGCTGTTTCAACGTTGCGACGTGCGCGACATCGAAGCGCTCCGCGCCACGATCGAGCAGGTCCGTGCGCAACTCGGCGACATCTCCATTCTCATCAACAACGCTGCCAGTGACGATCGCCATACCTTTGAGTCCGTCACTCCCGCCTACTGGGACGAGCGCATCGCCACGAACCTCCGTCACATGTTTTTCGCCGCCCAGGCCATCGCGCCGCAGATGAAGCGCATTGGCGGCGGATGCATCATTAATATGGGCTCGATCATCTGGCGACTCACGCACACCGGGCTGCCGGCGTACAGCACCAGCAAAGCCGCGGTCACCGGACTCACGCGCACCATGGCGCGCGAGTACGGCCCGAGCGGCATCCGCGTCAATACCATTTCGCCCGGCGCCGTGTGGACCGAGCGCCAGATCAAGCTTTGGTACACTCCCGAATTCGAGCAGCGCATGCGCGAGGGCCAGTGCCTGCCCACGCGCGTTCTGCCTGACGACATCGCCAACATGGCACTGTTCCTGGCGTCCGACGCGGCGGCAAAATGTTCCGGGCAGGATTTCGTCGTCGATGCCGGCTGGAGCTGAATTAATCTGTAGCGGCCTGTTTCGAGGGCGGGGTTTGGGTGACCATCCCTGCACCGCAAACGGCAGGACGCTGGCGCAGCGCAAGGGTTGCTGTCATCCCGACCGAGGCGAGCGCAGCGGAGGGACCCTGGCAAGACTTGCAGCGAGCCAAGAACGAATGCATCAAGTTTTCGCAGCTGAAGAAATTCCGACGCTGGAGCACTCTCGCATGAAAACCATCAAAGGTCCTGCCATCTTCCTCGCGCAATTCGCCGGTGACGCTGCGCCCTTCAACACTTGGGAGAACATCACCAAGTGGGCGGCTTCGCTCGGCTACAAAGGCGTTCAAATCCCCACCTGGGACGCACGCCTGTTCGATCTCAAACGCGCTGCCGAAAGTAAGGCCTATTGCGACGAGATCGCGGGCGTCGCTCGTCAGAACGGTCTCACCATCACCGAGCTCTCGACGCATTTGCAGGGTCAGCTCGTCGCCGTGCACCCCGCGTATGACATCGCATTCGACGGATTCGCACCACAATCGGTCCACGGCAACTCCAAAGCTCGCCAGGCCTGGGCCGTCGAGCAGCTGCGCAACGCCGCGCAGGCTTCCGCCAATCTTGGACTCAAAGCCCACGCCACATTTTCTGGTGCGCTGGCATGGCCGTATCTCTATCCCTGGCCGCAGCGTCCGGCCGGACTCGTCGAAACCGCGTTCGACGAACTCGCTGCGCGCTGGAAGCCGATTCTGGATGCTTTCGACAAAGTCGGCGTCGATGTTGCGTTCGAAATACACCCCGGCGAGGATTTGCATGACGGCGCCACCTTCGAGATGTTTCTCGATCGTGTCGGCAATCACGCGCGTTGCAACATTCTTTTCGATCCCAGCCACTTCGTCCTGCAGCAGCTCGACTATCTCGAATATCTCGACCTCTACCACGAGCGCATCAAGATGTTTCACGTCAAGGACGCCGAGTTTCGTCCGACCGGGCGTCAGGGCGTATACGGCGGCTATCAATCGTGGATCAGTCGCGCCGGACGTTTCCGCTCGCTCGGCGACGGACAGGTGGATTTCGCCGCGATCTTCTCCAAGCTCACGCAATACGATTTCGCAGGCTGGGCCGTGCTGGAGTGGGAGTGCTGCATCAAGAGCGGCGAGCAGGGAGCGGCCGAAGGCGCGCCGTTCATCGCGCGCCACATCATCCAGGCCGCAGCGACAACGTTCGACGATTTCGCCGCCAGCGGCACCGACCAACAAGCCAACCGCCGCATGCTCGGTCTCGCATAGCCTTATGCCGTCTTTTCGGTATTTCGTCGTGGACCACACGCCACGCGTGGTCATCCTGAGGCGGCCCGATGAGGATCGCCTCAGGACCGCAACACCAGCACGACCACGCCGTGTCGCTGATGCACTTCGCGCCACGCGTGCAAAACATTTCACAGGACAACCTCAATGACCATCGACGCCAGCATCGCCGCAACAACAAACCGCCGCCTCCGCCTGGGCATGGTCGGCGGCGGCCCCGGCGGCTTCATCGGCGCCGTGCATCGCATCGCCGCGCGCCTCGATGACCGCTACGAACTCGTCGCCGCCGCGCTTTCCTCCAATCCCGAACGCGCGCGCAACGCCGCGATCGATCTCCACATTGCTCCCGATCGCGCCTACGCCAGCTTCGCGGAGATGGCAGCGGCCGAAGCCAAGCGCCCGGATCGTATCGATGCTGTCTCGATCGTCACGCCCAATCATCTTCACTTTGCTCCCGCCAAAGCGTTTCTCGAAGCTGGCATCCACGTGATCTGTGACAAGCCGCTCACCACGACCGTGGAAGACGCCCTCGCGCTCTCCCAACTCGTGAAAAAATCCGGCTTGGTTTTCGGCGTCACGCACAACTACACCGGCTACCCCACGGTCCGTCAAGCGCGCGAAATGATCGCCGCCGGTGAACTCGGCAAGATCCGTATTGTGCAGGTTGAATACGCGCAGGACTGGCTCACGACCCCGCTCGAAGAAACTGGCCAGAAGCAAGCCGCGTGGCGCACCGATCCCGCGCAGAGTGGTCCGGCCGGTTCGCTCGGCGACATCGGCACGCACGCGTACAATCTCGCCTGCTTCGTCAGCGGCTTGCACGCCGAACAAGTCGCCGCCGAAGCCTCGATCTTCGTTCCGCACCGCCGTCTCGACGACAACGTGCAGATGATGCTGCGTTACGAAGGCGGTGCGCGCGGACTACTCTGGGCCAGCCAGGTCGCCTGCGGCAACGAAAACAATCTCCGCCTTCGCATTTACGGCGAAAAAGCCGGACTCGAGTGGCGCCAGGAGGAGCCGAACGCTCTTCGCCTCGGCGCCTATGGCAAACCGCCGCAACTCATCACACGTGGAGGTCCGGCCGCGAATGACGCCGCGAAACACGCCAGCCGCATTCCCTCCGGCCATCCTGAGGGCTATCTCGAAGCCTTCGCGCAGATCTATACCGACATCGCCGAACAAATTTCGGCTCGCGAAGCAAAACGCGCGCCATCGAAGCAATCGCTGCTCGTGCCCACGGTGGACGACGGCGTCGCCGGAGTGCAATTTATCTCCGCGGTCCTCGAGTCGTCTAAGAAAAACGCCGCTTGGGTCAATCTGCCCAAATCGGTCTGAGACATGAACCTGCGTGTTACTTCTTCGGCGACAAAGCTGCTCTGCGCGACTACTGCGGTTTTGCTGTGTGCGCTTACGATCGTTGTTGCCGCTGCGCACACCCCCGCGTCCGTCAAAGAGGCCTTCGACGTGGTCATCTCCAACGGCCGCGTGATGGATCCCGAATCCAGCACCGATGCCGTCCGCAACCTCGGCATTCGCGCCGGAAAGATCGTAGCCATCTCCGAAAAACCGTTGACCGGCAAAGCCACGATCGATGCCCAGGGGCTGGTCGTCGCACCCGGCTTCATCGACCTCCACGAGCACGGGCAGGAGCCGCGCAACTACCAGTTTCAAGCCCACGATGGCGTGACCACGTCGCTCGAATTGGAAGTTGGCGTTGCCGACATCCCGCAGTGGTACGCCGCACGGGAAGGGAAGTCGCTGATCAATTTCGGTGCCAGCATTGGCCACATTCCCGTTCGCATGAAAGTGATGCACGATCCGGGCGGTTTTCTGCCGACAGGTGACGCCGCTCATCGGGTCGCCACCATGGAAGACCTGGGCGCGATTCGCGCCGGAATGGAAGAAGGATTCCGCCAGGGCGCGCTTGCCGAAGGCATGGGCGTCAACTACACGCCCGCCGCGACGCACGCTGAAATCGTCGACATGTTCCGCATCGCGGCGAAGTACGGCGCCTCGGTCCATGTCCACCTTCGCTATGGCGGGCTCAAAGAACCGAACACCGGCCTCGCCGCGCTGGAGGAGGTGGTTGCTGCGGCTGCCGAAACCGGCGCATCGCTCCATGCCGTTCACATCACCAGCATGGGACTTCGCGACACTCCCGATCTCATCGCGATGGTGAAAGGTGCGCGCCAGCACGGCCTCGATGTCACCACCGAGTGCTATCCGTACACTGCCGGCAGCACCGCGCTGCAATCCGCGATTTTCGATCCCGGTTGGCAGGAAAGCATGGCCATCACCTTCAAGGATTTGCAGTGGGCCGAAACTGGCGAGCGCTTGAGTGCCGAAACGTTCGAAAAGTATCGCAAGCAGGGCGGCATCGTCGTCATTCACTCCATCCCCGAGCAGGCTGCGCGCACCTGTGTCAGCGATCCATCGATCCTGGTCGCCAGCGACGGCATGATGATCACCGGATCGAAAGTCCATCCGCGCGGTCAGGGTACTTTCTCTCGCGTGCTCGGTCACTACGTGCGTGAAGAAAAAGCGCTCGATCTGATGACCGCGCTCCGCAAAATGACACTGCTCCCGGCGCAGCGACTCGAAAAGCGCGCTCCGGTCTTCAAAAGGAAGGGGAGAATTCGCCTCGGCGCAGATGCCGACATCACCGTCTTCGATCCGCAGGGCGTGATCGACAAAGCCACCTTCGACGATCCGCTTCAATATTCCGACGGCATCCCGTTTGTCCTTGTCAACGGCGTACCGGTCGTCAAGGATGGGAAACTTGTCGATGGCGTTTTCCCCGGCCGTGCAGCGCGAGCTCCGATTGAGAAGTAACCAACCAGCGACGCTCATCACGGTGCTTCATGCCCGCTGAATCTCTCGGCGCAAAGCCAAAATCCGCCTCGCATCACGCCGTTCTGGCCGGCTTTCTCGGTTGGACCCTCGACGCCTTCGATTTTTTCGTCGTGGTCTTCCTTTACGACCATCTTGCCCACGACTTCGGTGTCCCCAAGAAGGCCATCGTCTTCACTACCTTCGTTACGCTGGCCCTGCGTCCCGTGGGCGCGCTCATCTTCGGCCTTCTCGCCGACCGCTACGGCCGACGCATTCCGTTAATGGCCAACGTCGTTTATTTTTCGATCATCGAGCTGCTCTGCGGTTTCTCACCCAACTACACATTTTTTCTGGTCATGCGCGCTCTATTCGGAATCGGCATGGGGGGCGAATGGGGAGTGGGCGCGTCGCTCGTGATGGAGGCGGCGCCGCCACGCTGGCGCGGCATACTTAGCGGCATTCTGCAAAGCGGTTACTCGATCGGCTATCTGCTGGCGGCGATCGCCGCGCGGTTCCTGTTGCCGGTTTGGGATTGGCGACCCATGTTCTGGATCGGAGCGATTCCCGCGCTGCTGGCGATCTACATTCGAACCAAAGTTCCGGAGTCGGAAGCTTGGAAACAAAATCGCGCCCAGAGTACTTGGCAAGTTTTGCGAACGATTTCTGCCGAGTGGAAAAAGTTTGCCTATCTCGTCGTGATGATGACCTTCATGATGTTCTTGTCGCATGGCACGCAGGACTTGTATCCCGACTTCATGAAAGAGGTACACGGCCTGGCCGCCAAGTCGGTAGCCAACATCGCCATCATCTACAACATCGCCGCCGTCATCGGCGCGATCATCTTTGGACATCTGTCGCAGGCGACCGGGCGCCGCAAAGGAATGATCGCGGCGATGTCGCTTTCTCTTTTAGTGATTCCTCTGTGGGCATTCGGGTGGAGCATTCCGATCTTGATCCTAGGTGCGTGCCTGATGCAGGCCGGCGTCCAGGGTGCCTGGGGGGTGATTCCCGTTCACCTCAATGAGATGTCCGCCGACGCCGCGCGCGGCCTCATGCCCGGCCTCGCCTATCAGTTGGGGATTCTGCTGGCTTCGCCGACCAACTCCATCCAGTACGCGCTCCGCGATCGCGTCGGCTATCAATGGGCCATCGCCGGATTTGAGGTCGTGACGATCCTCACGCTGGCAATGCTGTTGTGGCTGGGAACCGAAGCCCACGGTCGAAGTTTCGTACGCGAAGGGACCGCCGGCCACTGAGAGGGCGATAGCGCTTGTGGTTTTTTGTCTTGTAGCTAGTCGTTGCCAACCGAGCGGCCCGCTGTGTCAACATTCACGGTGATGTCGTTGTCCCAACCTGTGCAATAGATGGCCCTGCCGATCGTGCTTGATGACAGGCTCGGTCGGTTAGAGGCAGGAATTACAAGGATAATTGCCGCCGACGGTACTCCTAAGCGCGGCCGCGCGCAACCGCTTTCAGTCGCGGTCGCCACTAGTTCTGATATAGCCCGCGGGCTTCCTAACGTAAGACCACGCGGCCGCCAGATGCGCGCGTATTTCAGCCCGTTCATCGTGGCTATTTGTAAATCGCATATACTCACCGGCATGCTCACCAGCCCGCTGGTTTCTCTCCTTTGTGCCTTGGCACTGACTTTTGTCGCCGTGCTCGCCGTCTCACCCTTGCTGGCACAACACGCAGGTACTGCCACGCAACTCCCCAACGGCAAAATCCTTGGCACCATCCCCGGCAATCCGCGCCAGATCAATAATCTCCCCACCGCCGCCGCAATCTCTCCCGACGCCCGCTTCGTGGTTTTCCTTCACAGCGGTTACGGCGCCTACACTTCCGGTGAAAAGCAATCGATCTCCGTTCTCAATTTGGCCACGGACGAACTAAAAGACTTTCCCGACGATCGCTTGGGCAGCGAATCCAAACAAACGTTTTTCCTCGGCCTCACCTTCAGCCTCGATGGCAAACATCTATTTGCCTCCATGGCGTCTTTGACCGATCCGCTGGGCAAGCAGCAGGGAAACACCGGAAACGGCATCGCCGTCTATGCCTTTGACGATGGCCGGATCACTCCCGAGCGTTTTCTTCCGCTCGCGCCGCGTCGGAAAATCCCGGGCGGAAAAAAGCGCCGCGCCGAGTTCCGCGACGTCACCTATCCCGCCGGCCTCGCCGTCGTCGCCGGACAAGAGCGCCTCCTCGTAGCCTGCAACAACTCCGACGAAGCGCTGCTTGTCAACACCACGGACGGCAAAATCGTTCACCGCTTCGACCTGTCCACCTTCAAACAAATTCCCGCTTCACTTCCGTACACCGTAGCAATCACCAAAGACGGCAAGCGCGGCTTCGTCTCCCTGTGGAACGCTTCGACGGTCGCGGAACTCGATCTCATCGGCGGCCGCGTGAGGCGGATGATTCCGTTGCGCAAGCCGTCCACCTCGATGGCTGGAGGGTCGCATCCGACCGCGCTTCTTTTGAACGCCGACAACTCGCGCTTGTTCGTCGCACTCACCGATCGCGACGAAATCGCGGTCGTCGACACCGCGACCGGCGAGCCCCTCGCCTACCTCTCCACGAAACTTCCAGGACAGCAATATGGCGGCAGCGATCCCGAGTCTCTCGCGCTCTCGCCGGACGAGAAAACGCTATACTCCGCGAACGCGATCTCCGACTCCGTCGCCGTTTTCGATCTCTCGAATCTCGCTACACAAAAATCCCTGCAAGCCTCCGCGTTCATTCCCACCGACTGGTATCCCACCGTGGTTGTCGTCACAGCGAAAGATCTGCTCATTGGCAGCGCCAAGGGCCGAGGCTCCGGCGCTAATCCGAATCCCATCAAAAAAGACGCGGCCGGGCGGCCCGATTATCCCTACACTCCTGCGCTCATCAACGGCTCGCTCGCACGCTTCGCACTCGCGGATCTACCCGGCAACTTTGCGGCGTACACCAGTCAGGTTTCCGAAACCAACGCCGCTCGCGGCAACGGCGATCGGATTCCCTTCGCTCGTGGCAGCAACAAGATTCGCCACGTCATTTACATCATCAAAGAAAATCGCACCTACGATCAGGTCTTCGGTGACATTGCTGGCGCCAATGGCGATCCTTCGCTCACCATGTATGGCGAAGACATCACGCCGAACCAGCACAAACTCACGCGCCAGTTTGGGGTGCTCGATAATTTCTACGACAGCGGCGATGTCTCCGGCGACGGCCACGTCTGGTCCACGGCTGCCTCGATTTCCGACTACATCGCCAAAACCTGGCCTATCGGCTATCGCGGCCACGAGCATACCTACGATTCCGAAGGCACTCTGCTGAGCGGCATCGCCGTGGAAGACCTAGTGCCCGACGCGGGCGAGCCCACCGGCGGCTATCTTTGGAAAAATTTTGCCAGTCACAGTGTCACCTATCGCCACTACGGCGAATACATCGTGACGCGCTGGTGCAACGCCGAAAGAGGAAAGGACTCGCCGAAATCGGGCCCGCCGAAATCTCGCGGCACGGCGTGTACACGAACTTTCATCCGGAAAGGTGAGCCGCTGGAGAAAAATGTCGGGGATCCTCGCGGCGGAGCGAGCCCGTATCCTTGGGCGATTCCCGTGCTGGCAAAAAATGTCGCGGCGGAGGTCGAACTGCGCGATCACTTCGATCCGCTGTTTCCAGACTTCGAGGTGTCTTATCCCGATCAACTCCGCGCCGACGAATTCCTCAATGAATTCTCGCAGTTCGTCGCCTCGCGCAACGCCGGCAAAGACACAATGCCTCAGTTCATTCTGCTGCGACTGCCGAACGATCACACCGCCGGCCTGACCAAAGATCGGCCCACGCCGTCCGCCTCCGTCGCCGACAACGATCTCGCCATCGGCCGCGTGGTCGAGGCGGTTTCGCACAGCCCGTATTGGGAGGACACCGCGTTCCTGATTCTCGAAGACGATGCTCAAGACGGGCCCGATCACGTGGATTCGCATCGCAGCATCGCGCTCGTGATCAGCAAATATTCTCCGTTGCCCGCATCCCCCGACGCGCAGGCGAACTCCGCGTCATCCCCGGCGCTCGTGCCGTTCGTAGATCACTCCTTTTACACGACGATCAACATCGTGCGGACCATCGAAGCGCTCCTGGGCGTTCCGCCGATGAACGCGAACGATTCGCGTGCGGCGATCATAGCGCCGTTATTCGCCGGGGCGGGCGAGCAGCCCGCATTCACCGCGGACTTCCGCAACCGCGACAACGGCCTGATCTATGAGATGAACCCCAAAGAGTGGAAAGCGGGAAAGCATCTCGACTTCCGTCACGCCGATGCCGTCGACACCGCGCTCCTCAATCGCCTCCTCTGGCAGGACCGCATGGGGGCGACGCCGATGCCCCAGCCTCAACACAACGTTTTCCCGCCCACTCAGCCGAATCGCTCCGCCAAGAAAGATCTCGACTAGCAGCCGCGTCACGCCTGCGGGCGCAGTCGGCAATCGAAGGAACGCTGCAGCGGTGGCTGGAGTTTGCTCACGTGGCAATCACGTTTCGACAGCGCGCCCAAATTGCCCTAAGTGGATCTGGCGCGACGACAGTACTAGCCATCCCGGACTAGCTCGAGTGGGCCGCGGGAGCCATTTTCGCGGCAACAGGTGGCTCGTATCCTTGGTGTATGAACTGGCACGAGGTTTTTAGCGCGGCATACCAAATCCCGCTCTGTTTTTCGGCGGCGCTGCTGATCGGTTCGATTGGCAGGGCACTCCTGCTCGAGTTTTCTGCCTGGCTGGCCGGACACTGACGGCCCGAGCGGTCAAAACCGAGCGAACGGCAGCTAACGGTCTTGTTCCCGCCAATAGTCCCGCTTCAGTCTTTCCTTTCTGTCCTTTAGGGCGTGCCGCCCGCGAAAGCTCATGAAAATCACCTAGAGGTAGGAGGTAGGATCGCAACTGCCTGGGGCGGCGAGGTCGGCCCCTCATTGGAGAATTCGAGGCTGTCTTTCTGTCTGATCCGGAGCGTGCGTGATTGAGCGAATAATTGGGCGTCGTTGTCTTCCCCTGGGGGAGCGACGATAGCCCGCGACCCTGGTTAAGGTAACCGCAGCACGCTCTCCGCTCCCGGCCAGGAGGAAGTAATGTCCTACAAGATAGCGGGAATTGATGTTCATAAAAAGGTGCTGGCCGTAGTTGTGTCTGACGTGGAAATCGAAAGCGAGTTCCAGTTTGAGCGGCGGATGTTTGGCAGCAACCCCGAACAACTGCGATCGCTCGCCGCATGGCTGCTCGCGCAAGAGGTCGAGGAAGTGGTCATGGAATCGACGGCGCAATATTGGAAACCAGTCTGGGAAGCGCTGGAACGATATTGGAAGCCGATACGCGAGAAGCGGGAAGGCGCAGGCCGGAGGTCCGGAACGTTGCATTTAGCGCAGGCGCAATCGAACCGCGGGCGGCGGGGACGCAAGAGGGATTTCCCTGATGCTGAACGCCTGGTGAAGCGGCTGGTGGCCCGAGAATTGACTCTCAGCTTTGTACCCGATGCCGAGCAGCGTCTATGGCGGACGGTGACGCGGAGAAAGTACCAGTTGAGACGCGATCATGTGCGGCTGCAGAACCAAGTGGAGTCTCTGTTGGAAGAAGCCCATATCAAGTTGTCTAGCCTGGTCTCGGATCTGCTGGGCGCCAGTGCCCGGCGCATGCTGAAGGCGCTGGCTGAGGGAGAAACCAACCCGGCAGCTCTGGCTGCTTTGGCCGATTGGAAGTTACGCGCCACGCCGGAACAATTGTGTGATGGGCTCGGCGCGTGCACGGACCTCAAGCCCGTGTACCGACGGCTCCTGAAGATGGCACTGGAGCAGTTGCAATTCCTCGAGCAGCAGATCGATCAACTGGACCAAGAACTGGCCAGTCTGCTTCATCCGCATCAAGATGCCGTCCAGCGGCTGGCAGAGGTGCCCGGTCTGGGAGTGGACTCAGCCCAACAAATCATTGCCGAAGTCGGTCCCACGGCAGCGACCTTTCCTTCCGAGAAATGTCTCTCCTCCTGGGTTGGTGCATGCCCTGGCGACGATGAGAGCGCAGGCGTGAACTACAGCCACCGATCTCCGAAGGGCAACCGCCACATGCGGCGCGTTCTCAACCAGACGGCCAACGCCGCAGCCAGGACCAAAGGAAGTATCTTCGAGATTGTGTATCGCCGCTCGGTCCCGCGCTTGGGACATAACCAAGCCATCGGGGCGATTGCACATCGCCAGTGTCGGCTGATCTGGTTGATCTTGCACCAGGGAGTCCGTTACGAAGAACGGGGCCCAGCCGTCACCAAACAATCAAAGCAAAGGCGCACTGCGAGAATGATCCGACAACTCCGAAGCCTCGGCTATCGGATCGAACCACCGAATCCTCAACACCCCAGCCCAGCACAAGGGCGGTGATTTTCGACCCTGTGGTTTT
>Ga0307471_100001042_pt1 | contig 14849 bp, 9 predicted proteins | sample atmos_gasesAM3C__2_FD_204566 | JGI IMG/M metagenome (GOLD analysis project Ga0307471, IMG submission 204566) | Hardwood forest soil microbial communities from Morgan-Monroe State Forest, Indiana, United States - atmos_gasesAM3C_515 | ecosystem: Environmental > Terrestrial > Soil > Temperate... | reverse complement strand
CCTGGCCGCGGGAGTCACCACCGTGCGCGACTGCGGCAACGAGTTCGAGTTCATCACCGCGGTGCGGGACGCGCTGCGCGACGGTCACGGCCTTGGCCCCCGCCTGCTGCTTGCAGGGGTCGTCGACGGGAGTGCGCCCTCCGCCATCGGAGTGCAGCGGGTCGACAATCCGCGGCAAGCTGAGGAATGGGTACGACGCTATCACGACGCCGGCTTCAAGCAGATGAAAATCTACAGTTCGATGACGCGGGATAACGTCGCGGCCGTTGCGGCTGCTGCGCATCGCCTGGGAATGACGGTGACGGGGCACATTCCGGAGGGGATGACTGCGGTCCAGGGCGTTGAGGCGGGGATGGACCAGATCAATCATCTTGGCTACATCGTGGCCATGATGCAGCCGGACGATACGCGGGGCGAAAGACCAACCCGCCTGCAGCGCCTTCAGGCGACCGCCGCGATCGATCTGAACTCCGAGGGCAGCCGTAAAGCCGTGGGTTACCTCCAGGCGCACGGTACTGTCGTCGACCCCACCCTCGCCTTGACGGAGCTGTACGGGGCCTCGCCCAGTCATCCCGTCGCAAGTTTTGAGCCCGGCGTGAAAAGGGTCGCGCCCGAACTCGCTGCCGGGTTCGCTGACGACGCCAATGACCTGTCGCCGGAGCTCGCGGAAGTCGGCCGCAAGGCGTTCGCGAAAGAACTGGAGATCGTCCGCGCCCTGCACCGCGCCGGCGTTGCCGTTGTGGCCGGCACCGATCAAGCGGTTCCCGGGCACAGCCTTTATCGCGAGATCGAACTATACGTCGAAGCTGGCATGACGCCGCTCGAAGCCATCCAGGCAGCCACGATCGTGCCGGCGCGAGTCATGGGACTCGACAAGGAGTTAGGCACGATTGAAGTGGGCAAGAAAGCCGATCTGATTGTGCTGGGCGCGAACCCGCTCGACTCGATCCACAACATCCGCAAAGTTGAGAAAGTTGTGAGCGGGGGAATTCTGTATGATCCCGCCCCGCTCTGGGAAAGTGTTGGATTCAAGCCGTGATTGAGAAGCGTCAGGGATTCGTGAGCAGAGTGCAGGACGATCGGCGATCCGCGTCGGACCGCTAACGAATTGTGCTTTTACGACTGGCGACTGCGATCGCGGTAGGCCAGGCTAGCGAGCACGGCTGCGCCGTAGACGACCAGGGTTTCAAGCCCGGAAACATCCCCGTGGAGAGCATGAATGGCAATCGCCAAAGTGAAGATCGCGAGCAGCCCATAGCCACCCACGGCGGCCGTGACCGGCAGTAGGAACAGGACTGCCGCGATAGTCTCGGCGCCCGAGAGCACGAGCCGAACGTGTGCCAAGGCCACGGGATGTCCTGGAGCGTGGAGTTTCCCGAGCGTGCCGTGAAAGGTGAGCCAGGATTGCCACAGCACGACCAGGCCCACCGACCATCGCAGAAAGGGCAGAGCCAGCCTTTTCAGGGTTGCGTTCATCTGGCCATCTTCCCCGAGACTTTTCTCTTTGTCGAAGGGGACGGGCCGCGACGTGTCTCCTTGAGCCGATGGCTGGCAGTGGAATCGAGGTCGAGGCCGTAGAACTTCTTCAAGTCCCGAATGCGTTGCAGCGATTCCTCCCGGAAGGGGCACTTTCCATCGAAAGCGTGCAACACGATCCCCTCCAGCAAGTCGCCCAGGGTGAGGTCGTGGTACTCCGCAAAGGCCTTGAGCACTTTGAGGATCCGTTTCTCCAGGCGCACGCCGGTCTGCACGCGTTCGATCGCGAACCGACTGTCTTCCGTTGTGGGATTCATGGTACCAGTGTACCACGGTACATAAATACGAGTATGACCGAGGGGAGATGGCTGGATGGTTTCCAGTCCCCGACGGCGCGCTTCGCGAGTCAGGGCAGCGGAGTTGTGCGGCCAACCATGCGTCTAGCCGCGAATTCGTACTTCCCTGCGAGCACGATGCTGATGGCCTCGGAGTAAGCGATGTGTTCCTGTTCGAGGATGCGGGCGGCCAGGGTGTGCTCGTCATCGGAATCGAGCACGGGCACGGTTTTTTGGACGATGATGGCGCCGTGGTCGAGTTCCTCGTCAACGAAATGTACGGTGCAGCCGGAGACCTTGACGCCGTAGGCGAAGGCTTGTTCCTGGGCTTCGAGGCCCGGAAAGGCGGGGAGAAGCGAGGGATGGATGTTCAGGATGCGATGTGGGAACTGCTGTACGAACCAGGGGGACAGCAGGCGCATGTAGCCGGCGAGGCAGATCAAGTCGACGCTATGTTCTTTGAGCGCGGCGACGACGGCGCGATCGTGCTCCTCGCGCGACACGTCCTTCGACGGGATCACGAGACTGGTCAGGCCGAGACGTTTCGCGGTCGCGATGCCTCCGGCGTCGGGCTTGTTCGAAATGACGACCGCGATGCGCGCACCGGGGATGTTCCCATCTGCGATGTTCCGGGCGATAGCTTCAAAATTCGACCCGCGCCCGGAAAGAAGTATGCCGAGATTTTTCATAGGGCAGTCGCCAATCGCGAGCCTTCAGTCGTCAGCACTCACTAATTCAACACGTGAGAGGCGAATTGTCGAGTCTCCCTGACAGAGGGCCGGGGCGACGGCAGATAAGCCGTTGCCGAATCGGAACTGCCGGGAGGATTCGACGTGCCGCGTCACCGACAAACTCAGCAACCGGCAATAGACTACGAAGACTTGCATGGTCGGAGGCATCCATGAAAAGCAGATTTGTCCCGTTCCTGAAGGTTGTGACTCCGGAGCTGGCGGTGTTCCTGGTGATTTACGCACTCGTCCTGCGTCCCTGGCATCAGCGCTGGGGCGCTTCCGATGCGGAAGTCCGGGCTGCGCTGCCGGGCGGCGATCTCATCGCCGCCAAGAGCCAAATCACGCATGCCATCACGATCAATGCGCCTCCGGAGAAAGTGTGGCCGTGGCTGATGCAGATCGGGCAGGACCGCAGTGGCTTTTACAGCTACACCCGGCTGGAGAACATGATTGGCTGTGCAATGCCGAAGGTCGAACGCCTGGTTCCAGACTGGAAGCCTCGAACCGTCGGCGAAACGGTATGGTTCGGCACGCCCAAGCACTTCAAGGGGCAAGCGTACATGGTGGCCGCGGTGGTCGAGCCGCAGAGGGCGTTCGTCATGGTCGGTCCGCCAGATTGGAAGAAGGTTCAGGCTGGCGGGCGCGGAGACGGGGCGAGCTGGGGGTTCGTGCTGGAGCCGGTGGATGCAAACCACTCCCGGCTGATTGCCCGGGCGCGTGGCGGCACCCCGCCCACACTGTGGGCGCGTGGCGTGGGAACCACCTTCTGGGATCCGGCCCATTTTGTCATGGAGCGCAGGATGTTGCGGACGATCAAGCGGCTGGCGGAACAGAGCAGCTAATTGCGGAGGCGCCGGGCTGGGACTGAGTCAAGCCTCGACGATCACAAGATTTAAGATTGGCCCGGCGATTGCCTAAGAGTACATCACCTTGCGCTCGCCCTTCACGATCCGACCTATGTTGTAGTACTTCTCCCCGACACGATCGAGAAGCGTCTGGGCCTTCTTGAATTTCTTGGTATTGATCACCAGTAACATGCCCAGGCCCATGTTGAAGGTGCGCAGCATCTCTTCTTGCGGGACGTTGCCCAGTACCTGCAGGTGCTCGAAGATGGGCAGCACGGGCCAGCTTCCCATCTCGATCACGGCGGCCATGCCGCGGGGCAGGACGCGGGGAAGATTTTCGGTGATGCCGCCGCCGGTAATGTGAGCCATGGCCGAGATCGAGTCGGCGTCGATCAGTTTCTTGAGCGACGGCCAGTAGCTCTTGTGCGAGCGCATCAGTTCGTTGCCCACTTTATTCTTGATTTCGTTGACGTAGGTTTCCGGCGAATACTTGGCGACTTCAAAGAGCAGCTTGCGCGCCAGAGAGTACCCGTTCGTGTGCAGACCGTTTGAAGGCAAGCCAAGAATGATGTCGCCGATCTCGACTTTCTTGCCGGTGATAATCCGCTCGCGCTCGACGACGCCCAGGATGAATCCCGCGAGATCGTATTCGCCCTCGGGGTAGAAGCCGGGCATTTCCGCAGTCTCGCCGCCGATGAGGGCGCAGCCGTTGTGTTTGCACGCTTCGGCGAGACCCTCGACGACCTTCTCCGCGACGTCAGGTTCGAGTTTGCCGGTGGCGAGGTAATCCATGAAGAAGAGTGGTGCGGCGCCTTGCACCATGATGTCGTTGACGCAGTGGTTGACCAGGTCGGCTCCCACCGTGTGGTGGACCTTCATGTCGAAGGCGACCTTGAGCTTGGTGCCTACTCCATCGACGCTCGAAACCAGCACCGGGTCGACGTAGGTCTTGGCAATGGAGAACAGCCCCCCGAAACCACCGATCTCGCTGAGCACTCCCTTGGTGAAGGTCTTATGGGCCAGATACCGGATGCGCTGCTTGGTGCGATTGGCGCGGTCGATATTGACGCCGGCGTCGGCGTAGGTAATGGTGGCGGTCTTGGTGGGGTCCTGGGCCACGGGAATCTGTCCGTCGTACGAAGTCACGTGAAAAGTGCGGGGAGTTGCCGACTTGATTGCCACCCGGAAGCAACTATGAAACGCGGGTCATTGTAGCACGCGGGAAGGTTGACACTAGCGAAGGGAGAGAGGACGGAAGGCCCGCAGATGCACTACGACACCAAGTGCGCGGGTGGGGGGCCCGCGGCACGGAAAGGGTCTTGTTAGTGCGAGACGAAGTCGCTGACGAAGTAGGCCAGAACTCCGAAGAGCGCCAAACCGGAGATCCCGTAAGCGGTGAGGACCCAGAAGTTGCGTCCTTCAAGCGGATGGGACTTGGCGCCGTTGGACGGCGAAACAACAGACGAAGTACTTTCGGGGGCCCGAGAATCCATGCAACCCTCCCTTGAGTTAGCGGCGAGACGAGGCCGCGAATTGCGATTTCCCCACACCTGCCAGACGGGGGCAGGCCTTACTGAGGGCCGATTTTACTATGGTTTTGGCGGGAAAATTGTCAAATTTCTGTTAGCTAATTGGGGGGAAGTGACAAAGCGCTGCGCAAAGTGGAGAAAAGCGTGGTCCGCGTGGGTCAAAAACAAAGCCCCGACGCTATGGCCGGGGCTACTCCAGAATACGGTCGAACGACTATTTCATCTTGTCGTCGCCTTTCATCTTGTCGTCGCTCTTCTTGTCGTCCTTCTTAGCCTTCTTGGCCTTCTTTTCCTTCTTTTCGGTCTTCTTGGTGTCGTCTTTCTTGGGAGCGCCGGCATCCTGAGCGAAGGAAGCAGTGGCCAGGGAGAGCGCGATCGCAACCGTGAACAGCAGCGTGAGCAGCTTCTTCATTTCCTAAATTCTCCTTTGGAATTCAGTTCAGGTTTGCATGCAGGACTCACCCCTACAACGTCGGTCAGCATTGGGGTAGGGTTCTGTGCGGAAGGATTCTAGCCCAGCCGAGCCGAGAAGCAAGGAGAAAATGTACCAACGGGTAGGCCGTTTGACACCAGTCCCTGGGTTAGCCGGCGCGGGCGCGACAAGTGTTATGAGTCACAGACCTGGGTCCATGCCAGCGGTACACTGGGCGAATCATGAGTGCTGCTAAGTCCGGCAAAATAAGCAAAGTGAGTAAGTCCAAGCCCAGTGTGCCCACCCAGGACCGCGCCCACGATGTTTGGCGTTCCGAGCCGCATCCGCTGGATGCCATTTTTGCTCCGCGCAGCGTGGCTGTAATCGGCGCCAGCGACCGGGCGAATAGCGTGGGGCGAGCGGTTCTGTGGAGTCTGGTGAGCAGCCCGTTCGGCGGGACGGTGTATCCGGTCAGTGAAAAACGAAGCAGCGTGCTGGGGATCAAGGCGTACAAGAGCGTGGCCGACCTGCCTGAGGCGGTCGATCTTGCGGTCGTGGTCACGCCAGCGGCAACCGTCCCCGGGATTGTGGGCGAGTGCGTGGAAGCGGGCATCCGGGGAGCGATTGTTATTTCCGCCGGATTCAAAGAGCACGGGGAAAAGGGAAAAGAGTTGGAGAGGCAGATCCTGGAGCGTATCCGGGGCACCGGACTGCGGCTGATTGGACCGAACTGCCTGGGTGTAATGAATCCGATCAGCGGCCTGAACGCGACATTTGCATCGAACATCGCACGCCCCGGCAATGTTGGATTCATCAGTCAGAGCGGCGCGCTGTGCACGGCGATTCTAGACTGGGCACAGAAGGAGATGGTCGGCTTCAGCGCGTTCGTGTCGGTGGGGTCGATGCTGGATGTGGACTGGGGCGACCTGATCGACTATCTGGGCAATGATCCGCGAACGCAGAGCATCATCATGTACATGGAGTCGGTGGGGGATGCGCGCTCGTTTCTGTCCGCTGCGCGCGAAGTCTCGCTGAACAAGCCGATCATCGTGATCAAAGCCGGCCGGACGGAGGCGGCCGCCCAGGCCGCGGCATCGCATACCGGAGCGCTCACCGGAAGTGACGAGGTGCTGGAGGCTGCGTTCCGACGCTGCGGCGCGCTGCGCGTGCAGACCATCGCCGATCTTTTCTACCTGGCGGAGGTTCTTGCCAAGCAACCACGCCCGAAAGGGCCGCGTCTGGCGATTGTCACGAATGCGGGCGGTCCCGGTGTGCTGGCGGCTGACGGGTTGCTCTCCAACGGGGGCCAACTGGCGCCGCTTTCCGCCGAGTCGATGGAGGCTCTCAATCAGATCCTGCCACCGCACTGGAGTCACAGCAATCCCATAGACGTGCTCGGCGATGCGTTGCCGGATCGTTACGCCAAGGTGGTCGACATTGCGGTCCATGATCCCAACATTGACGGGTTGCTGGCCATCACGTGTCCGCAGGGCATGGCGCAACCCACGATGACGGCCGAGCACTTGAAAGCGTACGCGAGTTCGACGGGCAAGCCCGTGCTCGCAAGCTGGATGGGCGGAACCGAGGTGGCCGCCGGCACGGACATCCTGAACCGCGCCGGCATCCCGACCTTCCAGTTCCCCGACACGGCGGCGCGCGTCTTCTGTTACATGTGGCGCTACAGCTACGTCCTGCGGGGGTTGTATGAGACACCGGTGCTGCGGGGCGAGGCTGACGAAGGACTAGACCGCGGGCGCGCCGCACAAATTGTGGACAACGTGCGGAAGGCTGGCCGCACGCTTCTGAGCGAGGTCGAATCGAAGCAGTTGCTCACGGCATACGGTCTTTCGACCGTGCAGACCGAAATCGCGGCCTGCGAGGACGAAGCGGTTAAAAAGGCGGATGGGATTGGCTATCCGGTGGTGGTGAAACTGCTCTCGCAGAGCATTACCCACAAAACGGATGTCGGCGGGGTGCAGTTAAACCTGCGCGACCCGGACGCGGTGCGTCGCGCCTATCGGGCGATTGAAGTTTCGGTGCTCGAAAAAGCCGGCGAGGGGCACTTTCAGGGCGTGACGGTGCAACCCCTGATGAAGCTCGAAGGCTACGAGTTGATTGTGGGCAGCAGCGTCGACTCACAATTTGGTCCGGTGCTTCTGTTCGGAGCGGGCGGGCAACTGGTGGAAGTGCTTCAGGACCGCGCGCTGTCTTTGCCGCCGCTGAATACGACCCTGGCCCGGCGCATGATGGAACAAACGAAAGTGTTCACCGCCCTGGAAGGCGTACGCGGAAGAAAGCCGGTCGACCTTGCGGCGCTGGAAGAATTCCTGGTGCGCTTCAGCCAGCTGGTGGTGGAACAACGGTGGATCAAGGAGATTGACATCAATCCGGTGCTGGCATCGCCGGAGCGCATCGTTGCGCTGGATGCGCGCGTGGTGCTGCATGGTGCGGAGGTCTCCGAGGACAAGCTGCCTGCTCTCGCCATCCGCTCCTATCCCGTGCAGTATGTGAAACCGTGGATGATGAAAAACAGCAGGCCCGTCACGATTCGCCCGATCCGTCCGGAAGACGAGCCACTGCTCATCCGGCTGCACCAGGTGCTCTCCGAACGCACTGTGTACCTGCGCTATTTCCAACCGCTGAAACTAAGCCAGCGGACCGCACATGAGCGACTTACGCGCATCTGCTTCATCGACTACGACCGCGAGATGGTCCTGGTCGTCGAACATAAAAGCGACGACAGCTCGACCGAGATCATCGCCATCGGGCGCTTGAGCAAGTTGCGTGGGGATGGGAATGAAGCGGAGCTGGCTGTCCTGGTCGATGACCGCCACCAGAGCCAGGGCTTGGGCACGGAACTTTACCGGCGGCTGATTGCGGTCGCGAAGGACGAGAAAATCAAGCGCGTGATCTCGACGGTGCTGGCGGAAAACCGCGAGATGCGAGCGCTGTGTCAGAAGCTGGGTTTTCGCATGGAGGCGGATCTCGAGGATGGGACGATACGGGCGGAGCTGGAGGTGTAGGACTCCGGGGCCGCAACCTTTCCACTCTAGAGAAATCCAGTCAGCGCAGAGCCTCCAGTCCGGGCTGCACCCACGAAAATAGGAACCGACCGATCGACGGGAATTGGGAGGCGAGGACCGTTAACAGGGGCAGCGCCCCGAAGGACACGACTCGCACGAAGAATTCCCGGTCCAGCTTGCCGGCTTCGGTTTGAGAGACGCGGCTCAGGATGGCGTCTTTGTCCATGCCGGCGAAAGCGTACACGATGCCGGCACTGAGCACGACGAATACCGCGGTCATGGTCCACTCGATGCTACGCGGAGACTGGAAGGGGTAGGAGCGCAGCGAAATTAAGGAGAGGATAAAACCGGCGGAAAGAAAGCCCAGCAAGTTTCTGAGCTGCAGAGAAGCGTAGCGGATGAACACCACGCAGCGCAGGGCGACGTACTCTTCGGCCTGGTGATTGGTTTCCTGAGGGTCGGGCTTGTCTTCTTTCAAAGGTGGCTGCTTCAACAGACCCGTCGTCTGTTTCCCCCACTCCGTGAGCAACGGGGAGGCAATCAAGTCGTTGGCTACGGACGCATGGTGCACCTGTAACTCGGCCAGGCTGCTTTCATTGTCCCAGCGGTCCTGGGCTTCGTTGTTGAGTAATTGCTGGGTGGCGTCGTCGATGGTTTTGCAGGCCTTCTTGAACTTGTCGGTTCTGGCGAACAGAGCCTTGGAATGGAGCAAGGCCTGCAAGTAGTCGTTGGAGCGCGTGAACATCAAGTAGGTCCGGCGCGTGCCTCCCTGCTTCCAGATGGGGCTCCAGGAAAATTCCTTGGACAAGCGGTTGAAGGCGAAGCGAATTGGTTGGCGCTCGAGGCGACGCAGGAATTGACGCAAGTAGAACCAGCCAAAGAGGAAGCGGACCCAATTGGAGAATATGACGAAGTACAGGAGTCCGATGCACACGATGAAGAGGGCGTCGAACCAGCGCCCTTCCAGGCTGCGTACAAAGCGGGTGGGCTGCGCCAGATAGAAAATGGTGAGGAACGCGCAGAGGTTGAGGATCAAGAGCTTGCGATCGTGGAGTTCCCGGATCGCACTTTCAAAACATCCGCCGATGTCGCTAGCCTCGTGCTCGGAATGGCAAGTCATCGCCTGCCCGAGGTCTTGTGAGGGCAAGGCGGTACGCCGCGTCTCGCTGAAACGCAGGCGGTACATGTGGATGCGCGACCAGATGAAGAAGGCCACCAGCACGAAGACAAACGGAGTCGCCGGCGAAGTGCCGCTTGCCAGGTCGAGAGCGCGGTAGGCGAAGAATGCGGGGTCATGCGAGAAGCGAAAGCAGAAGCCGATCCAGGAAACGGAGAGAAAGAGGCACAGCGCCCACCCGATGACCGCCCACACCATCCGATACGTGAACTTGTGCCGGAAGAACACCACGCTCAGATGGACGGCCGTGAGCATCAGTGTTGGAATGACCAGCAGGGCTGAAAGATACGACAGGGCGAAAGCCGAGGAGTGATAGGGCACGAAGGGCGAGCGTTCGAAATCAAACAACTTCCAGGCGGGTGCAGCCAGGATCACCACCAGCGCCAGGAGTACGAGGGACCCCATCGCCAGGTAAAACGCCCGCTCGTAGGTCTTGCCTTCGACCTTTCCATCGATCACGTCGGTTTTAAGGGAGACATCCTCAAGCCACCAGAACTTCCGGGTCTTCTGATACCAGCGTGCCAGCCAAACCGCAGCGACGTAGACCAGGGCCACGCAGCACACAAGGCTGAACAGCAGCGTCCAGAGCAGGGGCGGGGGTTCGCATTCAAACATCTCGCTGCCCTGCACGCATGCTTTTTCCATCTGCTGATCGCTTCGACCCATCGGGCCAGGCTGAATCGTCGGGTCACTCTGGCTCTTCGTGTCGCTTGGCGCTGGGGCGGGCCATGAATACAGACTCGGCGAATGCGACGCGGAAGGATGGTCCGCACTCTCCTGCTCATCTAGCAGCGCGAGGGGCCAGTACCCGTTGTGGCCGATGACGGTCAGCCACAGAGGCGGTTGCGTGGTTCCAGGGTGGAGCGGGGACGAGTAATCGAGGGGCGAATCGCTCGCGCCGGTGATTTCCTGCAACAGGACGAGAGTCGCGTTATAGGTGGACTCAGTGGGTGAGCTCGCCAGCAGGTTGCGATGCCGACGAGAGTCTGCGAGAGCAGAGGTCCAGTACTGGTTGCGTCCGATCAGGGGATAGGTGGTAACGGCCATCGCGCCCTCCAAAGGAATTTCCTCGGTCGCGCGCGCCATGAGCAGGTCGCTCTGGATTACAAAGATGCGGATGTCGGGGCAGGCCGATCGCAAGAAGCGGCTGAGAAACAAGGTGTCGAAGATGTCGGTGGCCAGGATTCCGACCATGCGGATTTGTTCCCGCCGCAGAGTCGAGGCGATGTTGAGGAGCACGGCCTCCTGCGACAGCGGAAGCTGGCCCGCGGAAAACGGGGGAACGTCGTCCTGGCTGGTGGGGCTGCCCTTCAGCGTCAGGGTCAAGCCTTGTTGCGGGACTGCTACCGTCTTGCCGTCGGCGCCGACCGTGGTTGGGTCGGGGTACGCATTGCGCAGTTGAGCGATTTCGCGGGGGAACGTGATGGTGAGGACATCGAAGTTCTCGCCCGCGTTGTGGGCATAGTCGGTAGCATCTTCGGTGAGGAGCGCGATGTCCTGATTTCTTATATGAAGCTGGTGGTGGGTGAAGGTGAGGAAGTGGCGAAGCGCGTATTCGTCATCATGAAGGACTTCGGTGAGACAGATGTTGGAGGAATCACGCAGATCGTCGAGCGCAGATCGGTTCGTCGCGGAGGAACTTACCAGGTGAAAGCAGCTGCCATCGTCCTTCGGACAAACGAATTTTTGAATCGCGCTGCGCAACGAGTAGGCGGAGCCGGAGAAGCTCGGTCCCAGCAGGGGCACGGTTCCGGTCAGTTGGACAAAGGCAGGATCGCTGTATCGGGTGCGATCGATCTCTCCCATGTAGCGCATCGCGTTGGCAAACTGCGTGTGACGGATTCCGGCGGTGGGAGTCTCGCCGATCAGGAACACGAAGAGAAGTTGTTCAGCGCCGCCTGTCTCATCGTTCGCCGCGCTCGGGCCACGGAAGAGTAAAAGTCCAGGCTGCTCCATGCGCAGTTGGCGAAGGATCTTTTCGTGGCCCTCGGAGGTGTCCTGGGAGGGCACGTACCCCGGCTGCCAGGGGAGCCAGTAGCGGTCATAGGAAAACTGCGCCGCCTGGGCAGCGTCGACGATGGCTTCCATGCGGCGATCGAATTCAAGCGCCAGATGGCTGTCTTGTGGGTCGGGAACCGTGGCGAAGAGGAACTGGTATTGGTACTTGGACTTGGGGTCTGTCGGGAGACACCAACGGCTGGCGTTCGTGCCCGGCGGATCGGGAAGAGGCGCGAGCAGCGTGATCTTCCGGGCTGGAGCGCGCTGGGCGGCGCCGGTCGCGCTCGCGAATTCACAGGTCGCGTACCAGGGCCCAAGGTCGCTTTGCGCGACCAGGTCCAGGTCCTTGTCCTCGGATGTCTTTACCACGGCGGCCGCAGGCCGTTCCACGGAGGCTTTCCCACTAGCCTCACCAGACGATCCACTGATCGAAGAACTGGGAATCCGGATGACCGCGGCAAGAACAATGATGCCCACGGCAGACATGAGCTTCGAATCCATAACCAAACCTCAACAAGTTAGCGATTGCGCCGGGCGGGAAACGAGGAAGCTAACTCCACTTCAAGTGCGGCATTGTTGCTAGAGGTAAGAAGAGGAAGCCGGGGATCAGCCGGAAGCTACCCGATCATTGATCACCTTATATCACGTTTTTCAGTGGCGTGGGGGCCCTGAGTTGGCAAAATGACCTCGGTTCCCTGCAAAGCCCGGTTCCCCTTGCGCCTGCACCTTGCTTACGGTACAAACGGCCAAGGACTGATTTCTCTATGCGTCGTCTGGTTTTCCTTGTCTTTTTCTTAAACAGCCTCTCCGCCCTGGTTGTTGCGCAGCAAACTGCCCGCAATTCCGCCGAACCCCCGGCCGCAAAATCGGCCGAAAGTAAGGACTTTTCGGACGAAGCGTTCGTCATCGAGCAGGTGCAGACCAAGTTTCGCTTCGAGAACGATGGCACGGGGCGGAAGGAGACCATCGCCCGCGTCCGGGTACAGAGCGAGTCCGGGGTTGAGACCTGGGGACAGGTGGTTATCGGGTACAACTCGGCCAATGAGCGGGTGGAAATTCCCTACGTGCGCGTTCGGAAGAAGGACGGTACCGTGGTGACAGCTCCGGCAGATTCGGTGCAGGACCTGAGCGCGCCCGTAGAGCGGGAGGCGCCCGTCTACACCGACTATCGCCAGAAGCACATTACCGTGCCCGGCCTGCGGCCAGGAGAAGTCCTGGAATACGACATGGCCACGGTTATCCACACGCCGCTCGCGCCCGGACAATTCTGGACCGAGTATGACTTCGATAAGAACAACATCGTGCTCGACGAGACGATGGAAGTCGACATTCCCGCCGGCCACACCATCAAACTGAAGACGAAGCCCGGGTTCGACCCGAAGGTCACCGAGGAAAACGGCCGCCGCATTTATCGCTGGACCAGTTCGCACCTGGAGCGGGAAGACGACGACAAGAAGAAGGACAAGGACAAGAAAAAAAGGAAGAAGAAAAAGCCGGAAGACGACGTTCCCGCAGTGCAGCTCACCACGTTCGCCAGTTGGGAAGAGATCGGGCGCTGGTACGCGGACCTGGATCACGATCGTCGACAGCCGACGCCCGAGATTCGGGCTAAGGCGGAAGAGCTGACAAAAGGCTTGAGCGGCGACCTCGCGCAGGTGGAAGCGCTCTACGACTACGTGGCCAAAAATTTCCGGTACGTGAGCCTGTCACTCGGGCTAGGCCGCTACCAGCCGCATGCCGCGGCTGACGTGCTGCACAACCAGTACGGGGACTGCAAGGACAAGCACACCCTGCTGTCATCGCTGCTGGAAGCGAAGGGCATGCATGCCTCGTCGGTGCTGATCAATTCCAGCCGCAAGCTTGATCCCGATATTCCCTCGCCCTCGCAGTTTGACCACGTGATTACTTTGCTTCCGATGGGCAAAGAAGAAGTCTGGATGGATACGACTACGGAAGTCGCTCCCTTCCGGCTGCTTTCCTTCAACATCCGAAAGAAACAGGGGCTGGTGATTCCCGTAGAAGGCACTCCTCATCTGGAAGAGACGCCGGCCGACCCGCCCATGGCCAACACGCAGCTGCAGACAATCGACGGGTCCATTAATGAACTCGGCAAACTCAACGCCAAGGTGAGCTACGTGGTGCGCGGGGATACTGAGCTGCTGATGCGGATCATCTTCCGGCGCGTGCCCAACGCGCAGTGGCAGCACCTGGTCGAGAACATCAATTCGATGGGCGGGCTGGATGGGGAGATCACGAACCTCAAGGTCGGCGACCCGGCGGCGACGCGCGAGCCGTTCCAGTTCTCGTACGAGATTTCGAAGGCGAACTTCCTGGACTGGTCGAAAAAGAAGTCGGAGATCGAGTTGCCCTTGTCGCAGTTCAGCCTGGCGGATCCGGACGAGGATGAGACCAGCGCCGACTCGGAACCGATCAAGTTCGGACCTCCGGGAGAGTTCAGTTACCGGGTGAGGCTTGAGCTGCCGGCCAAGTACACGGCGCAAGCGCCCCTTCCGTTTTCGTTGAAGCGCGACTACGGCGAATACAAAGCCAGTTACAAGCTGGAAGGTTCCACCTTCACCGCCGAGCGGACCATGGTGATGGGGGAACGGGAACTGCCCGCAACGCGTACCGGCGACTACCTGGCCTTCCGCCGTGCGGTGATCGCGGACCTGGGGCAACATCTCTCCATCGAGAACACCGTGGCGGGCACTCCCGCTCCGCCGCCCGGCATGAAGGCCGATGAATTGGACGAGAGCGGCCGTGCCGCTATGCAGAACGGCAACTTCCCACTCGCGGTCCAATTGCTGAAGCGAGCGGTGGAGGTGGAGCCGAAGCACAAGTACGCGTGGAACAACCTGGGGCTGGCATACCTCGCGATGAGGCGAAACGACGATGCCATCTCCGCTTTTCAGAAAGCGGTGGAGGTCAATCCCTACGACGAATTCGCCTTCAACAATCTGGGCCGGGTTTACTGGCAGATGCGCAGGTATGACGATGCCGCGAGCGCGTTCCACAAGCAACTCGAGCTGAACCCGCTCGACAAGTTTGCGCACAGCAATCTCGGCGCCATGTACGCGGAGTGGCACAAATACGACGAGGCGGCCCCGGAACTGGAGAAGGCAGCTTCGCTTACACCGAACGACCCTGCGCTGCAAGTCAGTCTGGGCGATGCCTACCTGAACCTGGGACAGGATGACAAAGCGCTGGCGGCGTTCGACCGCGCGATCGAAATCTCGGCCACGCCGCTGGTGTGGAACAACATTGCTTACCAGCTGTCGCTGAAAAATGCGCATCTGGACAAGGCACAGCAGTATGCCGAGTCA